>Ga0308165_1002344_pt1 | contig 23011 bp, 18 predicted proteins | sample PhyWR2_FD_201032 | JGI IMG/M metagenome (GOLD analysis project Ga0308165, IMG submission 201032) | Phyllosphere microbial communities from UC Gill Tract Community Farm, Albany, California, United States - DLSLW.R2 | ecosystem: Host-associated > Plants > Phyllosphere > Unclassified | place: USA... | reverse complement strand
ATCGAGTAGGAAGATAGGGATTAGTTCCCTATCTGTCCTCTCACACCACTGTACGTACCGTTCGGTATACAGCGGTTTGCTAGAATAACTTCGTTTGGTGTGTCGTTTTCCAATAGTAATAATTGGCAAATCCATCGAGTCCAAGCCTCAAAAAGAACTTCTTGTCAAGTGTTGTAAGTAATGTCGGGCTGTTTGCAGTCCTACAGTACCCCTTACGGGTATTGGCTAACTGATAGGCCCTTGATTTTACCAACCCCATCTTCATTAAATTCCGCGCTCTGCCCGTTATACTCTTCCATTGTTTCCAAAGAACAATCCGCAGTCTGGTTCTCATCAGTTCGTCCAGTCTTAACATTTGACCCTTTGCCTCGGCAATAGAGAAATAGTTTACCCAACCGTGAATAATCTCCTTTAGCTTCGATATCCGCTGGTGTAATGGAACGGGTTGGCTGCCTTTGGTCTGCTCTCTTATTTTCTCTTTGATTGCCCGTAAAGCTTTGGATGCAATACGCATCTTCCATCCCTCTTTGCTACCGTAGAATGAAAACCCAAGCAGACTACTTTGGCTTGGCCTACTAACCTTACTTTTCTTCCTGTTAACCTTTAGTTTCAGGCAGTCTTCCACATATACTGAAATACCTGCCATTACCCGATGTGCTGATTTCTTGCTTCTTAGGTAAATACTGCTATCATCAGCATACCGGACAAACTGATGCCCACGTTCTTCGAGCTTCGAATCAAGTTCGTGAAGGATAACATTTGATAATAATGGGCTTAATGGACTTCCTTGTGGCGTACCTTCTTTTCTTGGGCTAGCCAATCCCTTATCCATGATGCCCGCAATCAAATAAAGACGGATAAGCTTCAAGGTCCGCTTATCCTTTATCTTTAAGGATAGCAGATGCATAAGTTTGTCATGGTTTACCCGGTCAAAGAATTTGTCCAGGTCAAGTTCTACAATCCAGGTATAGCCTGTGTTAAGGTATTCCTGAGCCTTTAGCACTGCACAATGGGCATTGCGACTTGGTCGGAAACCATAACTACCAGAAGAAAAGCCACCCTCGCATTTTGGGCTCAGCCATTGAGAAATGGACTGTTGGATCAACCGGTCAATGACCGTTGGGATGCCAAGCATCCTCACGCCTCCACTGCTTTTGGGTATCTCTACCTTTCTTACAGCGTTCGGCCGATAATGGCCTGTTAAAATATTAGCCCGCAATGCCTGCCAGTTAGCATTCAGGTAGTCGCGAAGTTCATCGGTCTGCATACCATCAATACCACCAGCACCCTTATTAGCAGTAACCTGCCTAAAGGCTCTTTGTACATTTCGGATATCTAATATTTCTTCAAGCATAATACTAAAAAAAAAACTCCCTCCCAGGCATTGTGCACATTGGTTGCACGGCTCGGCTCAGCTCCTCTTATACTTTACTCTCAGATTCCGTCCTACCCTCATATAAGCAGTTCTCTAATGTGGTTCCACTGTAAACGCTCTGCCATAAACTTCCTGTTTCCTTTGCCACCCTAACATTTGGTCCTTCCTGCATTCGCAATGCAGTACTACTACCTCAGCTGACTTCTGATTGAGTCATTTAGCGTCCCCGCTAAGTGTTTCTTCTCCTGTAATCGCGCTTACACTTGACAGAACTCATTCAGATCTCCCGGGGTAAGACAATCTACTTCCTATGGATGTGGCCTCTGTATATACGTAATAGTCCCCGTGCAGTATCGGGCTTCTGTTTGTTGGGCAACATCACCCGGACTAGATCCGCCTCATATACAGTTTCTGTTCGTAAGCCCCCATATTTGCCGCGGACTTCCTTCAGATTCGCAGTCACCCACGACACCCTTGTCTCTAGCTAACACTTCCTACTGCTAAGCGTGTTCGGGACTCTAACCCTATAGTCGATTGCCATGCCCGGCGCACCCAGAAATATTCACTTGATCCAGATCAAGCGCATTATTTGATGCAGGTCAAGTGCGGCGCAATCCGACAGCGCTAATTTTGCTTAAAAATTAGAACATCATGAACAAAATAGCATTAGTAGTTGGTGCAAGTGGCATAACAGGCAGTAATTTGGCCGCAAGCCTGATAGCCAAAGGTTGGGAAACTTATGGCTTGGCCCGCACACCAAATATACAAATCGAAGGACTTAAGCCAGTTGCGGCAGATCTCTTAGATATCAAAAGCCTAGAATCATCCTTATTAGAGATAAAACCTACCCATGTTTATATTACCACCTGGATGCGCAATGATACCGAAGCCGAAAACATACGGGTAAATAGCCTAATGATACGTAACCTGTTAAACGTATTATCAGAAAAAAAATCAGTTGAACATGTTGCATTGGTAACTGGATTAAAACATTATCTCGGTCCGTTTGATGCATACGCCAAAGAAGGATTTTTACCCGAAACCCCTTTAAGAGAAGAACATCCAAGGCTAGAGATGGAGAATTTTTATTATGCCCAGGAAGATGAAGTATACGCCGCAGCAGCACTTGATGGTTTTAAATGGAGCATTCACAGGCCGCACACCGTTATCGGAAAAGCAGTAGGAAATGCCATGAACCTTGGAACCACTTTAGCGGTATATGCAACAATCTGTAAAGAAACCGGTCGTAAGTTTCAATGGCCAGGATCTGCAGCACAATGGAATGGGCTTTCGGATGTTACCGATGCAAATGTACTAGCGGAGCATTTAATCTGGGCATCTACTACTAAAGCCGCCAGAAATGAGGCTTTTAATATTGTTAACGGCGATGTATTTCGCTGGAGCAGATTATGGAAACGCATAGCAGCTTATTTCGATGTAGAATCCCTAGGTTTTGAAGGTAAAATTCAACCGCTCGAGAAAGAATTGGCCAATGATGCCGGGATTTGGCAACAAATAGCAAAAAAAAATGACTTAAAAGAGGAAAATTTAAATCGTTTGGCATCAGCGTGGCATACCGACCTCGATTTAGGTAGGCCTATCGAAGTGATGACGGATATGTCGAAAAGCAGAAAACTGGGCTTTACTATTTATCAGGATACAGAAGAATCATTTTTTGAATTATTTGATAAATTACGTTTTGCGAAGTTAATACCTTAGACAACTGTTTAATTTTCAAAAAGAAGAGCTTGCAATCAGATAAGATGCAGGCTTTTTTTCAATAACCTGTATCACAATAGCGCAGTGTGATTTTGTTTATGCAGCAAATTTTTGAGGTATTATTCAAATCCTTCCACAATCATAACCACACCTCACCTATTCGCCAAAATTACATCTTCCCTTTTACCTCTTCCATCTTCCATTTTTACCCCTATCTTTGCAACCTAATTTAATAATATGTCAGACGAGAAAATCATATTTTCAATGGCAGGTGTAAATAAAATTTACCCTCCACAAAAACAGGTTTTAAAAAATATTTACCTTTCTTTCTTTTACGGGGCCAAAATCGGTGTTATCGGTTTAAATGGTTCTGGTAAGTCATCCCTTTTAAAAATTATTGCTGGCTTAGATAAATCTTACCAGGGTGAAGTGGTTTTCTCACCAGGTTACTCGGTTGGTTATTTAGCACAAGAGCCAATCTTAGATCCTGAGAAAACCGTACGTGAAGTAGTTGAAGAAGGTGTTGCAGAAGTAACTGCTATTTTAAAAGAATATGAAGAAGTAAACGAAGCTTTCGGATTAGAGGAAAACTACTCAGATCCTGATGCCATGGATAAACTGATGGCCAGACAAGGTGAGCTTCAGGATAAAATTGATGCTTTAGGTGCCTGGGAAATCGATTCGAAATTAGAAAGAGCAATGGATGCCTTGCGTTGCCCTGATCCTGACACTAAAATCGGTGTGCTATCAGGTGGTGAACGCCGTCGTGTAGCGATGTGCCGTTTATTGCTTCAACACCCAGATGTTTTACTATTGGATGAGCCTACCAACCACTTGGATGCCGAAAGTATCGATTGGTTAGAGCAATTCTTACAAAACTACGAAGGAACCGTTATTGCTGTTACCCACGATAGGTATTTCTTAGATAACGTTGCCGGATGGATTTTAGAGTTAGACCGTGGTGAAGGTATTCCATGGAAAGGAAATTACAGCAGCTGGTTAGATCAGAAAGCAAAACGTTTATCTCAAGAAGAAAAAACAGAGAGCAAACGCCAGAAAACTTTAGAGCGCGAGTTAGAATGGGTACGTATGGCACCCAAAGCACGTCACGCAAAATCTAAAGCCCGTTTAGCCAATTATGATAAACTAGCTTCAGAAGATGGTAGAGAAAGAGAAGACAAATTAGAGCTTTTTATCCCTGCAGGACCTCGTTTGGGAAATGTGGTAATTGAAGCTACAAACGTTACCAAAGCTTATGGCGACAAGGTATTGTTTGATAACTTAAATTTCTCCCTTCCTCCAGCAGGTATTGTGGGGATTATCGGGCCCAATGGTGCTGGTAAAACCACATTATTCCGTTTAATTACTGGCCAGGAAGAAGCTGATACAGGTACTTTCCGCGTTGGTGAAACTGTTGAATTAGGTTATGTAGACCAGATGCACAATGATTTGGATGCCGATAAAACCGTTTACGAAAACATTACCGATGGTTTAGACAATATCCAATTGGGTACCAAAGCCGTTAACGGACGTGCTTATGTGTCGAAATTCAACTTTAATGGTGGCGATCAGCAGAAAAAAGTAGGCATTCTATCTGGAGGTGAGCGTAACCGTGTACACTTGGCCATTACCCTGAAAAAAGGAGCTAACGTGTTGTTACTGGATGAACCAACCAACGATATCGACGTAAATACTTTACGTGCATTGGAAGAAGCCTTAGAAAACTTTGGTGGTTGCGCCGTGGTAATCAGTCACGACAGGTGGTTCTTAGATCGGATCTGTACGCACATTCTTGCTTTCGAAGGTAACAGTGAAGTTTATTTCTTCGAAGGAAACTATTCGGATTACGAAGAAAACCGCAAAAAACGTTTGGGCGATGTTGCTCCAAAACGCATCAGATATAAAAAATTAGATTAACAAAAAGTCCCGATGAAAATCGGGACTTTTTTGTTTGAGGCGCAATTTTGGAATGGTTTGGATAGGAAGCCGTAAGCCCTAAAGAAGTCTAGTTTGAAGAACTTGATTTCTTTTATCATGCATTATATAACCGGCTGAAAAGGTGCAGGTCTATGATTTTCTTTCGCTTTGCGTTTACCTCTGAAAAAGAAATACAGGTTTATAAACAGCATGATGCCCAAGTAGATCGCAAAACCACCAATTTTAGAACTTAAAACCTCAATTAAGTTGCGGTAATCGTTTGTGCTAATGGTAATCTTCATAATGAGTAGTGCAAAACCAATGTTTAGCAGATAAAAGCCTGTTTCGAAAAGTTTGTTGGTGGCATTGGCAATCTCTTCCCGCCCTTTAAAAATATCCAACATATAAACCTTACTATTTTTAAAGAGCGTTTTTGACACATAAAAAGTCAAAAAAAGTGCAATTGGTAAATAAACCGCATAGCCGATTAAAATTTTTGTCGTTTCCATAATGAAAATTTTAGATTGTTATTTTATTAATTTATGTATGGTATTGGTAAGCAAATAGATATTTAAATAATGAAGAACTGATAGTATGCAAACAATGGTTGCCACTTTTATAGCCATTACTTCTATCAGCTGTTGCGATGAAATAATCGTTTCCCATCCAACCAAAGTCATCGCGCAGTAGCCGATATTCACCAGGTAATAAGAAACCAGCAGCGATTTATTGATCTGTTGACAAAGGTCCAAATGATCGGGAATCAGTTCGGCCACAAAAATATTTCCGTTCCGGTAACATATCTTCCCTACTACTACAATAATAAATGCAATCACCGTAATAAAAATGCCGTATCCAAGTATATTGAAATCCATAACCGATCGCTTTAATTATTTAACTTTCAGGAAAAAATGAAAATATAGATTAAAAAAATGAGCCTCTTTTAAGGCAGTTTTAGCATGTTATATCTCCCGCTCTCCCTTTCACGATGTAAAAGTAAATAAATGTTATTAAACTTTCAAATATTATTGAAAGTTTATAAAAATAAAAAAGGTATATCTTAAAATATGCCTAATATTTAGCTAATGGCGGTTCTTCAAAGCTTTTTTGATGGCAATCTCTGTTACACCTTCCATGATTTTATAACCGGCAAGGTTGGGGTGAACGCCATCAATGGTTAACTCTGCCCGTTGACCTTTACGCTCATCTACCAGGGGAGTCCAATAATCCAAAACGGTATAATTTCGTTTTTTGGCGTATTCAACAATCTTATCGTTTAAGTTTACAATAATTTCGGCCGGTTTAATGCTTTTGTTCCAGGCATATTCGTATACAGGAAGATATTTACAAAGTATCACTTTAATGTGGTGCAACCGCGCCAGTTCTGCCATCGATTTAATATTATCCATAATTTTATCGATGGTAACATGGCCCGTATTGCCAGCAATATCGTTACTTCCTGCTAAAATAATTACTGCTTTCGGTTTAAGGTTGATTACATCCTGCCGAAAACGGATCAGCAGCTGTGGCGAAATCTGTCCGCTTATTCCCCTATCCAGATAAGTATTATTGCTAAAATATTCTGGATCTTTTTGTTTCCAGAATTCGAATATCGAACTACCTAAAAAAATCACTCTTTTTTCTCTTCTAGCCGGAGCAGGCAAAAGTTCATTTTCCTTTTGATATTTGCTTAAAGCTGCCCAATCGTCGGCAAAGTTTTCTTTTTTCGGCTTATTGCTTAAAGAATCTGTTTTGCTATCCTGTGCAAATAAACTAGTGGTAACGGTTAATAAAAGAAAGAATATAATTTTACTTTTCATGGGGTGTTTTAATCTGAACGAAGTACTAAACTAATTAATTCCAGTTTAATTAAGTTCATCACTGTTAAAATTTACATTCGTTCTATTTCTTTTGTTACCAAATTGACTCAGGTTATAGCCGAATGTTGCCTGCACAAAACGGCTGATAAACCGTGTTCTATTTTCGGAGATTGAGTTATTGCTAATACTGGTACTAAAAAGTGCTCCCTGGTTAAACAAATCGTTGGCCTGGACCGAAAAGAGTAGTTTATTCCCTTTAAGGAAAGAGGTATTTAACCCCATGTTCACCAACAAAGGATTTCCGGCATATAAATTATAACCAAAGTTTAAACTCTTTGAGGCAGATGCATTAACCCTAAAACGTTTACTGGGGATCCAGCTACCTCCCCCACTTAATGCCAAAACCTGCACATTTTTAATGTTCTGGTTCATTACAGAATAAGTATTTGAGCTAAAACTATAAGAAACACTGCTATTTAAAGCATATTTTTTCTGGTTAAGGTTAAACCTAAATCCATTAGAAACATTAATGCCACTACTGCGGTTTAATACATTATCGGTATAAAAAACATTGCGGCTATAGGCAACATTACCGCTTAGGGATAAAGAAAGTTTATTATCCAGCATCCTTTTGTTAAAGGAATAATTGCCGCCAACATTATAAATGCCATTTACGTTTTCGTAAGTAGTTTGCTGTTTTAAACTGTTTAGCGTATCTCTAAGAAAAATGGTATTGCTCACTACGCTATTAAATGCGAAAGTGCCTGATAAACCTGCCATAATGCTCAATCCAGATTTTAAGCCAAACCTGTTATAACTTAAATCAGCGGTATGGCTCGAAGTGGCTTTTAAATCCGGATTACCGATAATAAGATTCTGTACATCGTTATTATTTCTAACCGGCTGTAGTTTATTAAAATCGGGCGAGCTAGTATAACCATTATATCCAAAACTTAAATTTCCATTGTCTTTTATCTGATAACTCAAATTGGCAGATGGCGAAAAATTTAACTGATAGTTTTTTAGCTCCTGCCCGGTATTCTGATATTTGCCAATAATAATACTTGGCGAAAAATTAAGTCCCAAATTATAACTGATCCGCTTTGCGTTGGTATTGTAACCTATACTGAAGTTCTGATTAATAAAATTGGAAACATAATCCTGCCCTAGCGAATCGACCACAAACCTGTTCCCAAATGGATTGGTAACTGTAGTGGTTTGTAAGTTTTGGCTTCTACTGACTGAAAAACGATAAGACAAATTGATAAAACTATAACCTGTACTATCATTTACTTTTTTTAAAGAATTGGAAAATTGAATATTCCCACCAAAATTCGAGTTTGAAGTATTGTTATCAACCAATCGGCTTAAGAGCGAATCTTTAACCAAAACATTGGTGGTTTCGTTATAGTAACGGATAATATCATTGATGGTGCTGTTGGAGTTTCCCTCATTTGTGCCAAAATTAAAACCCAGAGATAAAGATCTTTTGTTATTAGCCAGCCGCCGCGACCAATTGATATTTCCATTAACATTTGGATTGCTATTGCGTGAACCTGTATTGGAAATAAGATCTTGTTTGATAAAACCTGTTTTATTTGAAGTGGAAAAAGCATCGTTTCTCGTATTCGCCAAAGCTCCAGAAAGTGATACATTAAAATAATTCTTCTTTGTGGCTCCATTTAAACCAAGGTTAATGTTGTTGTTTAATGAGTTTGAACTGTTGGCACTTTCCCTCAAATCGAAAATGGTTCCCTGCGGATTAAAAGTTTCCAGATAATTACTCTGAATAGATTTATTGGTGCCATTACTAAAGTTATAGCCACCATTAACACTAAATTCTTTCGAAATTTTGTCTCTTATATTACCATTTAAAGCGCCATTATTCAATTTGGCAAACTCATTATTGGTAATGCCATAACGGCCACCAAAACCAATCTGTTTTGTTTTTTTCCAGATGCTCCCGTTACCGCCTAAATTATGGGCATTGTTGGTTGCCGAATTCACGTTTACACCGCCAAAAACACCTTTATCCATGCCAGGTTTGGTTACCAGGTTCAACATTTTTTGTGGTGTGCCAGTTTTGATGCCTGTAAAGTTGGCTTCATCGCCATAATCGTCTATCACCTGAAGTTTAGCAATAATTTCTGCTGGTAACTGCCTGATGTAATCTTCTACATTGCTGGTAAAAAAATCTTCGCCATTAACCCGCAGTTTGGTCATTTTCTTTCCCATGGCGGTAACAGCACCTTTTTCATCAACCTCAATACCCTGGAGCTGCTTTAAAAGGTCTTCCACTTTATCATTTTCCCTAACGGTGTAGGCGCCCGCATTATATTCGATGGTATCTTTTTTGATCTTGATGGGATCTACTTTTACCTTAACTTCAACATCCTCTAAACGGATAGTTTCTATTTTGAGCATGATTGGTTCCAAAACAGAGCTTTTTTTCGAAACATCGACTTCGTATACCGAGGCAAATGGCTTGTAACCTAAGGCGGTAATGCTGATATAGAATTTATTGTGGCTTACCTTTGCAAATGTAAAATTCCCTTTCGCATCAGCATTTGCGCGAAGGGTATCTTTATCGATAATTAATCGGATACTTACACCTTCTATAGGTTTTTTCAAAGAATCGATTACATTGCCACTTATTTTAAACTGAGACTGTGCGAGAGCGTTAAAGGAAAGCGTGATCAGTATAAAAAATATTAAAAAGCATTTATTATTGCTTTTTTTCATCCCTCGGACCTCTTTTGTAAATTACCAAACCATTTAAAAAGTTACGCAGAATCTGATCGCCGCAAGGTTTAAAATTTTCATGGTCTTCATTTCTAAAAATATCTCCCAACTCTGCCTTGGTTACTTTAAAACCAACCAGATCGCAAATGGTAATAAAATCTTCAGTTCTTAGTGATAAGGCTACTCTTAGTTTTTTTAAAATATCGTTGTTGCTCATTTTTTAATTATTGAATGATAGAAGGATTGAGTTAGTGAATGTTTTAAAGTTAAAGGTTGTAATGGTGTATAAGTGCAAAATACCCAATAAACCAATGAATGATGAACTAATGAACCAAACTAACTCGCTACTTCTAATTTAAGTTTTTTTCCTTTAATTTTTTCTCCGCTTAATGCTTTCAGCAGTTTTTCGACCTTATTTCTCTTAACTGCCACATAACTCGTGGTATCTTTAACTTCGATGAGGCCCAAGTCTTCTTTGATTAAATTACCTTTTTGCAAAAATAAACCAACAATATCTATCTTGTTGATTTTGTCCTTCTTTCCATGAGCGATGTATAGGGTTACCCAATCGCTGGCTTCTGGTAATTTATAGTTATCTGATAAAACTTCTTCTTCGATATCATCAGGTAAATATTTATAGTTTTCTTCGGTGGTTAAAATGGCATAAGCTGTCCCCTTCGCATGCATACGTGCAGTTCTGCCATTGCGGTGAATATACGCATCTTCGGTATAAGGCAACTGATAATGCACAATATGTTCAACTTCAGGAATGTCGAGACCACGGGCTGCCAGATCTGTTGTAATTAAAATCCTATGGCTGCCATTTCTAAATTTAAGCAAAGCTTTTTCACGATCAATCTGTTCCATGCCACCATGAAATACATCATGACCTAAACCATTTTCGAAAAGCAAATCGCTGATGCGGTCTACTGTTTCTCTGTGATTACAGAAAACCAAAGTATTTTTATCTCCGATTTTACTCAATAACCTAAAAAGATAATCTAATTTATCGGCTGCCGGAACGGTTATTTTTTTGAGTTTTAAATCGGGTTTAGCCTCTATATTTTTAGAAAAGTCTACTTCAATAGCTGCATTTAATTTCACAAAAGCAGGAATCTCTTCCATTTTAGTTGCAGAAGTAAGAATACGTTGCTTTAAAGATAGCAGAGAACCAATGATATATGACATATCTTTTTCAAAACCAAACTCCAGCGATTTATCAAATTCGTCTAAAACCAGGGCTTCGATAAAAGATTCGTCAAAATTCTGATGCTCTAAGTGATAAGCTATTCTACCTGGGGTACCAATCAGAATGGCTGGTGGGTGTGCAAGATTATTTTTTTCTATCCGTACAGCATGACCGCCATAACAGCAGTTTACCTTAAAAGAAGTTCCCATCTGTTTAAAAACCTGCTCAATCTGAAGGGCCAATTCTCTGGAGGGAACCAAAACTAAGGTTTGAACACCTTTAACTCCGGTTTTTAAATTGGAAAGTAATGGCAATAAAAAGGCTAACGTTTTTCCTGAACCCGTTGGTGCAATCAATATTACATCTTTACCAGTCTTAGCTGCTTTTACAGAAGACTCCTGCATCTCATTAAGTGCAGAAATGTTTAATTTTTTTAAGGCATTTTCTATCATTCCGCCATAAAGGTAATCATTTCTCTTTAGGGCAAAAATGAGCGCATAAGTTAAGGTTTGAAAAATCTGTTCCGGAGTTTGCGAAGGGTAGAAAAATTTAACCTTTTATCTAACAGCATAAGCATCCTACCGCGTTTAGACATTGATGACTGTACTTTTTCATTAACGGCATCAACTGATGATAAAATCCTGTCTGCCAGTTCATCCGCAAATTTATTGGCCCTGCTATTTTGCAATAATTGAAGTTCTTGAATTAATTCTGCTCTCATAATTAAGAATTTTTAATGAATGTACAATTATTAACGAGCCTATTTATGAATTGTTTCAATAAATTATAGGTTGATCCAAAGTATTATCACTAACTTGTTGATAACTAACTTTTTGTTAGCAAATAAACAATCTGCACTTAACATATATTTAATTCATAGCCCTTATTTTTATAAAAACCTGATTACCATCCTTTAACCTCAAAAAACACACAACGTATGACGTGGAAAAAATTTAGTGGTGAAATTATTCAATCTTCGATCCTTGAAGAAGTAGAAAACGCAATTATCAGAGAAAGTGAAAACGGCTTTAAACTAAAAGTTTGCATCGGTACAGATTCACAGGTAAAAGGTACAGTAACCGATTTTGCAACCGTAATTGTTTTATTAAGAGAACATCATGGCGGCTTTATGTACATCCACCAAGAGAAGAGCACACAGCAGGTAAGCATTAAAGAAAGGATGTTAATGGAAGTACAAAAATCTATCGAAACGGCCTATTCTATCTGCGACTTACTGGATATTTATGATGTGGCTTTAGAAGTGCATGCCGATATTAACACCAGCCCTTCTTTTAAATCCAACAAAGCACTTAACGATGCAATGGGCTACATTTTAAGTATGGGTTTTATCTTTAAAGCCAAACCAGAAGCATTTGCCAGCTCTACCTGCGCTGATAAAATGGTGCATTAACTTAATTCAGACCTCGCAGGTTTTAAATGGCGTAGCCCTCAATGAGGCCATTTTAAAAAGTATAAACTACGAGTTAAACCTGCGAGGTCTTGACACCTTCTTCCACAAACTTTGCGGTTAATTCTAACAAAAGCTCATATTTGCTGTTGTGCTTTAAAACAATAACTTGAAAACGTACAGAATAGAATTTACCCAAAAACTCCCAATTGATTTGGAAACCGCCTGGGATTTTTTTTCTTCGCCAATGAACCTTGCAGAAATTACCCCACAGGATATGACCTTTGATGTAACTTCGCCAAATATGGCCAATACCAAAATGTACCCCGGCTTAATTATCACCTATAAAGTTTCGCCATTGTTTGGCATTAAATTAAATTGGGTAACAGAAATTACGCATGTTAAAGACAAGGAATACTTTATAGATGAACAGCGTTTCGGCCCTTTTGCTTTTTGGCACCACCAGCACCATTTCGAAAAAATAGACGGCGGTGTTTTGATGCACGATACCTTGCATTACAGCATCGGCTTCGGGCCAATTGGTACAATTGCAAATGCCATAATCGTAAAGAATAAAATCAACGAAATTTTTAAATTCCGTTATCAGAAAGTGGAAGCATTATTTGGCAAATTTTAATCTGCAAAAATTACCACTTCTTAGTAGAAATCGTTTCTGCTTTTTTATTGGCTTTTTCTAGCCTATTGGTAGCTAAATATTTTTTAAATTCATCGCCAAATTTTTCAATTTTGTTATAAGCGCTGTTTAAAATATCTTTCCATGTACCTGCTCCAAGCTTACCGGGCGTTTTTTCTAATGGTACACCTATTTTAGTTGTTGCAACGAAGTTCCCGTACCGATCTCTCTGATATGGAATAAATAACAAATCAGTTAACCAAAATCTGTATTTGCCATTACGTGCCTCGAAAACAAAATTATAGCTCACTTCACCACTCGGGTGGCCTGCCACTAAAATTGTTTTGTCGATTACCATTGTTCCTTTGGCCATAACAGAAGAATCGGTAATACTTTCCTGAACCATCGATTTTTTATAGGCTATATTAACGAAAGCTTTAGCCCTTTGTAATAATGTATCCTTATTTAACGATTGAGAATCTACCACTTTATAGTAAATAAATTTACCATTATCATCTTTAGAAAACTGTTTCTGTTGTGCGGATAATCCAATTGAAAAGAAGGCAAGTAAAATTAAAAAAAGGTATTTCATCTGAATGGGTTAATGGGCAAATTTAAATATTTAAAGCTATTAAAAAGCCGTGCCAGTTTTACTCCGGCACGGCTTAATATTACAAATTTATTTCCTTAAAAAGCGTAAACAGCTGCCAAAGAGAACTGGCCACCATTTGGTGCTGCTGCACCACCTTCTTTAAAGAAAGGTTTATCACTATTGTGGTCTAATCTTACCTCTGGGATAAAGGTTAAGCCGCCAGCTTTAATGTTTGCTGTAAGCGTTACCGCAGTGAAAGCTGTAGCTGGAACTGCACCTGCCGCTTTGTATTTGAAGTATTCGCCTCTTAAACCTAAAGTTACAGCATCTAACACTGCATACTGAGGATATAATGCCGCACCTGCATAACTTCCTGGTACAGCACTGTCTTTTATGTCATAGTTTGCTGCATTTAACCCCAATTTAAATTTTTCGGTGATTTGATAAGAAGTAGTTAAATCGATAATTGTTCCGTAACCACCAAAACCAGCACCCGATAGGGCATTGATATAAGCTGTCCAACCTTCAACCGGAGCAACCATTAATTGGCCACCAACAGCTGAAACACCACGTGATGCGCTATAAACATTCCAGTCGTTAAATAAACCAGCCATTAAACTTACTTTATCGCTGAATTTATAAGTAGCCTTTATACCCGCATTTTGGAACGGACCATTTGTAAATAAATATGAAGTAGAATAGTTGAAGTTTCCAACCGGAGAAATTACTTCATAACCAATAAATGTACCCATGTAACCAGCGGTCATACTAAACTCATCTGTAAAATCATAGTTAACATATAAGTTTTGAATATTGAAAGATGAACCTCCAGCTGCTGCATCAGGAATAGATTGCGATTGCCCTCTCGGACCAAAAGAAAGTTCGCCAACAAATGACGCTTTTCCTGTTTTTTTCTTCAAAGCAATATCAATCATCCCTAATGATACCGAGTTATGATCAGTTACAAAAGATGTTTTTCCATTCAATGGATTTTTAGCAAAATCATATTTAAAATACGTATCTACCGACCCTGAAATTTCAAGTGGTGATGTAGTGGTCTCTTGAGCCAGGGCACACGTAGTGCTGGCCATTGCGAAAATAGCGGTTAAAAGTTTCTTCATGTTTGAGCTTGTTTTGAGTTTAGATATATTAAATCCTTAAGATACTGATTCGGTTAACGGACTGTTTCTTTCTACATAGATGGCTCTTTCTTCAACCAACAATGTACCTTGAGAGTATTTCTCATCATGTTGAGAAGCATCAAGACCTAGTTCTTCTTCTTCTTCAGAAACCCTGATCGGATTGATAAGGTTAACCAATTTGAAAATAACGAACGATACCACAAAGCTGAATATGATTACAATTACAGCACCTTTTAACTGCGTAACAAAGAAAGCCGGATTACCATAAAACAAGCCATCTGCACCAGCAGCATTTACTGTTTTTGTTGCGAAAACACCAGTTAACAACATACCAACGATACCACCAACACCATGACAAGGGAAAACATCTAAAGTATCATCTAAACTTGTTTTCTGTTTCCATGAAACCACAAGGTTTGATATAACTGCAGCAATGGCACCGATAAATATACTTGATGAAATACTTACAAAACCTGCTCCAGGGGTAATGGCAACTAAACCAACTACTGCACCGATACAGAAACCTAAAACAGAAGGTTTTTTACCTCTTGCTACATCGAAGAACATCCACGATAAACCAGCAGCGCCAGCAGCAGTATTTGTAGTTAAAAATGCAGAAACCGCTAAACTACCAGCACTTAATGCAGAACCTGCATTAAAGCCGAACCAACCGAACCATAATAAACCTGTACCGATTAATACGTAAGGAATATTTGCAGGTGGAACTTCTTTATGCTCTAAGTGAGATTTTCTACGCTTTAAAACCAATGCACCAGCTAAAGCTGCCATACCTGCAGAGATGTGAACAACAGTACCGCCTGCAAAGTCTAAAACACCCATTTTAAACAAGAAACCTTGTGGGTGCCATGTCCAGTGTGCTAAAGGAGAATAAACGAAGATTGCGAATAAAACAATAAATAAGATATACGAAGTAAAACGGATACGTTCTGCAACTGCACCAACAACCAAACCTGGTGTAATAATGGCAAACATTAACTGAAACACAGCAAATAAAGAAAGCGGAATGGTTAAGTCTGCCCCTCCTTGAAGATGTGGTGCTCCAGAATTTACGCCTTTAAAGAACAAAAACGTAGAAGGATTTCCAATAAAGCCGCCAATAGTATCACCAAAGGCTAAACTAAAACCAACAACTGTCCATAAAACGGTAATTACTCCTGCGGCTACAACACTTTTAATCATTGTAGACAATACATTTTTACGGTGAACCATACCACCATAAAAAAATGCAAGACCTGGAGTCATTAAAAATACGAGCGCAGCGGCGATTAAGATAAATGCAATATCCGGCGCACTATACTTGCCCTCGTCAAAATTTGGAAGAAGTGGAATAAATAGAGCGAAAATTGCGACAATCATCAATATCGCAAAAGGCGCGTACTGTTTAAAGGAGAATTTACTCATAGTTTTTAGTTTAATTTGTTTGTATTGTTTAATTATTGATTAAATGTTTGATTTATTTTTCTAAAAATACGACATATTGTAGTTTTCACACCATTAAATTGAAATATTTTAATAAAAACGAATGATTTTTATAAAACAACACAAAATTTAACCCTAAAAATAAAAATAACAAAAAATACAATGCTTTTTAATGCAAGTTTTTAATAAAAACAAAATCACATATTAACCATCTTTTATATGATTTTACCTAAAATTTATAAATAATTACCATAAAAAATCATTAATAAAAGAAAAACCCATGAAATTTCATGGGTTTTTAAAATAAATAATTAAATAATTTGATTTTTTACAAAAAGTATGCAGAACCTTGAATCACACCTCTTTTTTCAATTTCTTTATCAATATAGGTCTGAATTGCCGATTTATTAAGTCCCCAATTGGGTGCAATTAATAAATCCCAGTCTGAAATACCAAAAAGACGCTGAATAACGATATCCGGACGTAAAAGCGGAATCAATTCACAAAGCAGATCAGTATATTCTTCAAGAGAAAACAATTTGAAGGGTTCTTTTTTATACTTCGCCCCCATTATAGAACCTTCTACAACATGAAGGTGGTGAAACTTTACAAACTTAATCTGAGGGAAACGGTTAATTTCATGAATATAACCATGCATCTGTTCTCTTGTTTCCCATGGAAAGCCAAAAATGGTATGCACACATAAATCGAGCTTACTATCTTTTAAAAGCTCTACTGCCGCAACAAATTCGCCATGACTGCAACCTCTATTGATCTGATCGAGGGTTTCATCATAAATAGACTCCATGCCCATTTCTAAATCAACATCAAAACGATCGGTATAACTTTCTAATAAAGCTACCTTTTCCGCGTCAATACAATCAGGACGTGTACCTACGGCAAAACCAACAATATCTTCAGTATTAATGGATAATGCTTCATCATACATCATTTTTAAATAATGTACCGGCGCATAAGTGTTGGTGTTTGGCTGAAAATAAACAATATACTTATCAGCTTTATAAGAAGTTTTAGCCCTTAACATGCCTTCGGCAAGCTGATCTTTGATATTTGGATTTTTACGGGAAGGCTCAGGTGTAAAAGAATCTACATTACAATACGTACATCCACCAAAACCTTTGCTCCCATCACGGTTGGGGCAGGTAAAGCCCCCATCAACAATAACCTTAAATACGCGCTGTCCTTTATACTTTTCACGTAAATGCGTTCCGTAATTTTTATAACCCTTTATCCCTGAATCTACTAGTGTTCCCATTATTTGCAAAAATACGGTTTTTGTTCGAGACGAGCGATTAAGGAGTTTGTATATTTGTCATCACTATTTATTCTATATAGCGTATTCAACCTATTATACCGTGTACATAATAATGTATTCCATTTTATCGTATGTTATTAATTCTGTTCGGAATATTTATGTTATTAGAGTTTCATATTTTTTTATGAATGCGTATAACTTCTTTAAGTACAACAAAATATCTTCATTTGAATATTTTGTACTGCTCATAAGTGTTTTTGAGCCCCTCCCCGAAATCTAGCCCAGTTAAAACTAGAGAATTGGGCGTTAATTTTAAAATATTTTTTTTCTCTATCATCGTAAAATACACTTTCTAATTTGTCGATATATTTACTACTTACATCTGAAATGGAGATAAAGAGCTTAGGCCAAACAACATACAATCGACCTAACTTTTTCAAACACTCTTTTTTATTTCTTTATTTTCACAAAAGCAAAACCTATAATTCTTGGCAATATTAGTCCCGCCACATGCTCATACGCCTGTAGGCCTTAGGCTCGGGGCCGGTATCCGCCATGTCGGGTTTAAAACATTGTGTTTCCTGCACAGGTTTACGTTAGCTAAACCCGGTAGTAGCGAACATGAACCCGATTTCTTCTATCGGGTGAGTAAAGCGGATAACGGGACTATCGGAACCGATTGATACAGAACCCTGCTTTTCAAATGTAGGAACGGGAAGAGAGATATGAGATTTGAGACTTGAGATATGAGAAGCGGATGTGAGCCATAAAGAAAACTAAAAAAACAAAAAACCTCACAAGTTTTGAAACCTGCGAGGTTGATATACATAATTATAACTTCAATTAGCCTAATCTACCTTTTGCTCTTTTTTATTAATAAAAAAGTAAACAGGCACACCTAACAAAACAATCACAAGTCCTGGCCAGGTATATTGTTGCTTATAAATAAGTAGTAAAATACAAAATGCTGCACCTATTAACAAATAAACGATAGGCGTAACGGGATATAACCAGGTTTTGTATGGCCTTTCTAGCTTAGGCTGTTTTATTCTTAAATATATCACACCAAAAACGGTAATCATATAAAAAAGTACGATAACGAAGGAGATCATATCTAAGAGGTTGCCATACTGCCCACTTAAACACAAGGCAGATGCCCAGATACCCTGCATCCAGAGCGATCTTTCTGGAACGCCATTTTTATTGTTATTAAGTGCTGCTTTAAAAAACATACCATCTTTTGCCATGGTCTGAAAAACCCTTGCTCCTGCCAATACGATTCCATTAACGCAACCAAAAGTAGAAATCATCACCAACAAGGCAATTACAATCGTGCCAATGCCACTACCAAAAATTTGCTCTGAAGCTGCAACAGCAACACGATCGTTAAGTGCAAAAGCAATGCTATCTCTATTTAAGGTATTCAGGTATATAAAGTTGACCAATAAATAAAGGATCATTACTGCCGAAGTGCCCAAAACCATCGAACGCACCACATTTTTTTTAGGATTTTCGATTTCACCTGAAACAAAAGTTACGTTCTCCCAGGCCACACTCGAAAATACAGAACCCACCATTGCAGCGGCAATGCCACCCATTATCGTCATACCAGAAATAGATTCCCATCCCGATTTCATAAAGTTACCAGTAGCATCTGTTTTGAGATTATTGAAAGCAGCCCATCCATGTCCCATATTATCAGCCCAAAAACTGTTCTTCACCAGAAAAAATCCCAGAATAATTAAACCGATTAAAGCGATAATTTTAGACCCCGTAAAAATATTCTGCAATATTTTACCCCCTTCAACACCCCTGGTATTAATATAGGTTAAAAGCAAAATTACACCAATAGCCAAAATCTGTATCCAGGTAATTTTATAACCACCACTTTGAAAAATTGGTGCCGCATCATTTAATGCAGGAATGAGATAGGCTGTAAATTTACCAAAAGCAACTGCAACAGCTGCAATAGTGCCCGTTTGGATTACGGTAAATAAACCCCAACCATAAAGAAAGCCCATCATTTTACCAAAAATCTCTCGCAGGTAAGTATATTGCCCCCCGGCTTTAGGAAACATTGAAGAAAGTTCTCCGTAAGAAATTGCCGCGGCAACTGTCATAACTCCAGTGATTACCCAAACTACAATTAACCAGTAACCAGAGCCTAAATTCCGCATAATGTCGGCACTAACAATAAAGATTCCACTCCCAATCATTGAGCCCATTACCAGCATTGTAGCATCGAAAAGACTTAATTTCTTTTTAGAAGGTCCGTCTTCTTTTTGAATTTCCATTTTAGTTTAAGTTTAGTTTGTGGCTAATTTATTTAAAAAAAAGAAATTGTAAGACATTATTTTATGCGATCAAAATTTTATTCACTTGTGTTGTGAAAATTTTAATCACAAGAAAAATATTTTATTAACTTGCTAGATATAAGTACAGAGTTTGGAGCGAGGCGCTTAGCGTTTGGCATGGATTAAACAAATAACCCATTTAACAGTTCACCAATTAAACAACAATGTAAACAACTAACCAAATATAAAACCAATTATTAACTATGGATTTTTTACAAAACAATTTAATTTACTGTATCCCGGCACTGGGCCTGGTTGGGATTATAGTTATGATGATTAAAAGTGCCTGGGTAAATAAGCAAGATGCTGGTGATAAAAATATGCAAGAACTTGCAGGCTATATAGCCGATGGTGCTATGGCCTTTTTAAAAGCCGAATGGAGGGTTTTGAGCATATTTGCTGTTTTTACAGCTGCATTATTAGCTTACTCTGGCACAATTACCGAAATTAAAGGTGTTCCGATGCATTCGAGCTGGATTATTTCGATATCCTTCATTATAGGAGCGGTATTTTCGGCAACCGCTGGTTATATCGGCATGAAATCGGCCACAAAAGCGAATGTTAGAACCACACAGGCAGCCAGAACCAGCTTAAAACAAGCATTAAAAGTTTCTTTTACAGGTGGTACGGTAATGGGCTTAGGTGTAGCCGGACTTGCTGTTTTGGGTTTAGGTAGCTTATTTATTGTTTTTTTGCAGATATTTCATGTAACCAACGCAAATAGTGTAGAAATGAGAACTGCTATTGAGGTTTTAACCGGTTTTTCTTTGGGAGCGGAATCAATAGCATTATTTGCCCGCGTTGGTGGTGGTATATATACTAAAGCTGCCGATGTTGGTGCCGATTTAGTAGGTAAAGTAGAAGCTGGAATCCCTGAAGATGATGTGCGGAACCCTGCAACAATTGCCGATAATGTAGGCGATAACGTTGGTGATGTTGCCGGTATGGGCGCTGATTTATTCGGCTCTTACGTAGCGACAATTTTGGCCACGATGGTTTTAGGACAAGAGATTAAAGTAGATGATAAATTTGGTGGAATGTCGCCCATTCTATTGCCAATGGTAATTTGTGGATTGGGCATTTTATTTTCTATTGTAGGCACTTGGTTCGTCACCATCAAGGATGATAAATCAAATGTGCAAACAGCTTTAAACTTGGGTAATTGGTCATCAATCCTGATTACAGCTATAGCATCATTTTTTATCGTGAAATGGATGTTACCAGAAACGCTGAGCCTGCGTGGTTATGAATTTTCGAGCATAAATGTATTTTATGCCATTATTGTTGGTTTAGTAGTGGGTACCATTATGAGTATTGTTACCGAATATTTTACCGCAATGGGTAAAGGACCGGTAAACTCGATTATACAACAATCATCAACCGGGCACGCTACCAATATTATTGCAGGTTTAGCTGTCGGGATGAAATCGACCGTTATCCCAATTTTGGTTTTAGCAGGTGGAATCATGTTATCGTATCATTTTGCCGGTTTATATGGAGTTGCCATTGCTGCAGCCGGAATGATGGCAACTACAGCGATGCAGCTCGCCATTGATGCTTTTGGGCCTATTGCCGATAATGCTGGTGGTATTGCCGAAATGAGTCAGCTGCCACCAGAAGTGCGTGAGCGTACCGATAATTTAGATGCTGTTGGTAATACCACGGCCGCTACAGGTAAGGGTTTCGCCATTGCATCTGCCGCACTAACTTCATTGGCCTTATTTGCCGCATTTGTGGGTATTGCTGGAATTACGGCAATAGACATTTATAAAGCACCGGTTTTAGCCGGGTTATTTGTAGGCGGGATGATTCCTTTTATCTTTTCGGCACTTTGTATCCAGGCGGTAGGTAAGGCTGCAATGGATATGGTACAGGAAGTTCGCCGCCAGTTTAGGGAAATACCCGGCATTATGGAGTACAAAGCCAAACCAGAATACGAAAAATGCGTGGCCATATCAACCAAAGCATCTATCCGCGAAATGATGATGCCCGGCGCCATTGCTTTAATTACCCCTATCATTGTCGGTTTTACTTTTGGCCCTGAAGTTTTAGGCGGTTTATTGGCAGGCGTAACCGTTACCGGTGTACTGATGGGTATTTTCCAAAGCAATGCGGGCGGCGCATGGGATAATGCAAAAAAATCGTTCGAACAGGGTGTGATGATCAACGGAGAAATGCACTATAAAAAATCAGAGCCACACAAAGCTTCTGTAACTGGAGATACCGTTGGCGATCCTTTTAAAGATACTTCTGGTCCTTCGATGAACATTTTGATCAAATTAATGTCGATCGTTTCACTAGTTATTGCTCCATACATCGCAGTTAAGGCAATTGCAAGCGAACATAAGCTAGAACTTCCAAAAGAAATCAGATTTGAACAAAAATTAGACAGTATGAACAACACAATTATGGATAGTTTACCAAATATGACTGATAGTTTGAATCACTAGTTGTAAAAACATTGATAAAATAATAGCGAAAGGGATTTTTAACCAAAATCCCTTTTACTTTTCCGTAATTTTTAATTACGTTTGGAGCTGAATTTATTATTACCAAAAAACTATAGTACACTTTAACTAAACTTTTATTTATGAATTTTAGAAAGTCTATTGACTTACTTACACAAGAAGCACAACAAAGTGGTGAAGGGACGCTCAAGCGAACCTTAGGGCCTACCAGCTTAGTTGCATTAGGTATTGGAGCCATTATTGGTGCTGGATTATTCTCCATCACAGGTTCTGCCGCAGCAAATAATGCCGGGCCAGCGATTACGATTTCCTTTATCATTGCAGCTATCGGATGTGCTTTTGCGGGCTTATGTTATGCAGAATTTGCATCGATGATACCTGTAGCGGGCAGTGCATATACGTACTCTTACGCTACTATGGGTGAGTTTGTAGCATGGATCATAGGCTGGGATTTGGTACTTGAATATGCAGTAGGTGCAGCAACCGTATCAATCAGCTGGAGCAGGTACCTGGTCAAGTTTCTCGGGTATTTCGATATACATCTCCCCGCGCAGATGGTAATGTCGCCGTTTGATACCGCAATTTTAGCAGATGGCACTACAGTTTCCGGAATACTTAATCTTCCTGCAATATTTATAGTCGTATTAATGTCGTTAATCCTTATCAAAGGAACTAAAGAATCAGCTTTTGTAAACGGTATTATTGTAGGTATTAAAGTTGTAATCGTATTTATCTTTATCATTTTAGGCTGGAAATACATCAATACTGAGAACTATACACCATATTTTATTCCTGCCGACAAACCAGGTCACTTAGACTTTTTTACCAATGGATGGGGTGGTGTAATTAGAGCCGCAGCAATTGTGTTCTTTGCTTATATCGGTTTTGATGCCGTTTCTACAGCAGCACAAGAGGCTAAAAACCCTAAAAAAGAC
>Ga0308165_1002341_pt1 | contig 23027 bp, 19 predicted proteins | sample PhyWR2_FD_201032 | JGI IMG/M metagenome (GOLD analysis project Ga0308165, IMG submission 201032) | Phyllosphere microbial communities from UC Gill Tract Community Farm, Albany, California, United States - DLSLW.R2 | ecosystem: Host-associated > Plants > Phyllosphere > Unclassified | place: USA... | reverse complement strand
TAAATGTTTTTAGATCGAGCCAAGACGCGAAGGGGTCGCGAAGCTGTACTTGAGTACAGCGAGTGAACCCGACAAAGTATTGGGTTGATATAAAAATATTGGGGGGTATAGCTCAGCTGGGAGAGCGCTTGCATGGCATGCAAGAGGTCATCGGTTCGATCCCGTTTACCTCCACCAATTAAACTTGTCTGAGGCACCGCAGTAGCGGTGCAGCGCAGGCAAAGTTCTAGGATTGACCCTATCGTCTAGAGGCCTAGGACATCACCCTTTCACGGTGAGTACCGGGGTTCGAATCCCCGTAGGGTCGCCAAGTTTGAAGCACTTGTAGCCATCATGGCTAGCAAAGCTTTCTGCCAGGAGTGGTAGTTCAGTTGGTTAGAATACCGGCCTGTCACGCCGGGGGTCGCGGGTTCGAGTCCCGTCCACTCCGCCAGATTCCAAAAGCCTTCTTGTCCTGTGGTAAGAAGGCTTTTTTCATTGCTGCTGCCCGTGTGCAGCGCGCAAGAAAAAGCCGATCGCCGGGTTGCCCCGCAGATCGGCTTTTTGCATCGCAAGGCCCGCAGGCCTTGGTATTACTTGGGTGCCAGGCGGATGGCGCCATCAAGGCGGATCACTTCGCCGTTGAGCATATCGTTCTCGATGATGTGCTTGACCAGCTTGGCGTAGTCCTCAGGGGTACCCAGGCGGCTGGGGAAGGGCACGCCAGCGGCGAGCGCATCCTGCACCTCCTGGGGCATGCCAAAGAGCATGGGGGTGCCAAAGATGCCGGGGGCAATGGTCATGTTGCGGATGCCGCTGCGCGCCAGATCGCGGGCGATGGGCAAGGTCATGCCGACCACGCCGCCTTTGGAGGCCGCATAGGCCGCCTGGCCGATCTGGCCGTCATAGGCGGCCACGCTGGCCGTCGAGATCAGCACGCCGCGCTCGCCGGTGAGCTCGGGCGCATTCTGGGCCATCGCTTCGGCGCAGAGGCGGATCATGTTGAAGCTGCCAATCAGGTTGACCGTGATGGTTTTGCTGAACAACTCCAACGAATGTGCGCCTTTTTTGCCGACGGTCTTTTCAGCCGGGGCAATGCCTGCGCAGTTGACCAGGCCAAACAGCTTGCCCAGCGATACCGCCTTGTCCACGACGGCCTGGGCCTGTTCGGCATTCGACACATCGCATTGCACAAATGCGCCGCCCAGCTGCTGGGCCAGCGCCTGGCCTTTGTCTGCCTGCATGTCGGCGATGACGACGGTGGCGCCTTCATTGGTGAGCATGCGGGCCGTGCCTTCTCCCAGGCCGGACGCGCCGCCTGTGACGATAAATACCTTCTTGGCGATTTGCATCGCTATGTCTCCCGGTTGTTGGATCGGTGCATCTTAGCCGAGCCCAGTGCGGTGAGCAGTCACAAAAAAAGCCCGCGAGCGGGCTTTTCGTGACAGCGTGCGCGGCTTACTGGAAGCCGGCGCGGTCCAGCATCTGCTGCACCTTGGCCATGTTGCTGCCCACAGCGCTGATCGGGATGGTCTCGCTCTTGAACGGCTTGTCCTGCGTCATCGCCTTCAGCGCCGGGTTGTCGGTCTGCACGTTCTTGGCTGCAGGCCACTCGTTGTTGCCGTTGGCGAAGTAGGTCTGGGCTTCCGGGCTGGCCAGGTACTCCAGGAACTTGACCGCGTTGTCCTTGTTCTTGCTGTACTTGGCGACTGCGCCACCAGCGATGTTCAGGTGGGTGCCCCAGCTGCTCTGGTTCGGGAACACGACGCTCACCTTGTTGGTGATCGCGACATCGTCGGGATTGCTCGAACGCATCAGGCGAGCGAAGTAGTAGCTGTTGGTGACGGCGATATCGCATTCACCAGCGGCAACGGCCTTGATCTGGTCGGTGTCACCGCCTTTGGGTGGGCGTGCCAGATTGTCCTTGACACCTTGCAGCCATTGCTGGGCCTTGGCCTCACCGATGTGTTCGGTGACGGCGCCAAACAGGCTCAGGTTGTAGGGGTGCGAGGCCGAGCGGATGCAGATCTTGCCCTTGTTCTTGGGGTCGGCCAGCTTTTCATAGCTGTCGACATCCTCGAGCTTGACCTTGTCCTTGTTGTAGGCGATCACACGGGCACGGGTCGACAGACCGAACCAGGTGATGCCGCCATCGGCTTCGGGCTGGGCGCGCAGGTTGGCGGGAATCACGTCCTCCAGCTTGGCCGAGCGGATCGGCAGGAACAGGTTGTCCTTCTCGCCGCGGTAGAGGCGGGCGGCGTCCACCATCAACACCACATCGGCAGGGGAGGCGGCACCTTCTGCCTTGAGGCGGGCCACAATGCCTGCGTCGTCCGAGTCCACACGGTTGATCTTGATGCCGGTCGCTTTTGTGAAGTTGTTATAGAGCGCCTCATCCGTCGCGTAGTGGCGGGCAGAGTACAAGTTGACCACTTCCTGGGCTTGTGCAGCAGCACCTGCCGTGATGGCGCAAGCCAGTGCAAGGATTTTGAAAGAATGCATAGGGCAAAACGTCTCTGTAAAGTTGGAGACGCGATCTTAATTGAAACAAGAATTGTTTCTATTTAATCCAGTGCAGGGTCTGTGCTTATTCAGCCGCCATTAAGTGACGCATTGTTCATGGCACGCGAGCCGTGCTGGCCGCTGGACAGACAAAAAAAAGCCCGGCAAGGCCGGGCTTTAAAAGGATCCAAGAAACCAGGTTTCGAAAAGATCCAAGGAGACAACTGGGTGCACCGACAAAGTCAGTGCGATCTATGTATTCTAGGGTTTACCCTTGGCTTTGTCCAGGGGCTGGCCCTTTGCCGGGCTCAGTTGTGGGTATTGGGCCACAACTAGCGTCCGTTCAGCGGCGCTTGGCGGTCACTGCGCTGACGGTACCAGCAGCCTTGACGGCGTTGTTGGTGATCGTGTTGAAGTTGGTCTCGGCCACTTCACCGGCTTGCTTCACGGCCTTTTGCACGGAGTCGTAGGCGTTGTTGGCAGCGGCAACAGCGGTCTTCATCACGGCAACGGCGCTTTCAGAACCGGCTGGTGCGTTCTTGGCAGCAGTGTCGACAAAGTCATTGAACTTCGACTGGGCTTCCACGGCCTTGTTTTCGAACGCCTTGCTGAACTCCAGGCTGGTGGCGGCGGCGATTTCATACAGATGGCGGCTGTAGGCAGCGGTCTTTTCGGCCATCGGTTGCAGCAGACCGCTTTGCACGCTCAGCAGATCCTGGGCGCTCTTGGCATCGAGCACAGCCGAGGTGTTGGCCGAGACATCGGACAGCGCAGCGCGGGTAGCGGCCACATTCAGTTCCACCAGCTTTTCCACGCCTTCAAAGGCCTTGTTGGTCAGGCCCAGCAGGGTTTCCAGATTCGCCTTGTGTGCAGCCAGGATTTGGTCAGGGGTCAATGCCATGTTCATACTCCGTCTCGTTAGAAGTGGTGAAAATACCGGTCCGGACACCCATTGTGTACCGGAGGCTTGTGCATTGCTTTGAATTGCTGCACTGCACAATGACTCTATTGTTGGGCATCTGCGGGTGTTTTGCAAGCCTTTTTTTGTGCAGTGCAGCAAAAAATCTTTTGTTTTGATTTCAATCATTTACCTTTTGTTTAATTAGTTGATGGGGTAACGAATTAATCGCCTGGCAATCGGCTCAAACCTGCTTGTTCTGACGTTGTAGCCGCCGCATGTGACAGCACGATGGCAGCGTCTGTGCTGGTCTGTCTCCGACAGTGCCGCGCTGCGGTGACGGCGGGTTCGGGCACTCGAAGAACGTGTTTACGATCTCCTCGCGCCGCGACAGCGGTTTTGCGGGATGGGAGGGGGAGGCGTGGGGGGCGCCCAGCCGCGCAACACCGCAGCCATAGTCGCACTATTGCGGGGATTTGCAACGACGCAGACCGCCCCTAGTCGGGCACCCCTGCCCGGGCGGCCCTAGCCGGGCACCCCTAGCCGGGCGCCCGCAAAACCCCTGTCCCTACGGGTTGGAGTGAAATGGGGCGATTTCTGCGCGCTGGCCCTTGCTTGCACCCCGGTGCAAGCTGCAGACCATCGCTTCGAACTCATCCCGATTGCACTCCAACGCGGCCGCGTAGAGATCGCAAACACGTTCTACAATGCCTGCGAACTTCGTGACCAGGATGGCCAGATGTCTTCTTCGCAGCAGCACGCCGAGCGTCCCCAGCCGCAGCCCCGGTCGGCCTATGCCGAGTTTGTGCGCATAACCACCCGCTGGGCGGATAACGATGCCTATGGGCATGTCAACAACGTCGTTTATTACAGCTGGTTCGACACGGCCGTGAACCGCTTGCTGATTGACAATGGGCTGCTCGATCTGGAAAAGAGCACCAGCATCGGCCTGGTGGTGGAGACCCAATGCCACTATTTTGCGCCAGTGTCCTATCCGCAGGATGTCGATGTTGGCGTGCGTGTCGCGCATCTGGGTAAAAGCAGTGTGCGTTATGAGCTGGCGATTTTTGTGGCCGGTGCATCGCAAAGCGCCGCTTGCGGGCATTTTGTCCATGTCTATGTGGACCGCAGCAGCCGGCGCCCGGTTGCGCTGCCAGACGCCACGCGCTTGGCGCTCGACAGACTGCGCCTGCGATAAGCCTCCGCGGGGTTGCCTTGCCCTGCCTCACAGCAGGGCGGCGGTCAATCGCCTACACTTGCCGCTGTTGCGACCTTATGAAATAGGCGCTGGGTTGTGGATACGAGACATGGCGTCTGCCTGTAGCAGCCACATAGGCCGCTGCACGTGTTGGCGCGCAACCCTGTGCTGCCAACCATGATTATCCAAAGTCTGCTGGACACCGACCTGTACAAGTTCACGATGATGCAGGTGGTGCTGCACCAGTTTCCGGGAGCCCAGGTGGAATACAAGTTCCGCTGCCGCAACCCCGGCGTGCAACTGGCGCCGTATGTGGACGAGATTCGCGCCGAAATCCAGCATCTGTGCAGCCTGCGCTTTGCCGATGACGAATTGGCCTATCTGCAGTCGCTGCGCTTTATCAAAAGCGACTTCATCGATTTTCTGCGGCTCTACCAGCTCAAGGAAAAATACATCAGCGTGATGCCGCTGCCCAGCGGTGAGATCGATATCACGATCACCGGCCCCTGGCTGCACACCGTGCTGTTCGAGATCCCGGTGCTGGCCATCGTCAATGAGGTCTACTTTCGCAACACCCAGCCTGAGCCCGATTGGGCGGAGGGGCGCAGGCGCCTGGCGGGCAAGATCGAGGCCATGCGTGGGCAGGGCCTGGAGGCGCTCAAGATCGCCGACTATGGCACGCGCCGGCGTTTCAGCCATCGCTGGCAGCGCGAGGTGCTGGGCAGCCTGGTGGGGGGCCTGGGCGTGGCCACACATCCAGCGATGCCGGGCGAGCGCCGGGGCCAGCTGGCCGGCACCAGCAACACCTTGTTTGCCAAACAACTGGGCCTGACCCCGCTGGGCACGATGGCCCATGAATACCTGCAGGCCTGCCAGGCGCTGGGCCCGCGCCTGCGCGAAAGCCAGATCTATGGCTTTGACATGTGGGCCAAGGAATACCGGGGCGATCTGGGCATTGCGCTGTCCGATGTCTATGGCATGGATGCCTTCCTGCGCGATTTCGACCTGTACTTCTGCAAGCTCTTTGACGGCGCGCGGCATGACAGCGGCGACCCGTTCAGCTGGGGTGAGCGGCTGATTGCCCATTACAAGCTGCACAAGGTCGATCCGCTGAGTAAGATCCTGATCTTCAGCGATGCGCTGACGATACCGCGCACCATTGCACTGTTCGAACGCTTCCAGGGGCGCTGCCAGCTGGCCTTCGGTGTGGGCACCAACCTGACCAATGACCTCGGCTACGAGCCGCTGCAGATCGTCATCAAGATGACCCGCTGCAATGGCCAGCCGGTCGCCAAGATATCGGACACGCCCGGCAAGAGCATGTGCGACGACGAAAAATACCTGGCCTATCTGCGCCAGGTGTTCAACCTGCCCCCCAGCCAGCACATGCCGCCGCAAGGGGTGGCACCAGCCCCCGCACGTGCGGGTTAATCGGGAGGGCGGCTGTCACCCGCAGCCGGTCCTGGCGCATGGCCGCTGACTAAAATCACCGGCTGCACCCGTCTGCCAGGCGCGCACGGCTGCATGGGGGAATAAGCACAAACACAAGGAGCAGCTTATGGCGCAGGTGGGGCAGCGGTATGGGGCGTGGGGCAGGGCGGCCGTGGGGGCTGCGGTGCTGGTACCGGGCTGGGCCAGTGCGGCCACGATCAATGGGGCTGACCTTTCTGTTTTATGGGGCATCCCTTTTGCCGGCATCCTGCTGTCGATTGCGCTGATGCCGCTGTTTCTGCCCCACTTCTGGCACCACCATTTTGGCAAGGTCGCCGCTTTTTGGGCGCTGGCCTTTTTGCTGCCGTTTGCTGCCGTCTTCGGACCGGGGTTGGCCGCTGGCAGCCTGGCCCATGCGCTGGTGGCTGAATACATTCCCTTCGTCATTTTGCTCACCGCCTTGTTCACGGTCTCGGGCGGCATCTACATCCGTGGCAACCTGCATGGCTCACCGGGCTTGAACACTGCCATCCTGGCCATTGGGGCGGTGCTGGCCAGCTTCATGGGCACCACCGGGGCGTCGATGCTGCTGATCCGGCCGCTGATCCGCGCCAACGATGCCCGCCGCAGTTGCGCGCATGTGGTCGTGTTCTTCATCTTCATCGTCTCCAACGCTGGTGGCTCGCTCACGCCGCTGGGCGATCCGCCGCTGTTCCTGGGGTTTTTGAAGGGCGTGGACTTCTTCTGGACGGTGCGCCACATCTTTGCCGAGACCCTGTTTCTGGTCGGCGCGCTGCTGGTGATCTTCTACCTGCTGGACCGCTACATGCTGCGCTTTGACGCGCAAAAGCCCCGCACCGATCCGACGCCCGACACCCACAGCCTGGGCTTTGAGGGCAAGATCAATTTTGTGCTGCTGGGCGCCGTGGTGGCCCTGGTGCTGCTCAGCGGCTTCTGGAAGTCCGACCTGCAGTGGGACATTGCCGGTGTAGCCGTTGGTCTGCCATCCATCGTGCGTGACCTAGGCCTGATGGTGGTGGCCGTGCTGTCCTTCAAGCTCACCCCTGCGTCTGCGCATGCCGCCAACCAGTTCGACTGGGGCCCGATGCAGGAGGTCGCCAAGCTGTTCGCCGGCATTTTTCTGACCATCATTCCCGTCATTGCAATGCTGCAGGCTGGTGCCAACGGGCCTTTTGGTGCGGTGGTGCGTGCGGTGACCCGGCCCGATGGCTCGCCGGACCCGGCAATGTACTTCTGGGCCGCCGGCCTGCTCAGCAGCTTTTTGGACAATGCGCCCACCTATTTGGTGTTCTTCAATACCGCCGGGGGCGATCCCCAAGTGCTGATGACCTCGATGGCAACCACGTTGGCCGCCATCTCGGCCGGGGCTGTTTTCATGGGTGCGAACACCTATATCGGCAACGCACCCAATATGATGGTCAAGGCCATTGCCGAAAGCCGCGGCGTGCGCATGCCCAGCTTCTTTGGCTACATGGCCTGGTCCTGCGCCATCCTGGTGCCGTTGTTTGTCGTGATGACTTTTATCTGGTTCCGCTGAACCCCGAGGAAACTGCCGATGTCCCGCCCGAAAATTCTGATTGCCCGCGCCATCTCCCCTGAAGTGGTCACTGTGCTGGAGCAGCACTTCGAGGTCCAGTCCAACCAGGACGATGTCGCCTGGTCGCCCACCGAGCTGGCCGAGCGCCTGCAGGGCATCGATGGCGTGCTGACCACCGGCTCGCAGCGCATCGATGCGGCTTTGCTGGCCGCCTGCCCGCAGTTGCAGATCTGCGCCAACATGGCCGTGGGCTACAACAACTTCGATGTGGCCGCGATGACGGCAGCTGGCGTGCAGGGCACGAATGCGCCCGATGTGCTGACCGAGACCACGGCCGATTTTGGCTTTGCGTTGATGATGGCGACTGCCCGCCGCATCACCGAAAGCGAGCATTTTCTGCGCGCCGGACAGTGGAAGGACTGGCGCTATGACCTGTTGGCCGGTGCCGAGGTACATGGCAGCACCCTGGGCATTCTGGGCATGGGCCGCATCGGCCAGGCCATTGCGCGGCGTGGTGCCCATGGCTTTGGCATGCAGGTGGTCTACCACAACCGCTCGCGCCTGAGCCCCGAGCTGGAGGCCGATTGCAAGGCCCGCTATGTGAGCAAGCAGGAGCTGCTCAGCACCGCCGACCACCTGGTGCTGGTGCTGCCCTACACCCCAGAGGCCCACCACACGATCGGTGCGGCCGAGATCGCCAGCATGAAGCCCACGGCGACGCTGACCAATATTGCGCGCGGCGGCATTGTGGACGACGCGGCGCTGGCCAAGGCCCTGGCCAACAAGACCATTGCTGCCGCCGGCCTGGATGTGTTCGAGGGCGAGCCTGCGGTGCACCCGGATTTGCTGGCACTGTCCAATGTGGTGCTGACCCCGCATATCGCCAGCGCCACCATGGGCACGCGCCGGGCCATGGCCCAGCTGGCGGCCGACAACCTGATCGCCTACCTGGGCGGCCAGGCGCCGGTCACGCCCGTCAACCACCTGGAGCACAGCCGCCGCAGCGCTGCCTGAACGCAAAATATTTCAATAAATATGGCTGTTTGTGCCCACCAGGCGGGTGCAAGCAGCTATTATTTTTGAAGTCTTCTCAAACACGGGGAACGCTTGTGAATCTGGATCTGGATCGGTCGCTGCTCAGCCTGGTGCTGCTGACCTTGGTGTTGTTGGCGGTGCTGGCCAATCTGCTGGTCATGCTGCTGCGCCGGCCCAAGGCCGATCTGGGTGAGGTCTGGCTGCAGCAGCAGGAGCGCCAGGCCCGGGACCAGCAGCAGACGGTGCAGGCGCTGGCACGCAGCGAAGGGGCGCTCAGCCACCTGTCGCAGCACCTGACTTTGCAGCTGCGCGAGCTGAACCAGGGCAGCCAGGACGTGATGGGCGAGTTCCGCGAATCGCTGGAGGCGCGCATGGCGCAAAGCCTGGCCGAATCCCGCCTGGGGCGCCAGGAACTGGCCCAGGCACTGGCCGGGTTCGAGGCCCAGCTGGCGCAGCGCCTGGCCCACCTCGATGCCGCCGTCAACCAGCGCCTGTCGGTGCTCGATACCTCGCTGACCCAGCGCGTCGATGCACTCACCCGGGCCAACCACCACAGCCTGACCACGCTCAAGACCGATGTGCAGTCGCACCTGAGCGGCATGCAGGATGGGGTGGGGCGCCAGCTGGCGCAGCTGCTGCAGGCCAACCAGCAGCAGGCCGAGCAGCTGCGCGGTACGCTCAATGAGCGGCTGGCCAGCATCCAGAGCGACAACGCCAGCAAGCTCGAAGAGATGCGCAAAACGGTGGACGAAAAACTGCATGCCACCTTGGAGCAGCGCCTGGGTGAATCCTTCAGGCTGGTCAGCGACCGGCTGGAGCAGGTGCACAAGGGCCTGGGCGAGATGCAGACCCTGGCCGGCAGCGTGGGCGACCTCAAGCGCGTGATGACCAATGTGAAATCGCGCGGCACCTGGGGCGAGCTGCAGCTGGGCATGATCATCGACAACGTGCTGACCGCCCAGCAGTACGCCAGGAACGTCAAGACCGTGCCGGGCAGCGACGAGATGGTGGAGTTCGCCATCCGCCTGCCGGGCCACAGCGACGACAGGCCGGTGTGGCTGCCCATCGATTCCAAGTACCCGGTGGAGCACTACCAGCGGCTGATGGATGCGCAGGAGAGCATGGACAAGGCAGCGATCCAGTCGGCCAGCATCGGTTTTGAAAACTCGATCCGCCTGGAGGCCAAGAAGATCTACAGCAAGTACGTCTCGCCGCCCAACACCACCGATTTTGCGGTGCTCTACCTGCCCACCGAGGGCCTGTTTGCCGAGGTGATGCGCCGGCCCGGCCTGGTCGAGGCGGTGCAAAACGATTGCCGGGTCATGGTCTCGGGGCCCGCCAACCTGGCAGCGATGCTCAACAGCCTGCAAATGGGCTTCAAGACGCTGGCCATCGAAAAGCGCAGCTCCGAGGTCTGGGCGGTGCTGGGCCAGGTCAAGACCGAGTTCAACAAGTTTGGCGAGGTGGTCGAGGCCACGCGCAAGTCGCTGGACCAGGCAGCCAAGAAGTTCGAGCAGGTCGATGTGCGCACCCGCGCGATCAAAAAGCGCCTCTCGCATGTGCATGAGACGCCTGCAGCCGGCGAGTTGGGCCCTCTGACCTCGGATACGGACGAAGGCGACAGCGCGGCAAGCCTTTCTTAGCCGACAATGCAGGCCAAGCAAGCGCCAAGTGCCCAAGGTGCTGAAGGGAACGCGTGAATCGCGAGTTGATACGGCTGATCATCGGCCAGTTTTTCGTCCATACCTGTATGACAGGCACGCGTTTGGCAGCCCCGCTGCTGGCCCTGCGCGATGGCCACACCCCCGGCGCCGTGGGGTTCTTGCTCAGTCTGTTTGCGCTGACCCAGGTGTTTCTGGCGCTGCCGGCAGGCCGCTACGCCGACCGGCATGGCTTCATGAAGCCGATGCTCGCGGCGATTGCGCTGGCCTTTGCCGGCACCGCCATCGGTGTGGCCTTTCCCCGCTTTGAAGTCCTGTGCCTGTCGGCGCTGCTGACCGGCGCGGGTTGCGGCATCTCCATTATTGCGCTGCAGCGCCACGCCGGCCGCGTCGCGCATGAGGCCAGCGAATTGCGCCAGATCTTCAGCTGGCTGTCATTGGGCCCGGCGATTGCCAATTTTCTGGGCCCGATGGTGACGGGCCTGATCATCGACCACTCCACCGGCCAGGCGGGCAACAACCTGTCCTACCGCATCGCGTTTGCGGTGCTGGCGCTGTTCTCGGTGGTCGCCTGGTGGTGCGTGCGCAGCGCGCAGGAGATGGAGCCGGCGCCGCCCAAGAGCGATGGCCAGCCGCACCATGCCTGGGATTTGCTGCGCGAGCAGTCCTTCCGGCGCCTGCTGATCGTCAACTGGCTGGTCGCCTCCTGCTGGGATGTACACACCTTTGTCGTGCCGTTGCTGGGCCATGACCGGGGGCTGTCGGCCTCCGAGATCGGCGCCGTGCTCGGCGTGTTCGCGCTGGCGGCCTTTGTGATCCGGGTGCTGCTGCCTGCCATCTCGCGCCATCTGCGTGAGATGACGGTGGTGATGGCCGCGATGGTGCTGACCGCCGCCATCTTCGCGGTCTATCCACTGATGCCCAATGCCTGGGCGATGGCCTTTTGTTCGGCCTTGCTGGGCATCGGCCTGGGCAGCGTGCAGCCGATGGCCATGAGCATGCTGCACCAGATCACTCCGGAAGAGCGCCATGGCGAGGCGGTGGGCTTGCGGCTGATGCTGATCAACGGCTCCAGCGTCTGCATGCCGCTGATGTTCGGTGCGGCGGGGGCGGCCATCGGTGTCGGCGGGGTCTTCTGGGTGATGGGCGCGCTGGTAGGTGCGGGCTCGCGCATGGCCTGGGTGCTGGGGAAAACGCCGCTGCCGACTTTCAAGGTCATCGACAGCAGTCCTGCTGCGGGGCCCGCCGCCCATGCGCTGGGCGAGAAGCCGGTGGCTATGCCGCCACGCGAGCCCTGATCGGCGGGCCCGACTTGCATTTGGCTCTGGCCCGAGCGGCTAAACTGCAGGGCTTGAATGGGGGATGCAAGCATGATGGATGGATTGGTTTCCGGGCGCATACTGGGCCAGCCGGTCGAGCGCACCAGTAAAACCGGCAAGCCCTACGCGCTGGCCAAGGTGCGTGCCAATGCCGGTGCAGGCGATGGCGAGATGCTGATTGTCAACGTCATCGCTTTCGACGATGCCCCGGTCGCCGCATTGCTGGGCCTGGGCGATGGCGACAGCATCTGCCTGTCGGGCAGCCTGACGCCCAAGGTCTGGGTGGACCGCGATGGCGTCGCCCGTCCCAGTGTCGATATGGTGGCCCACCAGGTGCTGACCGCCTACGCGGTGGCGCGCAAGCGCGGTGTGGCGGGCGACACGGACCTGGATCCTGCGGGCTGATCCCGTCCGGATGGCTGGCTGGCACGTACAATCTGCCGCAGCATGACTCCATCTTCTCCCGTATCTTCCCCAGCTGCCTCGCGCGGTCTGTTCATCAGCTTTGAAGGCATTGACGGCGCTGGCAAATCCTCGCATATCCAGGGCCTGCACGACGCCTTTTTGGCCGCCGGCCGCCGGGTGGTGAGCACGCGGGAGCCCGGGGGCACGCCGCTGGCCGAGAAGCTGCGCGCGCTGTTCCTGCAGGAGCCCATGGATGCCCTGACCGAGGCCTTGCTGGTATTTGCCGGCCGGCGCGACCACCTGCAGCAGGTGATTGAGCCCGCGCTGGCCCGTGGCGACGTGGTGTTGTGCGACCGCTTTACCGATGCCACCTTTGCCTACCAGGGCGCAGGGCGTGGCTTTGACCTGCAGGTGCTGTCGGTGCTGGAGCACATGGTGCAGGCCCGGCCTGAGCTGGGCGAGGGCGCACTGCGCCAGCCCGACCTGACGATATGGTTTGACCTGCCCACCGAGGTGGCCGCCGAGCGCCTGGCAGGCGCGCGTGCCCCGGACCGTTTTGAGGCCGAACCCCAGCAGTTTTTTGCCCGCGTGGCCGCCGGTTATGCCGAGCGCGCGCTGGCGCAACCCGGCAGGTTTGCACGCATCGATTCGCACCAGCCCAAGCCGGCGGTGTGGCAGGCGGTGCGCCAGGCCGTCGAGGCCCGGGGCTGGCTGAGCGCCAGCCGGGAGGAGGGCTGAGATGGCCACCGCCAAGAACACCGCTGCGGCTGAGGCTGTCTCCGCCGCCCCCGCTCCTCTGGCACCTTGGATCGCCCAGCAGCGCGACCTGCTGCTGGCCCAGCGCGGCCATGCCTGGTTGCTGCAAGGCCCCTCGGGTCTGGGCCAGTTTTCGCTTGCAATGGCCATGGTACGTGCCTGGCTCTGCGATGCGCCGACGCCGCAAGGGGCCTGCGGCCACTGCGCCAGCTGCCATGCCATTGATGTGCATGCCCATACCGACCTGTGTGTGCTGATGCCCGAGACCGAGATGCTGGCGCTGGGCTGGCCGTTGCCGGAAAAAGCCCAGGCGGACATTGACGACAAGAAGCGCAAGCCCAGCCAGGAAATCCGGGTGGATGCCATGCGCGATGCGGTGGAATTCACCCAGCGCACCTCCGGCCGGGGCAAGGGCAAGGCGGTCCTGGTGTACCCGGCAGAAAAGATGAATGCCGTCACCGCCAACGCGCTGCTCAAAACCTTGGAAGAGCCGCCAGGCGATGCCCGCTTTGTGCTGGCGACCGAGGCTGCGCACCAGCTGCTGCCGACGATACGCAGCCGCTGTCTGGCGCACACCATGCAGTGGCCTGATACGGCGTCGGCGCGCAACTGGCTGGTCGCGCAGGATGTGCCGGCCGACCAGGTCGATGCGCTGCTGCAGGCTGCGGGTGGCCGCCCTGATGATGCACTGGCACAGATGGAGGCCGGCCGCTCGCCCCAGGTCTGGAAGAAGCTGCCCAAGGACCTGGCCAATGGCCAGCCCGGCGCGCTGTCCAGCCTGTCCGCGCCGGAGGTGGTCGATGCCTTGCAAAAGCTCTGCCATGATTTGCTGATGCTGCGTGTGGGGGCTACGCCACGGTTTTTTGAGGCGGCTGATCTTCCGGCCCCTCCGACACTGGCCGTATTGGCGCGCTGGAGCAAGGCGTTGACGCAGTCGATGCGCACGGCGTCACACCCTTTCAACCAGGGGCTGATGCTGGAGGCACTGGTGGCGCAGGCGGCCAGCGTGCTGCAGTCCCGCCGCTGAGCGGGGCCCGCCAGCGGTGTAACAGCGCCGCTTTCTGTCCGCTCTTTGCGCTGGCATAGGGGATGAGCTTGCAAAATTTGGTTATCCTTGCAATCTATGAACAGTCCCACTCCCGCAACAGGCACAGCCAGCGCGCGCCCCAGTGTGCTGCAACTGGCCATCAAGGAAAAAGCCGCGCTGTACGCCGCCTACATCCCCTTGTTCAAGGAAGGCGGCATCTTCGTACCGACGCCCAAGGACTATGCGCTGGGCGATGATGTCTACCTGTTGCTGACCTTGCCGCAGGACCCGCAGCGCTACCCCATTGCCGGCAAGGTCGGCTGGGTGACCCCGGCAGGCGCCAGCGGCAACCGCACCCAGGGCATCGGGGTACGCTTTCCCAAGGACCCCAAAACCGACGAATTGCGTTACAAGATTGAACAGATCTTGGGCACCGCCTTGCAGGCCGACCGCGCGACGCAGACGATCTAAGCACGCAGCTTCGACCCTGTCCCACCCGCATTTCTTAGCGGGGCTGACAGGGTTTTACGGTGGCAGCCACCGGCCACGGGGCCGGAGCGCGGACAATGGCAGCAGTTGTTTGTATTTGGACTGCGGCGCTCCGTTCGTCTGCAGCGTTGACGATTGATGTTCACCGACTCCCACTGCCACCTCAATTTTCCCGAGCTCGCCCAGGACCTGCCGGCCATCCGTGCCAAGATGGACGAGGCCCGGGTGACCCGCGCGCTGTGCATCAGCTGCACGATGGAAGAGTTTCCCGACGTGCATGCGCTGGCGATGCGCTATGACAACTTCTGGTGCAGCGTGGGTGTGCACCCCGATACCGAAGGGCTGGCCGAGCCCAGCGTGCAGGACCTGGTCGAGCGCGCGGCGTTGCCCCGGGTGGTGGCGATTGGGGAGACCGGCCTGGATTACTACGGCATGGAAGACCGCAAGGGTGGCCGCACGATTGCCGATCTGGAGTGGCAGCGTGAGCGCTTTCGCACCCATATCCGTGCGGCCCAGCAGGTGCGCAAGCCTTTGGTGATCCACACCCGCAGCGCTTCGGACGACACCTTGCGTCTGCTGCGTGAAGAGGGCGAAACCGGTGGCGCTGATGCTGCAGGGGGCGTGTTCCACTGCTTCACCGAGAGCATGGAGGTGGCGCGCGCAGCGCTGGATCTGGGCTTCTATATCTCGTTCTCCGGCATCATCACCTTCAAGAAGGCCCAGGATCTGCGCGACGTCGCGGCCTTTGTGCCGGAGGACCGCCTGCTGATCGAGACCGACAGCCCTTATCTGGCCCCGGTTCCGTTTCGCGGCAAGACCAATATCCCTGCCTACGTGCCCCATGTGGCCGCGCAGATTGCCGAGGTGCGCGGCATCAGCGTGGAAGCGGTGGCCGAGGCCACCAACCGCAATTTCGACCGATTGTTCAGCGGAGTGCTGTCATGAAGCCCAAGTCTCGTTCCCTGTCTGCGCTGCGTGCGGCCTGTGCCGCAGCCTTGTCGCTCGCCTGCGCGGTCGCGCAAGCGGGCTCCTACGACGATTTCTTCACCCGCATCATCCGCGACGATGCCAAGGGCATCGAGGCGCTGGTGCAGCGCGGCTTTGACCCCAACACCGTGAGCGAGAAGGGCGAGACGGGGCTGACCCAGGCGTTCAAGCTCGATTCCTACCGCGCAGCCAAGGGCATGATTGCGCTGCCGGCAACCAACGTGAACCTGGCCAATGCCAAGGGCGAAACACCGCTGATGATGGCCGCCATCAAGGGCCAGGTCGATCTGGCCAAGGCCTTGATTGCCCGGGGTGCCGATGTGAACCGCGAGGGCTGGACGCCGCTGCACTATGCCGTATCGGCTCCCAGTGAAGACGGCTCCGACCTGCAGATGGTGGCGCTGCTGCTGGAGCACCATGCCTATATCGATGCCGCATCACCCAATGGCACCACGCCGTTGATGATGGCGGCGCAGTATGGCACGCGCAGCGCCGTGCAACTGCTGATCAAGGAGGGGGCCGACCCCAAGCTGAAAAACCAGCAAGGTCTGACCGCCAGCGACTTTGCCACCCGTGCCGACCGCTCGGAAGTGGTGACCTGGCTGACCCAGGCCGGCGCCGCTGCACCAGGCTCGGGTGCGCGCGCAGGCGCAGCAGCGGCGGGCAGCCAGGCCGCGCCCCAGCCGCAGCCTGGCGGCTATGTGCCGCAAAAGCCCGCGTTCCCGCAGGAAGGCCGGCGCAAGATCCAGAGCAACTGGTAAGGGGGCGGGCGGCGCTGCCCGCGCTGCCCCCGCTGCGTTTGCACCCGCTGTTGGCAGGGGCTTGACATTCACACCATGGCAATCTTTAAAGTGGCTGCCATGGATAGAAAGACAACCGCCATGACTGCCCCCACCATCTCCTCTGCTACCCCACTGCTGCAACTGCCGATCGAGGGCATGACCTGCGCCTCCTGCGTCGGCCGTGTCGAGCGTGCGCTCCAGGCCGTACCTGGCGTGCTGAGCGCCCATGTCAACCTGGCCACCGAGCAGGCCAGCCTGCAACTGGGCGACCAGGCCCCCGCCGCCCAACTGCTGGAACAGGCCGTGGCAGCGGTGCACAAAGCGGGCTACAAGGTGCCTGCGCATGCGCTGGAGCTGGAGATCGAGGGCATGACCTGTGCTTCGTGCGTGGGCCGCGTCGAGCGGGCGTTGAAGGCTGTGTCCGGCGTGCAGACCGCAGCCGTGAACCTGGCCACCGAGCGCGCGATGGTGCAGCTGACGGCGGGCGTGCAGGCTGAGCAACTGCTGGCCGCCGTGGCCAAGGCCGGCTATACCGCCCGCAGCCTGCCGCAGGTGGCAGACGCTGGCGGGGCAGCCGATGCCCATGATGCGCAAACCCAGCGCCAGCAGCAGGCACAGCAAGGCCTGTGGCGTGATCTGTGGATCGCAGCCCTGCTGGCTGCGCCGGTATTTGTGTTGGAAATGGGCGGCCATATGCTGCCGGGCTTCCACCACTGGGTGAGCCAATGGCTGCCGCAGCAGAGCAACTGGCTGCTGCAATGGGTGCTCACCAGCCTGGTGCTGGCAGGGCCGGGCCGCCGCTTTTACCGCCTGGGGCTGCCCGCGCTCGTGCGCGCTGCGCCGGATATGAATTCGCTGGTGGCGGTGGGAACCTTGTCGGCCTACCTCTACTCGCTGGTGGCCACCTTTGCGCCTGGCGTCCTGCCGGCCGGCACCGTGCATGTCTATTTCGAGGCGGCAGCGGTGATCGTGGTGCTGATTCTGCTGGGCCGCTGGATGGAGGCGCGCGCCAAAGGCAACACCTCGGCGGCGATCAAGCGCCTGGTGCAGCTGCAAGCCAAGACGGCCTGGGTGCTGCGTGATGGCGATTGGCAGTCACTGGCCATTGACGCGGTGCAGCCCGGGGACACGGTGCAGGTGCGTCCTGGCGAGCGCATTCCGGTCGATGGCCGGGTGACCGGGGGCGAGAGCTATGTCGATGAATCGATGATCAGCGGCGAGCCCGTGCCGGTGCACAAGACCCATGGCGCCCAGGTGGTGGGCGGCACCATCAACCAAAAGGGCGCGTTGACGCTGGAGGCCACCGAGGTGGGTGGCAACACCGTGCTGGCGCAGATCATCCGCATGGTCGAGCAGGCCCAGGGCGGCAAGCTGCCGATCCAGGCGGTGGTGGACAAGGTGACCATGTGGTTTGTGCCCGCCGTGATGGCCGCCGCCTTGCTGACCTTTGTGCTCTGGCTGCTGCTGGGCCCGTCGCCGGCGCTGAGTCTGGCTCTCGTCAATGCGGTGGCCGTGCTGATCATTGCCTGCCCCTGTGCAATGGGCCTGGCCACGCCGACCTCGATCATGGTGGCCACCGGCCGCGCCGCCCAACTGGGCGTGCTGTTCCGCAAGGGCGAAGCCTTGCAGCTGCTGAAAGACGCCCGGGTGGTGGCTGTCGACAAGACCGGCACCCTGACCGAAGGCCGGCCCGCGCTGACCGACCTGGTGCTGGCCCCCGGCTTTGAGCGCGCCGCCGTGCTGGCGGCAGTGGCAGCCGTCGAGAGCCAGTCCGAGCACCCGATTGCGCAGGCCATTGTGCAGGCCGCGCAGGCTGAAGGCCTGCAACTGCCACCGCTGTCCGGCTTTGAATCGGTGACCGGATTTGGCGTGCGTGCCCAAGTGGGTAGCGCGCGGGTGGAAGTCGGCGCAGACCGCATGATGCAGCAGCTGGGCGCCGGTGTGGCGGTGTTTGCCGACGAGGCGGCCCGCCTGGGCGCCGAAGGCAAGACGCCGTTGTATGCGGCCATCGATGGCCAGTTGGCGGCCATGATTGCCGTGGCCGACCCGATCAAGCCGACGACACGGGCCGCCATTGAGGGCCTGCATGCGATGGGGCTGAAGGTGGCGATGATCACCGGCGACAACCGCCGCACCGGCGAGGCGATTGCCCAGCAGCTGGGCATTGACGAGGTGGTGGCCGAGGTGCTGCCCGATGGCAAGGTCGAGGCCGTCAAACGCCTGCGGACCGCACATGGTGCGCTGGCCTATGTGGGCGATGGCATCAACGATGCGCCCGCGCTGGCCGAGGCCGATGTGGGTATTGCCGTGGGCTCGGGCACCGATATCGCGATCGAGTCGGCCGATGTGGTGCTGATGGGCGGCGACCTGCGCGGCGTCGTGACCGCCATCGGGCTCTCGCGCGCCGCCATGCGCAATATCCACCAGAACCTGTTCTGGGCCTTTGCCTACAACGTGGCGCTGATCCCGGTCGCCGCAGGCCTGCTGTACCCGATCAATGGCACCCTGCTGTCGCCGGTGTTTGCCGCGGGGGCGATGGCGCTGTCGAGTGTGTTTGTGCTGGCCAATGCGTTGCGGCTGCGCCGTTTTAGCGTCTAGACAATGCGGCTGGACATGAAAAAGCCCTGCAGGCTCCCAGCCTGCAGGGCTTTTGTTCAAGCGGAAGGGCTTAGACCTGGTCGGCCGACAGGCCTGCCGTCTGGCTGAAGCCTCCGTCCACATAGGTGATCTCGGCAGTCACGCCCGAGGCCAGATCGCTCAGCAGGAAGGCGGCGACATTGCCCACATCTTCGATGGTCACGTTGCGGCGCAGCGGGGAGGCATCAGCCACACGGCCCAGCAGCTTGCCGAAGTCCTTGATGCCCGAAGCGGCCAAGGTCTTGATCGGGCCGGCGGAGATGCCGTTGGCGCGGATCGCGCGGCCGTCTTCGGTGCGGCCCACGGCCTCGGCCAGGTAGCGCACGGAGGCTTCGAGCGACGCCTTGGCCAGGCCCATGGTGTTGTAGTTCGGGATGGAGCGCAGGGCACCCAGGTAGGACAGGGTCAGCAGCGACGACTTGTCGTTCAGGTAGGGCAGGGCGGCCTTGGCCAGCGCCGGGAAGCTGTAGGCGCTGATGTCATGCGCAATGCGGAAGCCTTCGCGCGACAGGCCCTCCAGGAAGTTGCCGGCAATCGCTTCGCGCGGTGCAAAGCCGATCGAGTGCACAAAGCCGTCGAACTTGCCCCAGGTGCCCGCCAGGTCGGCAAACATCTTCTCGATCTGGGCGTCATCGGCCACATCGCAGTCGAACACCAGCGTGGAGTCGAACTCGGCAGCGAATTCGCTGATACGGTCCTTGAAGCGTTCACCCACGTAGCTGAAAGCCAGCTCGGCGCCTTGCTGGTGGCAGGCCTTGGCGATGCCGTAAGCGATGGAGCGGTTGGACAGCACGCCCGTGATCAGCAGTTTCTTGCCGGTCAGAAATCCCATTGTTCTTCTCCTGATGAGTTCCAGGCCATGAGGCATGGCCAAAAAAGACCTGGCACCGGGGCAGAGCGTTTCTCGGGGGTAAACGCTTGCACAGGTGGCCAGCTAGGGCAGAATTGTCGCATGCGATTCTGCCTTCCGCTGATTTTGTGGGCTGCTGCGGCAGCACCTGCCTGGGCCAACCATGCCTACGCCCTCTGGGGCGAGCCGCGCTACGGGGCGGATTTCAAGCATTTTGCCTATGCCAATCCTGATGCGCCCAAGGGCGGAGAGTTGCGGCTGGTCAGCGCGTTGCGCTACTCCACGTTTGACAAGTACAACCCCTTCACGATCAAAGGTTCGCCCCCGGCCTATCTGACCGAGATGCTGTTTGACAGCCTGCTGATCGCCAGCCTGGACGAGACGACGACCGGCTACGGGCTGCTGGCCGAGGACATCGATGTGGCAGCCGATGGCCTGTCCGCCACGTTCAAGATGCGCAAGGCGGCGCGCTTTCACGACGGCAAACCGGTGCTGGCGCAGGACGTGAAGCACAGCTACGAGGCGCTGATCAGCCAGTACACTGCGCCCGGCTACAAGACCTTGCTGGCCGATGTGGAAGGCTGCGATGTCATCGATGACCGCACGGTGCGCTTTCGCTTCAAGAAGCCCAACCGCGATCTGCCGCTGACCGTGGGCAGCCTGCCGGTCTTCAGCCGCGACTGGGGCCTGGGCGCCGATGGCAAGCCCAAGCGCTTTGACCAGATCGTGACCGATATGCCGATCGGCAGCGGCCCCTACAAGATCGGCCCGGTGGTGTTTGGCCGGGACATCACCTATGTGCGCGACCCCGGCTACTGGGCCAAGGACCTGCCGGTGCGCGTGGGCAGCGCCAATTTTGACCGGATCACGATCAAGATCTACAAGGACAACACCGCCAAGCTGGAGGCGCTCAAGGCCGGTGAATTCGATGTGATGCGCTTTTTCAGCGCCGGTGACTGGGCGCGGCGCCTGTATGGCAAGCGCTTTGACCGGGGTGAGCTGCGCAAGGGGGAATTTGCCAACAAGCTGCCGTCCGGTTTTCAGAGCTATTTTCTGAACCTGCGCCGCCCGGTGCTGCAGGATGTGCGCGTGCGCGAGGCGCTGGGCCTGGCCTTTGACTACGAGTGGATGCAACGCCAGCTGTTCTACGGTGCCTACGAGCGCGTGCATGGCCTGTTTGGCAATACCGTGTGTGAGACCCACGGCAGCCCGAGCGACGCCGAGCTGGCCCTGCTCAAGCCTTTTGAGAAGGACCTGCCCGCCGGCACCTTGGGCCCGATACAAAGCCCACCACGTACCGACCAGGGCAGCAGCCTGCGCGACAACCTGCGCAAGGCGCAGGCGCTGTTGGCCGAAGCCGGCTGGAAGGTGGACGCCAACGGCGTGCTGCGCAATGCCAACGGCGAGGCGCTGGAGCTGGAGTTTCTGGACAGCAACGAAGGCGGCTTGCGCACCGTCTCGACCTGGATGCGCAATCTGGAAAAGCTCGGCATCAAGCTGCGGCTGCGGGTGGCCGATTATGCGCTCTACCAGCAGCGGGTCGACAAGTTCGACTATGACCTGATATCGGTCAACATCCCGGGCACCAATATCCCAGGCCAGGAATATGCCGAACTGTTCGGCAGCGCGGCGGCGGACCAGGAAAGCTCGGGCAACTTCATTGGCCTTAAAAGCCCGGCCGTCGACGCGATGATTGCCAAGATGGCCAGCGCCAAGAGCGAGCAGGAGCTGCTGCCTGCCTGCCATGCGCTGGAGCGCATCATCGTGGCGGGCCACTACCTCATCCCGCAGTGGTATGCGGCGAGCCACCGGGTGGTGTATGACGCCTGGCGCCTGGTGGAGCCGCCGCAGGTGCCCGCCTATGTGCCGGGCGAGACCTGGGTGATGTACTACTGGTGGGCGCGCATGCCGCCGATCACTGCTGACACGGCCAAGCCATGAGCCGGTCTGAGGCAGGGCCCAGCCGTTATATGATCCCTCTCACCGCCCCGGCGCGCCTGCCGCGCTGCCCAGGCCTTTTCTGCCACAGTGCCACGGCGCTTGCCCGCCCGTGCTGACATTGGAGCCCGCACCGCATGTTTGCCTACATCCTCAAACGTCTGCTGCTGATGATTCCCACGTTGTTCGGGGTCCTGCTGCTGACCTTTGTGGTGATCCAGTTCGTGCCGGGCGGCCCGGTCGAGCAGTACCTGGCGGAGGCCAAGGCCGGTAACCGGGGGGCTGAAGGCGCAAGCATGGGCTACCGGGGCGCGCAGGGCATTGACCCCAAACGGCTCGAAGAGATCAAGGCCTTGTACGGCTTCGACAAGCCGCCCGTCGAGCGCTTTGTGCAGATGCTGGGCCAGTTCGCGCGCTTTGATCTGGGCAACAGCTTTTTCCAGAACAAGAGCGTCTGGCAGCTGATCAAGGACAAGCTGCCGGTCTCCATCAGCCTGGGGCTGTGGACCTTTTTCATCAGCTACCTGATTGCGGTGCCGCTGGGCATTGCCAAGGCGGTGCGCGCGGGCAGCCGTTTCGACATGGTCACCACGGTGATCGTGCTGGTGGGCTATGCGATACCCGGTTTTGTGCTGGGCGTGGCGCTGCTGGTGATCTTTGGCGGTCAACTGCAGTGGTTTCCGCTGCGCGGCCTCACCTCATCGGGCTGGGAAGAGATGGGCTGGGCCGCCAGGCTGGTGGACTATCTCTGGCACATCACCTTGCCGGTGACCGCCATGGTGGCTGGCAGCTTTGCGGTGACGGCCATGCTCACGAAGAACGCCTTTCTTGAAGAAATCCGCAAGCAGTATGTGATCACCGCCAAGGCCAAGGGCCTGAGCGAGCGCCAGGTGCTGTGGCGCCATGTGTTCCGCAATGCCTTGCTGCCCATTGTCACCGGCTTTCCGGCGGCCTTCATCGGGGCTTTCTTCACCGGTTCGCTGTTGATCGAAACCTTGTTCTCGCTCGATGGTCTGGGCCTGCTCAGCTACGAGAGCGTGCTGCGGCGCGACTACCCGGTGGTGCTGGGCACCCTGTACCTGTTTACCTTGATCGGTCTGCTCACCAAGCTGGTGAGCGACCTGTGCTATGTCTGGGTGGATCCGCGTGTCAAGTTTGACTGAGGCGCGCATGCCCGCATTGGCCCACCCGACAGCAGCGGGATACTGTGGTGCTTCAGTGCTTGCGCCGCAGGTACAGGCGCCGCAGCAGCACGGCCACCACCACGATGTTGAGCAGCAGCACCACCGCCCCTTGCCAGTGGCGGTGCGCCAGCAGGTGCTGTATTTCCAAGGGAATGTACAGCCCCGAGGACAGCGCGCCCAGCCATTCGCCCCAGGCCTTGTCATGCCACAGGCCCCAGGCCTCCAGCCAGCGCAGCGCGATATAGGCCGCGCCCAGCAGCACCAGCGTATGGATGGAGGTGGCATTGACCTTGTCCACCCAGCCGATCAGTACGGCCGGGTAGCGGGCGTTGGGCGAGAGGCCGAAGTGCCCGATCAGCTCCAGCGCCAGACGGTGCAGATCGTGGTGCAG
>Ga0308165_1002340_pt1 | contig 23040 bp, 19 predicted proteins | sample PhyWR2_FD_201032 | JGI IMG/M metagenome (GOLD analysis project Ga0308165, IMG submission 201032) | Phyllosphere microbial communities from UC Gill Tract Community Farm, Albany, California, United States - DLSLW.R2 | ecosystem: Host-associated > Plants > Phyllosphere > Unclassified | place: USA... | reverse complement strand
ACCTGCATCGCGCCGAGATCGACATAGTTCTGCTTGGTGTAATCGATTAAACGGCCGGTGGTGCCAATCAGAATGTCCACGCCGCTTTCCAGCACTTTCAGCTGTTTGTCGTAGCCGTCGCCGCCGTAGGCCAGGCCCAGTTTCAGGCCGGTGCTCTGGGAGAGCGCTTCTGCGTCGGAGTGGATTTGCACCGCCAGTTCACGCGTAGGCGCCATGATCAAGGCGCGCGGCTGATTGGTCTGGCGATCCTGTTTCGCCGGGTGAGTCAGCAAATAGTGAAAAGTAGACGCCAAAAACGCCAGCGTCTTTCCGGTACCGGTTTGCGCCTGACCTGCAACGTCACGCCCGGAGAGCGTGAGCGGCAATGCTAACGCCTGGATGGGCGTGCAATTGTGAAACCCTTTTTTCTCAAGGGCTTCAAGGACTAACGGGTGCAGGGCGAAGTCGGAAAACTTCTGTTCGGTCAAGTGTGTTTTGCTCATAGTGTGGTAGAATATCAGCTAACTATTGCTTTACGAAAGCACATCCGTTGAAATAAACGCGGTGCAATAAAATCACCTTGAGTTGGTTAATGCTACACCAACAAGGTAGACATAATCCTGTGGAGTAGAACATGAGCGATAAAATTATTCACCTGACTGACAGCAGCTTCGACGCTGACGTGCTGAAAGCGGAAGGGCCGATCCTGGTCGATTTCTGGGCTGAATGGTGTGGGCCGTGCAAGATGATTGCTCCGATTCTGGATGAGATTGCCGAAGAGTTCGAAGGCAAACTGACCATCACCAAGCTGAATATCGATCAGAACCCGGCTACCGCGCCCAAGTACGGTATCCGTGGCATCCCTACGCTGTTGCTGTTCAAGAACGGTGAAGTGGCCGCGACCAAGGTTGGCGCGTTGTCCAAAGGTCAGCTCAAAGATTTCCTGAACGCGAATCTGTAATCGGGCGGGAAGCCCAGTATCAGGCGCCTGGCGGTGATGTTCAATTCACCGCTAGACGCCTGCCAAGAAGCGTGTTAAGTTTAACCACACTGCATATAGAACTTGCCCGAAGTTTTAAATCTAAAGAGTTTGAATCTAAAGCTATACTCTGTGTCGAATCACTGGCGTTGAAAGTAAACTGAACTCAGCCCGTGTTTTGGCAATCAAACGGTTTTGCAAAAATCATTTTTAAGGTACCTTCGATCTTCAACCGTCAATGCGTGCGCCCGATGTAAGCCATTTCTTACCGCGACGGCTCTGCGCCCGGTGATCGAACGTCCAGTAAACAGGCACGCATCTCGCTGCCATACCATTCACGATACAAGTTCGAGACATACCCCGAGTTTAAGAACCCACCACTATGAATCTTACCGAATTAAAGAATACGCCGGTTTCTGAGCTGATTACTCTCGGCGAAAATATGGGGCTGGAAAACCTTGCCCGCATGCGCAAGCAGGACATTATCTTCTCCATTCTGAAGCAACATGCGAAAAGCGGAGAAGATATCTTCGGCGACGGCGTGCTCGAGATATTGCAGGATGGATTCGGTTTCCTCCGCTCTGGAGACAGTTCCTACCTCGCCGGTCCCGACGACATCTACGTATCCCCTAGCCAAATCCGCCGCTTCAACCTCCGCACAGGTGACACCATTTCCGGTAAGATTCGCCCGCCAAAAGAAGGCGAGCGCTATTTTGCCCTGTTGAAAGTCAACGAAGTCAACTACGACAAGCCGGAAAACGCCCGCAGCAAGATCCTGTTCGAGAACCTGACGCCGTTGCACGCCAATTCCCGTCTGCGGATGGAGCGCGGCAATGGTTCGACCGAAGACCTGACGGCGCGCGTACTGGATCTGGCGGCACCGATTGGCCGTGGCCAGCGCGGCCTGATCGTGGCGCCGCCGAAAGCCGGTAAAACCATGCTGCTGCAGAACATTGCGCAGAGCATCGCCTACAATCACCCAGACTGCGTGCTGATGGTGCTGCTGATCGACGAACGTCCGGAAGAAGTGACCGAGATGCAGCGTCTGGTGAAAGGCGAAGTGATCGCATCGACCTTCGACGAACCGGCTTCGCGCCACGTGCAAGTGGCCGAAATGGTGATCGAGAAGGCCAAGCGTCTGGTTGAGCACAAGAAAGACGTGATCATTCTGCTCGACTCCATCACCCGTCTGGCGCGTGCCTACAACACCGTGGTACCGGCTTCCGGCAAGGTGCTGACCGGTGGTGTGGACGCCAACGCCCTGCATCGTCCGAAGCGTTTCTTCGGTGCGGCGCGTAACGTGGAAGAGGGCGGCAGCCTGACCATCATCGCGACCGCGCTGGTCGATACCGGTTCGAAGATGGACGAAGTGATCTACGAAGAATTCAAAGGTACCGGCAACATGGAATTGCACCTGGCGCGTAAAATCGCCGAGAAGCGCGTATTCCCTGCGATCGATTACAACCGCTCCGGTACCCGTAAAGAAGAGCTGCTCACCACTTCCGAAGAGCTGCAAAAAATGTGGATCCTGCGCAAAATCATTCACCCGATGGGTGAGATTGACGCGATGGAGTTCCTCATTAATAAGTTGGCGATGACTAAAACCAACGATGAATTCTTCGATATGATGAAACGCTCATAATTCGTTAAAAAATTCGCTGAACGCCACGCCTAGTCGTGGCGTTTTTCGCTTTTGGCGGATACGATAAGTAGCAGTAATGGAAAAGTAAGTTGTTTCCTCGACTTATTGAGAATTCATCTTGTTTGTCGGTCGGCTCGGTGCCGGTCGGCTTTGCTGCTGTCGTTTTGTCAGCCGATGCGAAGAAAATAGGCATGAATCACCGTTGTCATAGGAAATGACCGAAAGGTGGCGGGGGTCGATGGCACAAGCTATTGCCCGTGGTAAGCTGCCTTATCTTCTACAGAGATCTGTTAACTGTGAACTTACTCACTATGAGTACTGAAATTCTATTTGTTTTCCTGTTTTCTTTGGCTTTTCTCTTTGTTGCCCGCAAGGCGGCAAAACGTATTGGTCTGGTAGATAAACCCAATTATCGCAAACGCCATCAGGGGCTGATTCCACTGGTCGGCGGTATTTCCGTTTATGCCGGATTGTGCTTCGCGTTTTGGATTTCCGAACAACCTATCGCGCACGCCAAGCTTTATCTTACCTGCGCCGGCATTCTGGTGTTTGTGGGCGCGCTCGACGATCGTTTCGACATCAGCGTTAAAATCCGCGCCCTGGTGCAGGCGTTGGTCGGCATCGCCATGATGGTGTTCGCCGGTCTGTATCTGCGCAGCTTCGGCCATGTACTGGGCGACTGGGAGATGTTGCTGGGGCCGTTCGGCTATCTGGTGACGCTGTTTGCGGTATGGGCGGCGATCAACGCCTTCAACATGGTCGACGGCATTGATGGCCTGCTGGGTGGGCTGTCGTGCGTCTCCTTCGGCGCGCTGGGTCTGTTGCTGTACCTGAGCGGCCACCATGAGATGGCGTTCTGGTGCTTTGCGATGATCGCCACCATCGTTCCCTATATTTTGCTCAACCTCGGCATTCTCGGCCGCCGTTATAAGGTGTTCATGGGGGACGCCGGCAGTACCCTGATCGGCTTTACCGCCATTTGGCTGCTGCTGCAAAGCTCGCAGGGCAAGGCACACTCGATTAATCCGGTGACCGCACTGTGGATCATCGCTATTCCGCTGATGGACATGATAGCAATCATGTATCGTCGTTTACGCAAGGGGATGAGCCCCTTCTCTCCCGATCGTCAACATATTCACCACCTGATCATGCGAGCCGGCTTTACGCCGCGGCAGGCTTTTGTGTTGATTACCCTGGCGGCCGCATTGCTGGCGGCGGTTGGCGTGATCGGCGAACGCCTGACTTTTATCCCAGAGTGGGTTATGTTGGCATTATTCTTGCTTGCTTTCTTCCTGTACGGTTACTGCATCAAGCGCGCCTGGCGGGTTGCGCGGTACATTAAGCGTATCAAGCGTCGCCTGCGGCGTTCGAGCGATAACAAGCAAGTATCTTAACCAGAGGCTTTTTGGCTGTGATGAATCCAGAAACAACGTCTGACAAGCATACCCCGGCGGTGGATAACGAACTCGATATCCGCGGCCTGTGCTGCACCCTGTGGCGCGGCAAACCGTGGATTATCGGCATTGCGGTGCTGTTCGCGGCGGTCGCGCTGATCGTCTCTTATCTGGTAAAGCAAGAATGGAGCGCGACCGCAATCACCGACAAACCCACGGTAAATGCGCTGGGCGGTTACTACTCCCAGCAGCAGTTCCTGCGCAATCTGGATGTGCGCACGCTGCCGGCGACGGCCGGCGATCAGCCGAGCATCGCGGACGAAGCCTACAATGAGTTCATCATGCAGCTGGCGGCTTACGATACGCGTCGCGATTTCTGGCTGCAGAGCGATTACTACAAGCAACGTCAGGAAGGGGATGCCCGCGCGGATGCGGCGCTGCTCGACGAGCTGATCAACAACATCCTGTTCACGCCGCGCGACGACAAGAAAGTGCCGAACGACGGCGTGAAGCTGACGGCGGAAACTGCCGCGGACGCCAACCGCCTGCTGCGTCAATACGTGGCCTTCGCCAGCCACCGCGCTGCCCTGCACCTGAACGAAGAGATCCAGGGGGCGTGGGCCGCTCGCACTACCTCAATGAAGGCGCAGGTCAAGCGGCAGGAAGCGGTGGCGGAGTCGGTTTACAAGCGCGAGCTGAACACCACGCAGCAGGCGCTGAAAATCGCCGAAAGCCAGGGGATCAGCCGCGCGCAGACCGACACTCCGGCCGAGCAACTGCCGGATTCGGATCTGTTCCTGCTGGGCCGGCCTATGCTGCAGGCGCGTCTGGAAGGCCTGCAGGCCTCCGGCCCTACCTATGACCTGGATTACGATCAGAACCGCGCGATGCTGGCGACGCTGAACGTTGGCCCGACGTTGGATGAGAAGTTCCAGACCTATCGTTATTTGCGCACGCCGGAAGAGCCGGTAAAACGCGACAGCCCACGCCGGGTCTTCTGGCTGATTCTGTGGGGCGCGATGGGCGCTTTGGTTGGCGCGGGCGTTGCCTTGGCGCGTCGGCCGCGTAGTTAAAAATAATATAATAATCTGATGCAGGGCGCGTGAGCGCCCGATTCGCAGGCGGGGCCTGCGATTAACCGACCAAAAGAGATTCGCTGTGAAAGTGTTGACTGTTTTCGGCACCAGACCTGAAGCCATCAAAATGGCACCGCTGGTACATGCACTGGCCCAGGATGAGGCTTTTGACGCAAGAGTCTGCGTAACGGCACAGCATCGTGAGATGTTGGATCAGGTATTGCGGTTGTTTGAGATCACGCCGAATTACGACCTGAACATCATGAAACCCGGCCAGGGGCTAACGGAAATCACCTGCCGCATCCTGGAAGGGCTGAAAGGGGTGCTGGAAGACTTCAAACCGGACGTGGTGCTGGTGCACGGCGATACCACCACTACGCTGGCGACCAGCCTGGCGGCGTTCTATCAACGCATCCCCGTCGGGCATGTCGAGGCCGGGCTGCGTACCGGCAATCTGTATTCTCCCTGGCCGGAAGAGGCCAACCGCAAACTGACCGGCCACCTGGCGATGTACCATTTCGCGCCAACCGAGAACTCGCGCCAAAATCTGTTGCGCGAACTGCTGCCGGACAACCGTATTTTCGTGACCGGCAATACGGTGATCGACGCTCTGTTCTGGGTGCGTGACCGCGTGATGAGCGATGCCGCGCTGCGGGCTGGCCTGGCACAGCGTTATCCGTTCCTCGACGCCGACAAGAAACTGATCCTGGTCACCGGTCATCGCCGCGAAAGCTTTGGCGGCGGTTTTGAGCGAATTTGCAGCGCGCTGGCGGAGATCGCCCGCAATCACCCGGAAGTACAGGTGGTGTATCCGGTGCATCTCAATCCGAACGTCAGTGAGCCGGTGAATCGCATTTTGAAAGGCATCGACAACGTCATGCTGATCGAGCCGCAGGATTATCTGCCGTTTGTCTATTTGATGACCCAGGCTTACATGATCCTGACCGATTCCGGTGGCATTCAGGAAGAGGCGCCATCGTTAGGTAAACCGGTGCTGGTGATGCGCGACACCACCGAACGCCCGGAAGCGATAGATGCGGGCACGGTGCGTCTGGTCGGCACCGATGTGACCAAAATTGTTGAAGCGGTGACCCGGCTGTTGACGGACGAAAGCGAATATCACGCGATGAGTCGGGCGCATAACCCATACGGTGACGGACATGCCTGTCAGCGTATCCTCGAAGCTTTAAAGAATCATCAGGTGACACTATGAGTTTTGACACTATTTCGGTTATCGGCCTGGGTTATATCGGCTTGCCAACGGCGGCGGCGTTCGCTTCCCGCAAGAAAAAAGTGGTGGGTGTAGATGTTAACCAACATGCGGTAGATACCATTAACCGCGGCGCGATCCACATCGTCGAACCGGATCTGGACAAAGTGGTCAAGGACGCCGTCGACGGCGGTTTCCTGCGGGCGGTGACCAAACCGCTGGCGGCCGATGCGTTCCTGATCGCGGTGCCTACGCCGTTCAAGGGCGATCACGAGCCGGATCTGGCCTATGTCGAAGCGGCGGCGAAATCGCTGGCGCCGGTGCTGAAAAAAGGCGATCTGGTGATCCTGGAGTCCACCTCGCCGGTGGGGGCCACCGAACAAATGGCGGACTGGCTGGCGCAGGCGCGCAGCGATCTCAGCTTCCCGCAGCAAGCGGGCGAAGCGGCGGACGTGAATATCGCCTACTGCCCGGAGCGCGTGTTGCCGGGGCAGGTGATGGTGGAGCTGATTCAAAACGACCGCGTGATCGGCGGCATGACGCCGAAGTGCTCGGAACGTGCCAGCGCGCTGTACAAGATTTTCCTCGAGGGCGAATGTGTGATCACCAACTCGCGCACCGCCGAGATGTGCAAGCTGACGGAAAACAGCTTCCGCGACGTAAATATCGCCTTTGCCAACGAACTGTCGTTGATCTGCGCTGAGCAGGGGATCAACGTCTGGGAACTGATCCGCCTGGCGAACCGCCATCCGCGGGTGAATATTCTGCAGCCGGGGCCGGGCGTCGGTGGTCACTGCATTGCCGTCGATCCGTGGTTTATCGTGGCGCAGAATCCGCAGCAGGCACGCCTGATCCACACCGCACGTCTGGTGAACGACGGCAAACCGCTGTGGGTGGTCGACCGGGTGAAAGCGGCGGTGGCCGATTGTCTGGCCGCCACCGACAAGCGCGCGTCCGAGGTCAAAATTGCCTGCTTCGGCCTGGCCTTCAAACCGAATATCGATGATTTGCGTGAAAGCCCGGCGGTAGAAGTGGTACATCTGATCGCCGAATGGCACGTCGGCGAAACGCTGGCGGTGGAACCGAACGTCGAACAGTTGCCGAAGTCATTGGCCGGCCATGTGACGTTGACGCCAATCGCGGAAGCGTTGCAGCAGGCCGATGTGATCGTGATGTTGGTCGATCACCAGCAGTTCAAGGCCATCCGGCCGGAAGAGATCAAGCAAAGCTGGGTGGTGGATACTAAGGGAGTCTGGCGTTGAAACGTATTTTAGTTACCGGTGGTGCCGGTTTCATTGGCTCCGCGGTTGTGCGGCACATCATCGAGGCCACCGGCGATAGCGTGGTGGTGGTGGATAAGCTGACCTATGCCGGTAACCTCGAGTCGCTGGCGGTGGTGGCCGAGAGCGAGCGCTATGCTTTCGAGCAGGTCGACATCTGCGATCGTGCCGAGCTGGATCGGGTATTTGCCCAGTATCAGCCGGACGTGGTGATGCACCTGGCGGCGGAAAGCCACGTCGATCGTTCTATCGACGGCCCAGCGGCCTTTATCGAGACCAACGTGGTGGGCACTTACACTATGCTGGAAGCGGCGCGCCAGTACTGGCAGCCGTTGGCTGCAGAGAAGAAGCAGGCTTTCCGTTTCCATCATATCTCCACCGACGAAGTGTATGGCGACCTGCACGGCACCGACGATCTATTCACCGAAACCACGCCGTATGCGCCGAGCAGTCCGTATTCCGCCTCCAAGGCGTCGAGCGATCATCTGGTGCGCGCCTGGTTGCGCACCTACGGTTTGCCGACCCTCGTGACCAACTGCTCGAACAACTACGGCCCTTATCACTTCCCGGAGAAGCTGATTCCGTTGGTGATCCTGAATGCGGTAGCCGGCAAACCGCTGCCGGTATACGGCAACGGCGCGCAGGTGCGTGACTGGCTGTATGTCGAAGATCACGCGCGCGCGCTCTATCAGGTCGTGACCGAAGGCGTGGTAGGCGAAACTTACAATATCGGCGGCCATAACGAGCGCAAGAATATCGAAGTGGTGCAGACCATTTGCGATCTGCTGGAAGAACTGGCGCCGAACAAGCCGCAGGGCGTGGCGAACTACCGCGATCTGATCACTTACGTGAAGGATCGCCCGGGTCACGATATGCGTTACGCCATCGACGCCGGCAAAATCGATCGTGAGTTGGGCTGGCGGCCGCAGGAAACCTTCGAAAGCGGCCTTCGCAAAACCGTAGTTTGGTACCTGAACAACGAGACCTGGTGGCGCCGGGTGCAAGACGGTTCTTATGCCGGCGAGCGTTTGGGGCTGTCAGATTAATTTAACGCCGTGTCGCTCTGCGGCTGCGCGGCGGGTTTTGGAGCAAGTATGAAAGGTATTATTCTGGCTGGCGGTTCCGGTACGCGTCTGCATCCGATCACGCGCGGCGTGTCCAAGCAACTGCTGCCGATCTACGACAAACCGATGGTCTATTATCCGTTGTCGGTGCTGATGCTGGCGGGAATCAAAGATATTCTGATTATCTCCACGCCGGAAGATCTGCCTTCATTCAAGCGGCTTTTGGGCAGTGGTGAAGCATTCGGTATCAATCTCAGCTATGCCGAACAGCCAAGTCCCGATGGCCTGGCTCAAGCATTTTTGATCGGTGAAGAATTTTTGGCCGGTGAGCCGAGCTGTCTGGTTTTGGGCGACAATATTTACTTTGGTCAGGGGTTCAGTCCCAAGTTGAGAAGCGTTGCAGCACGCACCACCGGCGCGACCGTGTTTGGCTATCAGGTGATGGATCCCGAGCGCTTTGGCGTGGTGGAGTTTGACGACCACTTCCGCGCGCTGTCGATCGAAGAAAAACCGGTTAAACCGAAGTCTAACTGGGCGGTGACCGGCCTGTACTTCTACGATAGCCAGGTGGTGGAGTTTGCCAAACAGGTGAAGCCTTCGGAGCGCGGCGAGCTGGAAATCACCAGCATTAACCAGATGTATCTGGAACGCGGAGAGTTGAACGTCGAGCTGCTGGGGCGTGGTTTCGCCTGGTTGGATACCGGCACGCACGACAGTCTGCTGGAAGCCAGCAGCTTCGTGCAGACGGTAGAAAAACGCCAGGGCTTTAAAATCGCCTGTCTCGAGGAGATCGCCTGGCGCAATGGCTGGCTGGATGATGAGGGCGTAAAACGCGCGGCTCAGACGCTGGCCAAAACCGGTTACGGCAAATATTTACTGGATTTACTGCATGCGCGTCCACGCCAGTATTGAGCCGCTGGTTTGGGAGAGCGACTTCTTCCAATTAGAGAGCGCCAAATTACATTTCGATAGCTCGGCGGCACCCGTAGCCGAGGCTGATTTGGATGCCTATGCGTTGGTGCAGGCCAAAATTCCCGCTTACCGCCTGGGATGGGCCGATGCGCTGTCGACGCTGGGATTCCGGCTGGTCGAAGGGGAAGTGGACCTGGTGGTGAACGTTGCGCCTGAAAGCGCGATGGCCGATGCCGCTTCGGCGGTTGCGGTGCGTCAGGCCGTTCCCGAGGACATCCCGTCATTGCGCGCTGCCGCCGGTGAGGTGTTCGCTGCCAGCCGATTTCGCGCCCCGTGGTACGATCGCGCCGATAGCGGGCGATTCTATGCGGCCTGGATCGAAAAAGCGGTGCAGGGCACCTTTGATCATCAATGCTTGCTGGTGCTGGATAGCCAGGGGCAACCCGAAGGCTTTGTCAGCCTGCGTGACATTGGCGGCCAGGAAATGCGCATTGGCCTGTTGGCGGCGTTCCCCGGCGCATCCGGCCGGGGCGTGGGCGCCAGGCTGATGACGGCGGCGATCGCCGAATGTCGGCAGCAGGGGATGCAGCGCCTGCGGGTTGCGACCCAGGTGGGCAATATCGCCGCATTACGACTCTATCAACGACAGGGTGCCGTGATTGAAAGCACCGCGTACTGGTTATACAGAGGTAGACATGATTCCATTTAACGCTCCACCGGTTGTTGGCACTGAACTGGAATATATGCAGGCTGCCATGGGCAGCGGCAAATTGTGCGGCGACGGCGGTTTCACCCGCCGCTGCCAGCAGTGGATGGAACAGCGTTTCGGCAGCGCGAAAGTGTTGTTGACGCCTTCCTGCACCGCGTCGTTGGAAATGGCCGCCATTCTGCTGGATATCCAGCCGGGTGACGAAGTGATCATGCCAAGCTTTACCTTCGTTTCCACTGCCAACGCCTTTGTGCTGCGTGGCGCCAAAGTGGTGTTCGTCGACCTGCGTCCAGACACCATGAACATCGACGAAACCAAAATCGAAGCGGCGATCACCGATAAAACCCGCGCGATTGTGCCGGTGCACTATGCCGGCGTGGCCTGCGAGATGGATACCATCATGGCGCTGGCGAAGAAATATAACCTGTTCGTGGTGGAAGACGCCGCGCAGGGCGTGATGTCGACCTACAAAGGCAAGGCATTGGGCACCATTGGCCATATCGGCTGCTTCAGCTTCCATGAAACCAAAAACTACACCGCCGGCGGCGAAGGCGGCGCGACGCTGGTGAACGATCCGGCCCTGATCGATCGGGCGGAAGTCATCCGCGAAAAAGGCACCAACCGCAGCCAGTTCTTCCGTGGCCAGGTAGACAAATATACCTGGCGTGACATCGGTTCCAGCTATCTGATGTCCGACCTGCAGGCCGCCTACCTGTGGGGCCAGCTGGAAGTGGCGGAGCGCATCAACCAGCGCCGTTTGGCTCTGTGGCAGAAGTACTACGACAGCTTCCTGCCGTTGGCCCGGTCAGGCCGCATCGAACTGCCGGTAATTCCGGCCGACTGCGTGCATAACGCGCACATGTTCTATATCAAGTTGCGCGATATCGAAGAGCGCACGGCCTTTATCGACTACCTGAAGGAAGCCGAAATCATGGCGGTGTTCCACTATATCCCGCTGCATGATTGCCCGGCCGGCGAACGCTTTGGCCGCTTTGCCGGCGAAGATCGTTACACCACGCAGGAAAGCGCGCGCCTGGTGCGCTTGCCGCTGTTCTACAATATGTCTGATGTCAATCAGCGTACGGTAATCAATACCATCCTGAGTTTCTTTGCCTGATATGTCGTTGGCAAAAGCATCGATATGGACCGCCGGCTCCACGCTGATCAAAATCGGCGTGGGGCTGTTGGTGGTGAAACTGCTGGCGGTGGCGTTTGGCCCCAGCGGGGTGGGGCAGGCGGGTAACTTCCGCCAGTTGATTACCGTGCTGGGCGTGCTGTCCGGCGCGGGCATTTTTAACGGTATCACCAAATACGTGGCGGAGTACCACCAGGATCCGCAGCGTCTGCGTCTGGCGGTGGGCACCGCGTCGAGCATCGTGCTGGGCTTTTCGACCTTGCTGGCGCTGGTGTTTCTGTTCGCCGCCGAACCGATCAGCATCGGGCTGTTCGGGCATGCCGATTACGTCGATGTGGTGCGCGCCGTCGCTTTCATTCAGATGGGCATCGCCTACGCCAACCTGTTTATGGCGGTGCTGAAAGGCTATCGCGACGCGATGGGCAATGCGCTGGCGGTGATCGGCGGCAGCCTGCTCGGCGTGGTGGCTTATTACCTGTGCTTCAAGCTGGGCGGTTATGAAGGCGCGTTGGCGGGGCTGGCGCTGGTGCCGGCGTTGGTGGTGCTGCCGGCCGGGCTGATGCTGTGGCGGCGCAAAACGCTGCCGTTGCGCTACCTGGCGCCGCGCTGGGACAAACTCGTGGCCGGCAACCTCGGCAAGTTCACCGTCATGGCGCTGATCACTTCGGTGACGCTGCCGGTGGCCTATGTGATGATGCGTAACCTGTTGGCCGCGCATTACGGTTGGGATGAAGTGGGGATCTGGCAGGGCGTCAGCAGCATTTCCGATGCCTATCTGCAGTTCATCACCGCCTCGTTTACCGTCTATCTGCTGCCGACGCTGTCGCGGCTGACGGACAAGGGCGCCATCTCGCGGGAGATCGTGCGCTCGTTGAAATTCGTGCTGCCGGCGGTAGCGGCGGCGAGCTTTACGGTGTGGCTGCTGCGTGATTTCGCCATCTGGCTGCTGTTCTCGGATAAATTCGTCGCCATGCGCGATCTGTTTGCCTGGCAGCTGGTGGGCGACGTGCTGAAAGTCGGGGCTTATGTGTTCGGCTATCTGGTGATCGCCAAAGCGTCGCTGCGCTTCTATATCCTGACGGAAGTCAGCCAGTTTCTGCTGCTGACGCTGTTCTCGCACTGGCTGATCCCGCTGCACGGCGCGCTGGGGGCGGCTCAGGCCTATATGGCAACCTACATCGTGTATTTCGCGCTCTGTAGCTGCGTATTTCTTATCTATCGTAGACGAGTATGACCACACTGATTCACGTTCTGGGATCCGATATCCCGCATCATAACCAGACGGTGCTGCGCTTCTTCAACGACGTGCTGGCGCCGCGTTTGCCGGCTGAGCAGACGCGGCATTTTATGGTGGCGGCCAAGGATGTGGCGGCACTGGGTGATTTCCCCGCCCTGAACATTGAGCCCTACGCAGACAAGAAAAGCCTGGCGGCGGCGGTCATCGCGCGCGCTCAGGCCGATCGCGATGCGCGCTTCTTCCTGCACGGCCAGTTCAATCCGGGGCTGTGGCTGGCGCTGCTGAGCGGCAAGATCAAGGCGCGTCAGGTCAGTTGGCATATTTGGGGCGCCGATCTGTATGAAGACGCCACCAGCTGGAAATTCCGGCTGTTCTATCTGCTGCGCCGCATTGCGCAGGGGCGAGTAGGGAACGTGTTTGCTACCCGCGGCGACGTGATCCACTACCAGCAGCGCCATGCGCGGGTGCCGGCCTCGCTGCTGTACTTCCCGACCCGCATGGATCCGGCGCTGACCGACGTTCACGTCGAGAAAAACCTGGCCGGGCCGATGACGATTCTGGTGGGTAACTCCGGCGATCGCAGCAATCGGCATATCGAAGCGCTGCAGGCGATTCATCAGCAGTTCGGCGCCGACGTGCGCGTGATCCTGCCGCTGGGTTATCCGGGCAATAACGATACCTACATCGAGCAGGTGCGCGCCGCCGGGTTGCCGCTGTTCGGCGAGAAAAACCTGCAGCTGCTCACGCAGCAGGTGGCGTTTGAGGACTACCTCAATATTCTGCGCGCCTGCGATCTCGGCTATTTCATTTTCAATCGCCAGCAGGGGATTGGCACCTTGTGCCTGCTGATTCAGTTCGGCGTGCCTTTCGTGCTCAGCCGGCAAAACCCGTTCTGGCAGGATTTGGCGGAACAGCATCTGCCGGTGCTGTTCTACGGCGATTCGCTGGACGAGGCGGTGGTGCGTGAAGCGCAGCGTCAGCTGGCGGCGGTCGATAAGCAGGCGATCGCCTTCTTCAATCCGAACTATGTTGACGGTTGGCAGCAAGCCCTGGCGTTGGCGGCGGGAGAGCACTCATGACGTTGGCGCAATTCGGCGGCCTGTTCGTCGTCTATCTGGTCAGCCTGACGTTTATCCTGACGCTGACCTATCAGGAGTTTCGGCGCGTGCGCTTTAACTTCAACGTCTTCTTCTCGCTGCTGTATTTGCTGACGTTTTATTTCGGTTTTCCTTTGACCTGCCTGCTGGTGTTCCAGTTTGACGTCGAGGTAGTGCCGGTGGAGTTTCTGCTGTACGCCCTGCTGTCGGCGACGGCGTTTTACGCCATCTATTACGTTACCTACAAGACTCGGCTGCGCAAGCGCCGCACACAGCCGCGCGCTGCGCTGTTTACCATGAACCGGGTGGAAACCCATATGACCTGGGTGCTGCTGGCGCTGGTGGCGATCGGTACCGTTGGGATCTTCTTCATGCAGAACGGCTTCCTGCTGTTCAAGCTCAATTCCTACAGCCAGATCTTCTCAAGCGACGTGTCCGGTGTGGCGCTCAAGCGGTTCTTTTACTTCTTCATTCCGGCGATGCTGGTGGTCTATTTCCTGCGGCAGGATCTGCGCGCCTGGTTCTTGTTCCTGGTGGCGACGGTGGCGTTCGGCATTCTGACCTACGTGATCGTCGGCGGCACCCGCGCCAACATCATCATTGCCTTCGCGCTGTTCCTGTTTATCGGCATCGTGCGCGGCTGGATCACGCTGTGGATGCTGGCGGCGGCGGGCATATTCGGCGTGGTCGGTATGTTCTGGCTGGCGTTGAAGCGCTACAGCCTGGACGTCAGCGGTGCGGAAGCGTTTTATACCTTCCTCTACCTGACCCGCGATACCTTCTCGCCGTGGGAAAACCTGGCGCTGCTGTTGCAAAATTACGACAAGATCGATTTCCAGGGCCTGGCGCCGATCTTGCGTGATTTCTACGTCTTTATCCCTACCTGGCTCTGGCCCGGCCGGCCGGACGTGGTGCTGAACTCGGCCAACTACTTCACCTGGGAAGTGCTGAACAACCACTCCGGGCTGGCGATTTCGCCGACGCTGATCGGTTCGCTGGTGGTGATGGGCGGCGCGCTGTTTATCCCGCTCGGCGCGATTCTGGTGGGCATGATCATCAAGTGGTTCGACTGGCTGTATGAGCTGGGCAAAACCGAGCCGAACCGCTATAAGGCGGCCATTCTGCAGGGGTTCTGCTTCGGCGCGGTGTTCAACATGATCGTGTTGGCGCGGGAAGGGGTGGATTCATTCGTGTCGCGCGTGGTGTTCTTCTGCATTATTTTCGGCGCCTGTCTGGTGCTGGCGAAGTTGCTGTATTGGCTGTTCGATACCGCCGGGCTGATCAAGGCCAGAGTGACGCGCACCCGCGCGCTGGCGTCGCCGCCTCGGGTCAACGGTCTTTTGTAAGGGTAATGAGAACGATGGAAGCAAAGATTTCGGTGCCGCAGTATGAGCTGCGCGGTTTCAGCCTGTGGGGCTTTCGCGATATGGCGCACTGCATGGACTTTTTGTTCGACGGCGGCCGGGTAAAACAGGGCACGCTGGTGGCCATGAACGCGGAAAAGATCCTGAAGGCGGAAGAGGACCAGGCGCTGCATGCGTTGCTGGATGAGGCGGAGTACAAGTACGCAGACGGCATCAGCATGGTGCGCTCGATTCGCCGCAAATACCCGGCGGCGGACGTTTCGCGCGTTGCGGGCGCCGATCTGTGGGAAGCCTTGATGCAACGCGCCGGCCGTGAAGGCACGCCGGTCTTCCTGGTCGGCGGCAAGCCGGAGGTTTTGGCGGAAACCGAGCAAAAGCTGCGCAGCCAGTGGAATGTCAACCTGGTGGGCAGCCAGGACGGCTACTTCAAACCGGATCAGCGCGAGGCGCTGTTCGAGCGTATTCGTGCCAGCGGCGCCGCGATCGTGACGGTGGCGATGGGATCGCCGAAGCAGGAGATTCTGATGCGCGACTGCCGCAAGGTGCATCCGCAGGCGCTGTATATGGGCGTGGGCGGCACCTACGACGTCTTTACCGGCCATGTGAAGCGTGCGCCCAAGGTGTGGCAGAATCTCGGTCTGGAATGGCTCTACCGCCTGCTCAGCCAACCCAGCCGCATCGGCCGGCAGTTGAAGCTGTTGAAGTTTGTCGGCTACTATTACAGCGGCAAGATGTAACCCCTCATCCGGGGCGGAAAGTGCTGTTCCGCTCCGGTCTGCTGTACCAATAATCTGCTTTTGCGCGTTTCTCCCGCATATCTATAACCCTCGGCCCTAAACGTCGTCGCATTTATTCCATAAAGTTTTAAATTGCGGTTTGCTTATAGCGGCGAAATGCGAAACGATACCGCCCGGAAATTATCCCTGGCCGCTGAAGCTTGATGCGACAGCGCTGAACGATGTCCTTCTCACGGTCACTTCGCTCCGACAACCCGTTGATGCCAATCCGATCGGCAGGGGATGATTTATTCTTTTAATAATGACAATAACGACCGGCAGCGGCCGGCAGGCAAACACGACCCGAGAAAAATTATTGAGGATTTATGGCACACAAAGATAAACCGCAAGGGCTACACCGGGGCCTTGAGGCCCGGCATATCGAGCTTATCGCTCTGGGGGGCACCATCGGTGTCGGCCTGTTTATGGGCTCGGCCAGTACGCTGAAATGGGCGGGGCCGTCGGTGCTGCTGGCTTACATCATCGCCGGACTGTTCGTGTTCTTCATTATGCGTTCGATGGGGGAAATGTTGTTCCTCGAGCCGGTCGCCGGGTCATTTGCCGTTTACGCGCATAAGTACATGAATCCCTACTTCGGTTATCTGACCGCCTGGGGCTACTGGTTTATGTGGATTGCCGTCGGCATTTCTGAAATCACCGCCATCGGGGTGTATGTGCAGTTCTGGTTCCCGGAAATACCGCAGTGGGTGCCGGCGCTGATCGCCGTGGCGATGGTCGCGTTGGCCAACCTGGCGGCGGTGCGCCTGTACGGTGAGCTGGAGTTCTGGTTCGCCATGATCAAGGTCACCACCATCATCGTGATGATTCTGGTGGGGCTGGGGGTGATCTTCTTCGGCTTCGGCAACGGCGGTGAACCTATCGGTTTCGCCAATTTGACGGCGCACGGCGGTTTCTTTGCCGGCGGCTGGAAAGGCTTCCTGTTTGCGCTGTGCATCGTGGTGGCATCCTATCAGGGGGTTGAACTGGTGGGCATCACCGCCGGGGAAGCCAAGAACCCGCAGGTGACGCTGAAACGCGCGATCAACAATATCCTTTGGCGCATCCTGATCTTCTATGTCGGTGCGATCTTCGTCATTGTCACCATCTTCCCGTGGAACGGCATCGGCACCACCGGCAGCCCGTTCGTGCTGACCTTCGCCAAGATCGGCATCGTTGCCGCCGCCGGCATCATCAACTTCGTGGTGTTGACCGCCGCGCTCTCCGGTTGCAACAGCGGCATGTACAGCGGCGGCCGCATGCTGTACGCCCTGGCCAAGAACCGCCAACTGCCGGCGGCGTTGACCAAGCTTTCCGCCAGCGGCGTGCCGGTGAACTGCATCGCCGTCACCATCGGCTGCCTGTTGGTGGGCTCCGCGCTGAACTACATCATCCCGAATCCGGAGCAGGTGTTCGTTTATGTCTACAGCGCGAGCGTGCTGCCGGGCATGGTGCCGTGGTTCGTGGTGCTGATAAGCCAGCTCTATTTCCGCCGCGCCCATAAGGAAGCGATCAAAAACCACAGCTTTAAGTCGATCATGTTCCCGTATGTGAACTATCTGACCATCGCTTTTCTGGTTTGCGTGCTGGTCGGCATGGGAATCAACCCGGATACGCGCATTTCCCTGCTGGTCGGGGCGATTTTCTTAGCCGGTGTCAGCCTGTGCTACTTCGCTTTCGGCATGCACAAGAAACATCATCCGGTTGAAAATCGGGTAGAAACGCGCCAATAAACGGCGAAAAGGGGCTACGGAGTGCGCTTTTGTGCGCGGGAGTGAGCAAAGCGTAATCAAACGCAACATTTCTGCGAAAAAGCACTAGACAGGATTGGCGTAAATCCGTAGTATCCCCTCCCGCAACGGCGCTACGCGCCCGTAGCTCAGCTGGATAGAGCGCTGCCCTCCGGAGGCAGAGGTCTCAGGTTCGAATCCTGTCGGGCGCGCCATTAAGTTTGTGCGCAGGAGCTGCGGTGGTAATATTACCGCGTGAGTAAGAAGAAGTAGTAATGGTGGCTATAGCTCAGTTGGTAGAGCCCTGGATTGTGATTCCAGTTGTCGTGGGTTCGAGTCCCATTAGCCACCCCACTTCCTAAGCGAAGTGAAGATTTAGCAGTATTTTGTGACAGTGCGAAGGTGGCGGAATTGGTAGACGCGCTAGCTTCAGGTGTTAGTGTTCTTACGGACGTGAGGGTTCAAGTCCCTCTCTTCGCACCACGCAAAATATCTGATAAATATAAGATTTATATGGACAATGGTCTGATAAATCGGGTAGTATGAGCAATACAAATCGGCGAGTAGCGCAGCTTGGTAGCGCAACTGGTTTGGGACCAGTGGGTCGGAGGTTCGAATCCTCTCTCGCCGACCACTTTCAAAAAAACCGACGCAAGTCGGTTTTTTTACGCCTGCAGTTTATGAGGATGAGTACCTCCGCAGGAGGTTCGAACCTCGCGAAGCGAGACGAAGGTAGGCCCGTGCAGCAATGCGCGGGCTTTTTGCGTATCTAAGGATGGGCACTTTGTCTCTGTCGGCAAGCGTGTTGGTTTTCAGCGACAGCGCCATCCAGCGCTGTCGTCAGGTTGAGACAAATAATTGATTGATTTAAAAAGATAAAATGGGCTTTGGCTTAAGTCGTCGTTTTGAGGCGACATTCTTATTACGGCTGCTGGTATGGAATGCCAGAGAGTGGCATATAACAGGAAAGACAGGGTTAAATTAAAAATTAATATATTTCAATGCATTGAGACCCGTTTTTTATTGGGAATGGCCTCAGCCTTAAAGTTGGCACGCCAAGTGCAATATCAATAGCGTAGATGCTCATTCCACCTCTTATGTTCGCCTTAGGCCTCATAAACCCTGGGAATGACGCAGAGCCGATTTAGGGTGCCTATCGCCCACGAGAACGATGACTAACCCGTCATCACGCTCAGGGCAAAACGTTGAGTGAGGCACCGCCCCTGTTGTCCTAGACCTGATTGCTTCTTTATACACTTGCCCTGCGGCAAGTGTTTTTTTTTGCGCCTCAGGATGTTAACTGGCAAAAAAAAGCGCGGCATCAAGAGCCGCGCTGTTCTTCAATCGTGCAGGGCGCTATTCGCCGCCGTTCTGTTTCAGCGTCAACATCAGTCCTTCGCGCCGCATCTGCGCCGCTTCATCCGAACGATGCAGTTTTTCCAGCGTATCGGCCAACCAGGCGTAGTCGTAGGCATCCGGGCGCTGTTTCAGCGCTTCGCGGAAGACGTCGGCCGCCTGCTGCCACTCGCCGTGTTTCATCAGCAGCTGCCCCAGCGTGCTGTTCAGCAGCGGCGTCGCGCCGTGCTGCTTCATCTGCTGGCGCAGCGCTTTCTCCAACTGCTCGGGGTTGCCGGATTTCAGCCGCGGCAGCAACAGCACCAGGCGCTCGTCGTATTGGCGCTTCAGGCTGTCGAGCACAATTTCCTGCGCCAGTTCGTGGTCGTTGCATTCGATCAGGTGTTCCACCATCGCGATTTGCAGCGGCACTTCGTGACGCGTCTTGCGGCTCTGATCTTTCCACCAGCGTTTCAGGCCTTCGCTGCCTTCGTCCGCCATCGCCTGATTCATCAGCCCGATATAAGCCTGCTGCTGCAATGCCTGCAGTTGCTCTTCGCTGTGGAGTTCGATTTTACGCATCGACGGCAGCACTTCCAGCAGCGACGCATAGGCGCCGGTGCGCAGATAGGCTTGTTCCGCCAGGCGCAATACTTCCGGATGACGCGGTGCCTGGTTCAGCAGGCGATCGACGCCGTGGCGCGCGGCGTGGTTCTCGCCCTGCGCCAGCTGGATGCGAACCCGGGTGATGTCCACCGGCAGTTGATCGGTGTCGGCCGCTTCGGCAGCGCGCTCCAGATACTGATTGGTGCGGAAGTCGTCGCCGCGTTGCTGTGCGGCCTCGGCGGCCAGCAGGTAGTTCACCACCGGCTGTTCAGCATGGTCGGCGTTGCGCGTCATCAGCTTCTCGACCTGCTTGTAGTCGCCTTCCGCCAGCTTGATCAGCGCGGCTTTGGTTTGCTGGCGCGCGCGGGTGCGCTTGCGGCCGATAAACCAACCGCGCGTGCGGGCGCCGGTACGGAAAATGCGGCGCAGGATCCACTCGATCGCCAGCAACACCACGAACAGCAGCACCAGCATAATCACCAGGCCGGTGACGCTGGTTTCAATATTGTAATTGTCGGTCTGGATCAGCACATAGCCCTGATGCCCGGCCAGCATCGGCCCGAGCACCACGCTGGCGATCACCACCAGGAACAGAAATAGCACGCGTAACATGGCTTAACCCTCCTGGTGAGCGGCAGGGGACTGGGTCATCAGGTTGCGCACCCGGGTCTGCATCACTTTTTCCAGCAGCGGCTGGCTTTTCAGCTGATCCGGCACGTCCATCGAGATCGACTGTTGGCTCAGGCTGTCCAGCTCTTCCAGGAAGGCCTTGGTCGCCGGATCGGTGGTGTCGAAATAGGCGCGCACCCAGGTGGAGACGGTTTCCAGCGATTGCTTGTAGGTCTCGTTCTGGTGGCGCGGGATGGCCTGCGCGGCCACCAGCAGGCGCGAACGGATGTTTTCGCGCAGGTAGATGTCCTGGTTCGGCGCCAGCAGCGGTTCGGCGCTGGCGTCGCGGCGGCGGATGGTAATGAAGTCGGCCATGAAATTGCGCCAGCTCTTGGCCAGGTTCTGCCGCCACTCGGCGATCGAACCGGAGAGCTCGCTGCTGTTTTGATCCATCGGCGCTTCGTCGGTGTCGTTGTCCGCCAAGCGCAGGTTATCCACCTGATTGGACAGCTGATTGACCTTGAGGATGATGCCGTCGTAATCGACCTGGGTCAGCGTAGCAAGCGTGCCGATGTCTTCGGTAATGGCGCGGCGCACGTCGAGCAGGCTAGGATCGTTCATGTCCGCCAGGCTGGCGTCGGCGCTTTTCAGCAGCGCGGCGGCGCTGGTCACGTCCTGATCGCTCCACAGCTTGCGGCCGGCCATTTTCACCAGGAAATCGGCCTGCGCCAGCAGCCAGGTTTTGGCGTCGCTGCCGGAGATGGTCGCCACTTTTTCCTGCAGCTCGCTCAGTTGGCGCGCGAGGTTAGCCTGCTCGCGATCGGCGGCGTCCAGGGTTTTACCCTGCTGCTGCAACAGGCCCTCCAGCGCATTTCTTTCCTGCTGTTGGCTCTGCTTCACGCCTTCAAGCTGCTGCTGGAGCGCTTGATTGGCGGCGATCAGCTGTTGCGCCTGTTTGTGCGTGTGGTAATAGCCGCCCGCGCCGAGGGCGATGACCAGCACGATAGCGATCGCGCCGAGCACCGGGCCGGTGTTCTTGCCTTTGCGGCTGGCAGCGGCTGGCTGCTGGGAGCTCTCAACCGCGGTGGTTGGCTCTTCAACCGGGGCGGATGGGGTATTTTGTTCCGTCATAGTGGCACATCCCATAGTCAGATTATTGTAGCGCGCGGATCAGCGCGTCATTATCGGCGTTGTCAGCTACCCGAATCGTACGCCAGCCCAAATCCCGGGCGAGGGTAGCCAGGCGTTCGCTCACTACTACCAGGCGGCAACGCAGCAGCCATGAAGAACGATAGTAATCAGGAACTAAAGTATAGAGCTGTTGTAACATTTCACCGCTGGTCACCACCAGCGTATCCACACCGGCGCGCTGCCAGTGGGCGCTCTGCTCGCTGCCGTCGTAGTGCACCGGGCTGCGTTGATAGCATTCATAATAGCTGACGTCGGCGCCGCGCTCGCTCAGCGTCGTGCCCAGCAACTCGCGGCCGCCGTTGCCGCGCAAAATCAGCGCGCGTTTGCCCGCCAGCTTTTGCAGCGCCGGCAGCAGCAGCAGCGTTTCGCTGATCTCGCGTTCACGCGGGTATTCCACCGGTAAACTGCTGATGCGGTGCAGCGCCAGCCCGGTGGTGCGGCCGATGGCGTAATAAGTCAGGTGCGCGGGCCAGCTCAGCCCGGCGCGGCCAATCACCGAATCGGCATAGTTCACCGAATGCTGCGACAGCACGAACACCAGGTCGCCGGCGTTCAACTGCTGCAACGCCTGCGGCAGCTGCGGCAGATCGCCGCCGGGGGCGAAGTCGATCAGCGGTGCATGATAGGCAACCCGGCCGAGTGCGCGCAGCCGGCTCACTAACTGTTCTCCCGAAGGCGATGGGCGGGTTACCAGGATCGTCATGCCGGCGGATTTCCCTGATAAACTTCGCGCAGGATCTCGCGCGCGCCGCGCGCCAGCAGCTCTTCCGCCAGCTCAACGCCCATCCGTTCGGCCTCGGCGGCCGGGCCGCGGCGCTCGCCGCGCACCATCTGGCTGCCGTCCGGCGCGCCGACCAGGGCGCGCAGCCACAGGCTGTCGCCATCCAGTTCGGCATAGCTGCCGATCGGCACCTGGCAGCCGCCTTCCAGACGGGTGTTCATCGCCCGTTCGGCGCGCACGCGGGTTTCGGTGGCCGCATGGTTCAGCGGCGCCAGCAGCGCGCGGGTGACGCTGTCGTCGAGACGGCATTCAATGCCGACCGCACCCTGGCCGACCGCCGGCAGGCACTCTTCGGCGCTCAGCGGGCTGCGGATGCGTTGCTCCAGCCCCAGGCGTTTCAGGCCGGCCACCGCCAGAATAATTGCGTCATAGTCGCCGTTGTCCAGCTTGGCCAGGCGAGTACCGACGTTGCCGCGCAGGTCGCGCACGATCAGATCCGGGCGGCGTTCACGCAGCTGGCACTGGCGGCGCAGGCTGGAAGTGCCGACCACGCTGCCCTGTGGCAGTTGATCGAGCGAGGCGAAACGGTTGGAAACAAAAGCGTCGCGCGGATCTTCGCGTTCGCAAATGGTGGTCAAACCCAGGCCGGCAGGGAAATCGACCGGCACGTCTTTCATCGAGTGCACGGCGATGTCGGCGCGGCCTTCCAGCAGCGCCAGCTCGAGTTCTTTAACAAACAGGCCTTTACCGCCGACTTTCGCCAGCGGCGTATCCAGAATAACGTCGCCGCGCGTGACCATCGGCACCAACGCGACCTGCAGGCCGGGATGGCTGGCCATCAGACGTTGCTGCACATAATGTGCTTGCCAGAGTGCAAGCGGGCTTTGTCGGGTGGCAATTCGAATAATTTTGTCTAACATGCTTGTTACCGTTTTTATATTTCGCCATCCATCCTACCACTGAGAGCCAATACTGTCAGTGCAAGAAGCCGGAGGCG
>Ga0308165_1002339_pt1 | contig 23041 bp, 12 predicted proteins | sample PhyWR2_FD_201032 | JGI IMG/M metagenome (GOLD analysis project Ga0308165, IMG submission 201032) | Phyllosphere microbial communities from UC Gill Tract Community Farm, Albany, California, United States - DLSLW.R2 | ecosystem: Host-associated > Plants > Phyllosphere > Unclassified | place: USA... | reverse complement strand
GTGCTGGTACCCATTTACTACAAAGACCTAATAATAAAATCAGAACTTAGGTGCGATTTATTTATTGAAAACACACTGGTAGTTGAATTGAAAGCCGTTGAAACTATGAAACCAGTATTTGAAGCTCAACTGCTAACTTACATGCAATTACTCGAGGCCCCCAAAGGAATATTGATAAACTTCAATTGCACAAACCTATTTAAGGAAGGACAAAAAACATTTGTAAACGATTTCTTTCGATTTTTACCTGAATAGCAGTATATACTATTTGAGATTGAGGGGGGGGCTAGCGGCTTATCGGCATGCTTGACCAACTATTAATAGTTCACTTTTGCTAAGCATAACAACTATGTTTTCTATGTACCTATGTGGTAAACATTGCGCAGTTGGGCATAAACATGCGTTCTCAATATGCGCTAAGACCGCACTTTTTTATTCTTTCTATCTACATTATGTAAAATATAAGAGAAATCTACAATTTGATTTAAATTTTATCTTATTTCGCTGATTATGCAGGCAAAATACATTTCTTACCAAGAAACGGGCTCGTTTTCAAAATTGGTATTGGATTATATCAACAATGAAGAAGAACTAAAGGCTTTTTATAACTATCGTCCTGATATAGCCGGATTGGGCGAGGCGATTAAAAACAGAAATTTCTTGGGAGATCGGTCAGTTTTAGTTAAAGTTCTGCAAGATCAATATCAGCATCTGCAACCGAACCGGTCGGTAACAAAAAACATCGAGTTGTTGGCCGAGGGCAATACATTTACTGTTACCACTGGTCATCAATTGAACCTATTTACCGGACCGCTTTATTTCATCTACAAGATTGTAACTGCCATTAATTTGGCTATAGAATTAAAGATAGCGTATCCCGACAAAAACTTTGTGCCAGTGTATTGGATGGCAACGGAAGATCATGATTTTGAGGAAATCAACCATGTAAGTGTCGATGAGAAAAATATCAGCTGGATTCAGAATACGAACGGTGCTACCGGCAGATTAAGCACCAAAACCGTTGCCGCGGCAGTTACGGCGTATAAAGGTTACCTCGGCATTTCTAACAATGGCAAACACATTGCTACACTCGTAGAAAAGGCTTACCTGGAACATGATAATTTGGCTGATGCCACAAGGTATTTGGTGAATAAACTTTTCGAAAAATATGGTTTGGTGATCGTGAACGCTGATAATCCATCATTAAAAAAGCTTTTTGCAGAAATCGCCACTAATGATATTATTGAACATAACAGCGCGAAAAACATAGAGAAAAGCTCAACAAAATTGGAAGATCTGGGTTACAAAACGCAGGTAAACGGACGCGATATCAACTTTTTTTACTTAAATGATAATTTGAGAGAGCGCCTGGTCTTCGAAAACAACAAATATGTTGTTAATCACACGGATATCAGTTTCACTGAGGCTGAACTGAGGTCGGAAATTCAAGCGCATCCGGAGCGATTTAGTCCCAACGTAGTGATGCGGCCAATGTATCAGGAAGTCATTCTGCCAAATATTGCCTACATCGGGGGTGGCGCAGAAGTAGCTTATTGGATGCAGTTAAAGGCTAATTTCGATTATTACAAAGTCGATTTCCCCGTACTTTTATTACGCAACTCTGCATTGTTAATTGATAAACGCAGTGCCGAAAATTTATATAAACTAGGTTTTTCGCTCGAAGATGTCTTTCTACCTGTTGAAGAACTCAAAAATCTTTGGGTATTAAAAAATTCAACGGCACAGCTAAGTCTGGCGGATGAAACCCGAGCCATTAACAGTATTTTTGATCAGATTAAGCTCAATGCTTACAAAATCGATAAAACACTTTCCGTTTCTACAGATACCGCCAAACAAAAAACGAATCATTTACTTGCAAACCTCGAAAAAAAATTATTTAGAGCGGAAAAACGGAAGCATGAAACCGCTTTGATACAAATTGAGAACGTAAAAAAGCGCCTGTTTCCGAGTGGCACCATGCAAGAAAGAACTTTAAATATTGCACCAATGTATGTTAACTATGGAGAAGATTTTCTTTCCAGTTGCATTGAAAACTTCGAACCGTTGGGCGGAGATTTTACGTTGCTTCTACCTTAAGGGAGTCGGGAGTCCGAAGTCCGGAGTCAGAAGCCTAGAAATTAGACGAATAAAGCTGAAAGACTATAAAAAGTCCGAAAGTCCGAAAGTCGGAAGACTAAAGACAAAAGCTGAAAGACTAAAAGAACGTATAAACTTTTAACTACGAAACAAATAAAATAGCACTTCCTAGCCCCCTCTCTTCAAGGAGAGGGCGGGGGGAGAGGTTACTTGATACTAATTACATAACAAATGAACTTCATCACCTTTACCGAATCGCACTTAAGAACCTTTACCTACAATGTTTTTAAAAAAATGGGGTGTTCTGATGCGCACGCAACCTTAGCTACCGATGTTTTAGTACGTTCAGATTTACGTGGCATAGATTCGCACGGGGTAGCGCGTTTAAGTGGTTATATCCGACTGTGGGAGAAAGGCAGGATCAATGCTACGCCGAACATTAAGATCGTGCACGAAACGCCGACCACGGCTACCATAGATGGCGATGCTGGCTTAGGTTTGGTTGTAGCCCCATTTGCAATGCAAGTTGCTATAGAAAAGGCAGAAAAATATGGTAGCGGATGGGTTTCGGTTAAAAATTCCAATCATTTTGGCATCGCGGGCTATCATGCTTTAATGGCCGTAGAGAAAGAAATGATCGGCATCAGCATGACAAACGCAAGCCCATTGGTTGCGCCAACGTATTCAAGTGAGCGCCTGTTGGGCACAAACCCCATGTGTTATGCGTTCCCGGCGGGAAAATATCCGCCAGTAATTGTAGACATGGCCACGTCGGCTGCCGCCAATGGAAAACTCGAAATTGCCCAGCGGGCAGAGAAAAGCATCCCCAGCGGTTGGGTACAGGGTAAAGATGGAGCAAGCTCGACAAACCCGAACGAACTGAAAACCGGGGGTTCATTGTTGCCGCTAGGAAGCGACAGAGACCATGGTAGCCATAAGGGCTATGGACTGAGCGCAACGGTCGACATTTTATCTGCGGTGCTTTCGGGAGCCAATTACGGGCCTTGGGCACCTCCCTTCGTTGCGTTTTTAGAACCATCGGCAAATCCTGTCGGTGAAGGGCTAGGGCATTTTTTTGGTGCTATGCGAGTAGATGGTTTCCGCCCAGCAGAAGATTTCAAAAATCATTTAGATAATTGGGTTGAACGCTTCAAAAGCGCAAAAACGGTCCATCCCGATCAAAAGGTAATTATCCCCGGCGAACCTGAACATGAATTCGAGCAAGAGAGAAAAATTAGCGGCATCCCACTGATTGATGTTGTGGTTAACGATTTAAACGAGCTCGCTGAAAAATTGGAAATAGAACGGCTGTCATAAAAAATCTCTGCCCTTTTTCAAGGAACAGAGATTAATCATCAACTAACTCACCAATTATTTTTTTTAAGGTTTCTTTTTCACCTTTAGTTTAAGCTCGTACAGATATTTGCCGGGCTTGTTAATCAAAGTATTAAACCTAATATTCAGTATAACCGAATTGTTATAAGTTAAATACGGTGTGCTTGCTGGCGGATTCCAATTTGCCTGATCTGCATAATCAATAGATTCTATCCACTTATCATATATCCGATAATAACAGTGCGTATTATTTGATTGGCTATCCCAATACACATCCGGAAATCTCGTTTGTGCGTAATCATATAAAACGGCATCCTTGGTTACGGTGGTTTTATAGGCAAACGTTGACAGGTTTTTAAGTGATGAGTTTCCGCTGGGCCTCGTTTCAAACGCTTCTCCCGGAAACACGGCCCCATCTTTATCATAAGCTTTCAACACGATTTGATTTGGACTATCCGCAATACGTGTTATAGTCAAGGTGGTATTGGTCGACTGGCCCTTTGATTCATCAAGCCACACATTATCTAAATAAAACCTTTTATTCTCTTCCTTACCATTTACAACTTCTACAGCAGTAAAATACGGAGCATTTATATACTCGTATTCTTTTACTTCAGTTAGGTTAATTTGAACGGCATCGTTATACACCTTGCTGCCGCTTTGGTTTTCTACCTGTACATCAGCTAAGTATTCGCCCGGTGGAACGTTTGCAGATGCTTGAGTAAAAAGAAATTGACCACTTTTTTCGAGTACAATAACCGGGAGCTTTTTCTCTTTCGCTCGTTTACTCTCGATAATTGCAAGTGTGGTATCAGTTAAGGGGTTATAAGGCTCTTTCCATACATCAATTTCATATTCTTTAAAAAAGGCTTCCTCGCGTACGCCTGTAACCTTATTTTTTATGTTTAACAAGGTTACTTTTAGCGGCGGGGTAGAATTATCGGGCGTTATACCGTTAGCTATATAAAACACGCCCTGGCTTACCTCAATAGGATTTTGTCCGTACCGAAGGTTATCGCTTAAATAACCAACCTCAATGCGTTTACAGGCACTGGCAACCAATACAAGCACAAGTACAGCTGCTATATTTCTTATACTTTTCATATCATTATTTATTAAGGTAACAATTGTTTAAAAGTCCAGGCATGTGAGTTGGAGAGGACATGTACTACGCCTGTGGTCGTAATTATCCCCGTTGTTTGGCACCTGTCACGTACGTCGTTCTTTCTCCTGTCCCCGGTCGGATCCGCCCAGCCAGCCCATCCGGTACCAGATCGCACATCTCTATCGCCTATAATTTTAACAAAAGCCATATATTGTGGTGGGTTCGTTATTGTGCCACTGAGGTATCGATCGTTAAATGTTACATCTAAAGCGACAAGCGCACTTGAGTTCATTGTACTTGTTAGGTAAATACTTCCATTATCATCCAACCCGTCTCGGGTTACCCTTTGGGGAATAAAATAAATGCCCATAGAATCCCTCAACATTTTCGGTGTGAAATATTTAAATAATGAATCGAGCGTGTAATTCAGTTTTTCACTTTTTATCCTTGCCTCCGTTTGTTTTACTGTAATAAAATTCGCGATGGCGTAGTCATTAGGAACAAAGAAAGTTCCCGAACTGTTAATCAGATCTTTCATCCCCGCTTTATCAATAATCATTAAAGTAGTATCAAACAGCTGCCGGTTATGGTTTTTCAGAAAATCGTATGTGGTCATGTTCACGTTCTCATTACTCAATCCCCCGTCAACCACAGCATCTTTTTTACAGCCTACCAATGCTGCTAACAGCAATAAAATGCAAGTAGGCATATATATTATTTTTTTCATGCGATCATTTATTTATCGAAAATTAAAATAGATTCAGTTTTGTATAGCACTTAAAAAGGGACAGTTTGGTTATATCCCACTTACAGCAACTAGAGTTTACCGTTCCAGTACGGAATTTGATTTAAAAACCTATTGGCGTTTAAAATGTCATTATCAACTGGCCAATAGTAGCCCTTTTGCGCTTTACGGCTGTTATCCATCGTCCACGGAATTTGTATAAAAAGACCAGTTCGAACCATATCGAAATAATTGTGCCCCTCGCCAATTAATTCCCTTCGTCTTTCTATTAATATTTCGTGGGCCAGAGGTAGGCCTACTTTTGTAATTTGCGAAGCGCCCGCCCGCATGCGGATTTTATTTAATTCTGTTTTAGCCTCTATATCTCTATTCATTGCATTTAAGCACTCAGCCTTTAGCAAAATCATATCGGCAAGCCTAAATATGATCAAATTACTCTCAGCGCGAGGCTCAGTCGGTCCAGCCGCAGTAGCCCCTTTAAAAATGACGTCAGAATATTTCGATAGTAACGCAACGTCTTTGCCAACAAAATAAAAATCATCAATTCTGGTGTCGTCAGGCTCATACAATTCGTCAATTTTTAATCGATCTACAAAATAGTGAGGATTTGATGAGCCAGAAGATACGTCTGACCCAAGTGTAACATACGCAATGTTAGCCGTCCAGATGTTTCTAGTCCATGCAGCGCCCTCATTTTCTGAGTCCTTAGCCGAAATGACAAAAATGTTTTCTGGTTCGCCCGGATTTTTAAAAACCTTCCGGATATTATCTGTGGGTTGAAGATTGAACAAATCAGGTCTATTTAAGATAGAATCAACATATTTTACAGCTTGTTCATTATCGTTCTGCCAAACGCCTACGGGAGTTTTCCAGGCAGTAGCATGCGCCAAAAGTGCTAAAGCTGCACCTTTGCTTGCTCTTCTTTTCTGATAGTTGCCTGCTCCCTCCCAAGATAGCAGCGACGAAGCTTTTTTCCCGTCGGCAATTACTTGCTTTATAATATCCATTGTATTTGTGGCGGGAATATATTTTACCTCGCTAACATTGGCCGAAGTTGTGGCCTTAAGCTGCAACGGAACATCGCCCCATGTTCTTGTCATATAGAAATAGGCCAGTCCTCTAAGGAAGTAAGCTTCGCCCAGCAAATAGTTTTTACTTTGCTTGCTGTTAAAAAGGTTATCTGGCATTCGTTGCACATTCTCGATAATCAGATTACTCAAATCGACTACTTTATACCAGTTGGTCCAATTATGAGCGCCTTCATCTCTGTAAGGCACCTTAAAGTCGCCACCAAGAACGGCGGTAGTAAGCGAGCCTGCGCTTGATGCAAAAGTACCTGCAGGCGTATCGCCCCAAATAAAGAAGCACGAATTGGTGTTTAAGCTATTTCTTAATAATCCGTAAGCACCAGCTACCGCAGCGTTTACGTCGCTTTCAGTTTTCCAAAATGCATCTTCATAAGTGTCATTTGTAAGCTCATTGGCCAGCTCCTTTTTACACGATGATAAGGAAGTGAGAAATGCTGTGCCAACCAATAGCACCATTATTTTCGTTTTTATATAAGTTTTCATTTTTCGAAGGATTAAAATTCTACCTGGACACCTAATGTAACCTTTGTAGGTAAGGGATAGCCGTCTCCATAATCGAAACCCCTACCATCCACACGTTCGGCATCTATACCTGAGAACTTTTGGAATATGGCCACGTTTTCTATGGTGCTGAATAATCGCAAGCTGTTCAACCTAACCTTTTTTAGCCAGTTGTTTTGTGTATCAAAACGATAGCCCATTGTAACGCTTTTTATGCGAACGTACCATCCGGGCTCCATAAACAGGCTCTGCCCAACCCGCCAGGCATATAAGCCCATATATGGATTAAGCGCCGGGAAAGTAGCATTATCGCCAGGCGCACGCCAGTAATTATATTGGCTAACATCGGTTATAGATGCTTCGGCAAGATCCTCGGGGTTGCCATAGAACAGACCATTTTGAAGCCTTTTGGCCAATGTTTGGTTCATAATGTCTCTACCCAAAGTAAATGTGGTTAGCACGTTGAGGGAAAAGTTTTTATAAGTAAAAAGATTACTGAATCCCCCGGTGGCTAATGGATTAGGATCTCCGAAAAATGTTCTGTCTTCGGCATTTCCGTTATCGGAGATGAGGTAGTCGCCATTTACATCCCGCCATTTTGGAAAGCCCAGGCCAAGTGTACCCCATTTTGTGGCGCCACTGGCACCAGTATAAGGGTTTACAATTAAGTCTGCTGTAGAATTTATTATGCCATCAACCACAAAGCCGTAAAACATATTTAACGGTCGGCCCACGATGTAGGCCGCTCCACCGATGTACAGATCCCGGTTTCCGTTTGGCAGTTCGGTAACCATATTTTTGTTGAACGAAATATTAAATGACGGGTTCCACTGAAACGCCCTGTCTGGAGAAAAAACCCGACCGGAAAAATTGAATTCAATCCCGGAGTTTCTAACGCCAGCGGCGTTAGTTAGCGAGCTTCTATACCCAGTAAAGTCGGGTAGCAAAATCCTCAACAACTGCCCGGTCGTGTTTCTGACATAATAATCTATATTAGCACTTAGCCGGCCTTTAAAGAGGATGGCATCAAGTCCAATATTCCACTCCTCAGATCGCTGCCAGGTGACATTGTCATTTGTAATACCGTTATAATTGGGAGTTATGGCTGCAACACCTCCATACGATGACGCATTTGGCAAGCCATTATTTCCGGTTGCCCCCGGGTACGGTGCGCTACCTGCTAAATAGGCATTGTATCTCGTCGCGTCGCCTATGCTACTTTCGTCGCCTGTGCGCCCCCAGCTACCTCTAAGCTTTAGCTCCTCAATCCATGTTAATGGTCTTATAAACTCCTCTTCAGAAAGTCTCCATCCCCCAGAAAATGATGGGAAATAGCCCCATTTATTGTTTTTACCAAATCGAGATGATGCATCTCCTCTCCAAACGGCATCGAATAAATACTTACCGTCATAATCGTAGTGTACGGCGCCTATAAATGATAATTTAGAATAGGTCGATAAATCTGAAAATCCGCCGTAATTACCACTCGATACTCCTTTTACAACCTTAATGTTATCATTTGGTATGGCAGAGCCAGTTAATCTAATAGACTCGTTCTTCCGGTTTTCAAATTCCTGAATGATGTTGGCATTTAAATTATGCCTTTTGCCAAGCGTTTTAACCCATAACAAGTTGTTACTAAATATGTACTTTCTATATTGGCTATATTCTGACGACGAATAAGCTATCCCGCTTTCATTGATGTTTGATGGGGTCGAATAATCATTTTTGCTGGTTGAATAATTTAAGGCACCGCGGGTGCTGATTCTAAAATCTTTTAAGAAAGTATAACGCAACTCGCCAACCGCACTCACATCAGCATTAATATTATCGTTCCTTTCATATAGATAAGGGTTTGTAATGCTGTTCCGGTCATCCTCAGAAAGTTTAAGCAAAGAACTGGGCATTTCGATAGGGCTCACTTTGAAGACATTTCTATAGCCCCCACCCCCTTTGCCAACCAAACGTTTGCCAGTGGATGCCCTTAAACTCGTAATTAGTTCGAGCTTATCAGAGAAATGGATACCAACATTACTATTGAAAGAATATCTTTTGTATCCTGTATTTATAATCACTCCCTTCTCATCGTACAAACCCGCTCCAATTCTATAGTTGATTGCATCTGTGCCCCCAGCGGCAGAAAAATCATAATTATGTACTGATCCGGGCTGGTAAAAAATTTCCTGATAATCGTTGTTATTGTTAAAGGCTGGATTTAAGCTGTCGGTTAGTAAAACGGGAACATTGTTTTTTAACTGCAAATCGTTACCGTAATTATAAATCAAATCCAGTTTTTGTCGTCGTTCAGCTGCGCCGATGAGTGTTGATACCTTTTGCGGTTTCGCGATGATGCCGTGGTAAGTGTTAAAGTTAAACCTTGGTGCACCGGTCTTTCCTCTTTTGGTTTTAATGAGAATTACACCGTTTGCAGCCCTTGCACCGTACAATGCAGCCGCTGATGCATCTTTAAGCACATCTATCGTTTCAACAATATTCGGATTAAGGCTAGCTAAGAAATTGGTTCCTGTTGCGTCGAAATTTCTCACCTCATCATCAGATATCGGAATACCGTCGATTACATACAAAGGGGCGCTGTATACATTATCTGCATTAAACCCATCGGGGCCCGCAGATATCTTTGTATTTCCCCTTACAAGCAGTGAAGTGCTAACACCAGGCTGACCACTAAAGTTTTGAACATTAACACCTGCCAGTCGCCCTTGCAATAAGACGTCGACACTGGCTGCGGGCAAGTTTTCGATTTCTTCGCCGCTAATACTCCCGGTTGCAGAGGTGTTCTTTGTACGGTCTATATCCTTATATCCCGTAATAATTACTTCGCCGAGCTCCCTGTCTGCTTCCTTTAAAGTGATGTTGATTGTTGATTTGCCCTGAGTAGCTACTTCCCTCGTTTCGTAGCCGAGCATTCTAATGATTAGAATATCGCCTGCGGCGGCTGCAATTGTAAAATGCCCTTCGAGGTTGGTACTCGCCCCTACAGAAGGCTTTCCCTTTACAATTACACTTACACCAGGCAACGGGCCGGATTTATCGGAAACTTTTCCCGATATTTTTGTTTGGGCATGTGCATTCGTGAGGGATAGCCAAATGGCCGCCACAAACATACACCCACATAACAGTTTGTTGTAAGGTTTTAGATTCATATACTACATATTTAGTTAGTAAGGCAACTTAAAGTAGTTGCAGTTAAATAATTGCTATTTAGTAGAAGAAATTGTAGTAAATTTTTTATTGGCGAAACCAATAATGATTAGCATTAAGCTTACAATTGTTGTTACAACTGAGCCGTTGGCCGTAGCGCATGGGTGAACGAGTGTTATGAATACACTCTGAAAAGATTAAATGACTAAGGGCAGTTTTTTTGATTTGTTTGTTTGGTGTAGATTAACATTTTATCAGTTTAATAAAATGCCTTTATCATAGATTTTCAATTACCCTTATAATTTCAATCTGATAATGTCTCACTTACATGGTGTTTGTTATCGAGACAATTTCTTTTTTGATAATATAGGAAAAATAATTTAATATTATAGTATTTTATCATAAAAAAACGTTTTCAAACATCGATTTTCACAGAAAACAAGCGCAAACCATATAGTCGACGAATAACGCAGCGGAAACGTTCAATAAACCACCATTCGTTTCACTTGCTCATTTACTCGCCAAAAAAATAGGCGCTAAAATAAAAACACAGCTGACGAACTTAAAAACGACTTTTTAAAAGTCAAGAATCGCTCAAGACCAAGAGCATTTATAATCAATCTTTAAAGCAGGAAACAAATTTGAAGCTATTTCGGTGAGAATTAGGGTTTTTAAACACTCTAAAAGATGCAAAAAAAGGAACTAAATTGTTCAATTTTGGAGGTTAAAAATCAAAACCACCATTGTACTATATTATCTAAAAAAATCAGAGTTAATCAGCACTTAATTATGCGATTTCGGCATGCGCTTATCCTGTGATTTCATGTTGATCACACTTCTTCGGTTGCGGCATCCAACAGAGGGGCGTTTTAGAAATAAAGAGTTGAATTGAGATCTTTTTATACTGTCATTCTGAATTTTAATTTTTAGCAAAAACACAATATAACTGAGGTCGTTTTTCAAAGAATGCTCCTAAGAAGCGTCGTCATTTCTAGCGCCCGCCCAATGTCGTTTAGTTAAGCTCGACGGGTGTCAGTCTGAGCGGAGTCGAAGACCTTATCTGTAGGGAAAAACAAATAAACATCGCCCTTCGACTCCGCTCAGGGTGACAATGTTTTTTGTTTCCTTAACTAAATGACATTGAGCACCCGCCTGACCGGACGGGCAGGCAGCCGAGAACCACGAAGTGCTCAGCGAAGCTAAATCTCTATCCAGGGTTGAAAGATTTCTCCTCCAAAGGAGCTCCTTTGGAGCACTTCTGTCGATTCCGATAGCTATCGGATGACGATATGGTGGAAAGAACTGCCATTCCAACTCCTTTTGTTTTTCCAAAACTAAACGCTGAGGATGACGAACGTTCTTAGATAATGCCATAGAATATGTTGTCATTTGACTTTTTTAAACCTTAAAACTATGTTCCCGGGATGTGTCTGCATGATAGGAGAAATCGGCACAGAGCTAACGCGGTTTTTTATATTGAAAAAATGTAAGAGTTAACTTTTCTCAGGCACAAAAGAAAATGCAAGGGCAATTTGCTCATTGTTCTTGGGAACATCGACATATACCTTTCCATTTGAAATTTTCCATGTTAATTTTTGGTTATTGCCTAAAAGTGTAACCTTCGTTCCTTTTTTTGGAAGATTGCCTTGCCAGGAAACCTGCTTCACCGCAGCGCCGGCTATTAAATGAATAGCATATATTGTTGAGGCATCTTTGCTTTGGGTAAACCATGTTTGCCCATCGTGATATTTTTTGGTAATTCTTGTACCGTAAATGGCTGCGCCATTTTTGGTTGTCCAGGTGCCAATTTCACTCAGCTTTTTTACCACATCGTCGGGAAGCGTACCATCTGCCGCAGGACCAACGCCTAAAAGCAAGCTGCCGCCCTTGGCCACAATTTCGACTAAGCTGTGAATTACTTTCTTAGCTGATTTATAGTTATCGTTAGGTACGAAGCCCCATGCGCCGCCCAGGGTCATACAACTTTCCCACGGATAGGTTAATTGTTCGGCGGGGATTTTTTGTTCGGGCGTTTGATAATTTTCGTACTGCCCATGCACCGTTCTATCGACCATAATTAAGCCGGGTTGTGCTTTTCTGGCCGCAGTGGCAATGGCCGGCATATCAATGTCCTGACTCCACTCTGGAATCGGCGCTCCCCACGAAAGCACCTCTTGATTAACGGTTTCAAGCGGTCGAACCCAGCCCCCGTCCAGCCACAGTATATCAATGCTTCCATAATTGTTCATCAGTTCGCCAATTTGATTTTGAGTATATTTTTTAAACATTGCCCAGCGCCACGGATTTTTGCGGATGTCGTAGTTGTTGTTTCGGTTAGCCGTTGCATATTTGTCCCACCAATAATACTGGGAATGCCAGTCGGGCTTAGAAAAATAAGGACCAATCATAAACCCTTCATTTCTAAATGCTTCGAATACATATTTAGCAATATCTTTTTTCGGATTGTTGCGAAAAGGACCGTTTGCGATGCTGAAATCAGTTTCCTTGGTATCGAACATCGCAAATCCGTCGTGGTGTTTGGTGGTAAAAACGAGATATTTCATGCCCGCAGCTTTACCGGCTTGCGCCCACTGTTCGGGGTTAAATTTTGTCGGGTTAAATTTTTCGCTGAGCCCCCAATACCATCGCTTGTAATCATCATATTTAATGGTGCTATCGCGACCGATCCAATCTTCTGAGCAAATAGACCACGATTCTATAATTCCGGGAACCGCGTACAAACCCCAATGGATAATCATTCCAAATTTCTTGTCCTGCCAGTTGTCCAGCTTTTGTTTCACAAGCGGGTCGGTTGGCGCCTCGTAATGTGTAGATTGAGGCATGATGTCGGTCTGCTGTGCATTTGAGGCATACGCAATGCCAAGTAAACAGGTAAAAACGATGTGTTTGATCTTCATGTTTAAATCTTAAAAGTCAAGGCTGTATCAAAAGTCGAATCTTCCTCCCAAAGGAATGCCTATGGTACAAAGGGAGACAGCGCAAAAAACCGCTGCCATTAACAGGGAGAGGTTCAAGGCGCCAAATACAATCCTGCGCTAGGGTTTCGTTTTGCTTCTGCAACAACCTCTTTATGGTTCGTTATGAATATAGTTATTTATTCACAAAATATAGACATGCAACGGACTTTTTTGCTTATTTAAACCGCCGCATTTTATAAAAAAAGCAAATGGCGAAATGCCATTTGCTTTTTACTATTTTTCAATCAACTGAAAAACATCGGGTTAACACATTTAAGTGTTATCTCCCACTCCACCATACTGGCGTTGTGTAGTTGTTTTTCGCTTTAACCTGTAAGAAGTTGGCATTGTTGTTCACTTCCTCGCTGCTCGGATAAATGGTACGTTCCATGAGTTTTACATTGCTCGGCGCCTTGTTAACGCGTTCGCCAAGCTCTTTCTTGAGCCTTCTCACTTCGGCCCACAATTCGTAAGGCTTTAACATATTGAAGTGCACATAACGTTGATCGAAGATCAAACCTTTCTTTTCGGTATCATTGGCCGCTGTAAATTCGGCTATTTTTGCTAAAATAAAGGTATTGATCTCGGTAGCGGATGGTTTTGCAGGCATGGATTCAGGAATAAAACCAGAATAAGTGACATCTTTGTTTAATGCGTTATTTTCATAGTAGATGTCTATCGATTGCCTGATGGCCGTTTCGTATTCGTTTGCAACGTTAAGGCCCAAATCTGGCCAACGCATACTTGCTTCTGCCAGCAACAAATGAATCTCTGAAGAGGTAAGGACCATACTCAGCATACCCAAATTGCGCTCGAAAGAGGATCTGTTATACATAGACGGAAAGGTTTTAGCCAGATCGGTCGAAGTTATGGTGCTACGGATAGCGGATACATCGGTTGCTTCTGTTGGCATTGGGGTATATTTTCCATCTTTATCTGGCTGAAACAACACTTTCAAGCGTGGATCGTCGGGCTGACCCGTTTTGCGCAAAACCTTGAACATATTCTGCGGTGCCCACAACAAATCACGCGATTCTTGAATCGACCGGTTAAGCAAAAACTCGTATGCACGATCTTGTTGCTTATCAACCAATGTAATTGACGATGCTCTGTCTTTGGTGTAGGCGCCATCTGCCAGAACTTCCTGAATAACTGATTTTGCCAAATTGGGATCAACATTAGTAAGGCGCATGGCTAAACGAATGCGAAGACTGTTTGTAAAAACCCGCCACATATTGACATCACCGGCAAAGAAAATGTCAAACTTTTTGAAATTCTGCTGAATGGCACTGGTTCCAAGCGTATAGGTTTTAAGGAAACCTGATACTTCTTTCAAATCGGCCAATATGCCTGTATAAATTACCTGTTGCTTATCGAATTTCGGAAAGTATCCCTGGCTTGCGGCCATCATGGCTTCAGTATAAGGTACATCGTCGTAAGCATCGGCCAGTTGACCAAACAAGAAATCCTTAATTACATTACTTGTTTGAAAATAGATTTGATAGTCACCTTTCTGATTATCGGGAAGAGAGGCATATAAATCCTGAAGTGATTTAATGGACCTAAGCTTGCCGTAAATATCACCATATGGACTGTGGCCCCATCCAAAAGTATTGGCTACACCATCGTTCACAAATCCGCCGCTTCCAAGCATCGGGTTAAAAGCCCTAAAGGTATGATAAAACTCACCATACGAATACCTGAAAATTCCCAACTGCTGCTGGGCACCGGCATAGAAGCCTTCAATAGTTGGATCGGTGAACCCGTCTGGATTAAAGAAATCTTTCTCTAATCTCTTTTGGCAGGATGTTCCTGCAATCGCCACCATAAACAATACGGCAGCAAATTTATTTATCGAGTTAAAATATTTTTTCATGATGATAAGTTGATTAAAACATCGCTTTTATACTCATACCATAACTTCTAATTGCTGGCCAAGCATTATTTTCAAAGTAAACATTGGTTCCGTTAAGGGCCTCGGCATCTACATTGGGCATTGTTTTGTATAAATAAGCTAAGTTATTTGCAAATGCGGATAAGGTAAGGCGCTGTAGTTTCATTTTGGTTACCCACTTGGTTGGCAGCGTATAGGCTATGCTTACATTTCTTAATTTAATGTAATCGTTTTTATAAACCACATCTGGCTGTATATCCATAAAACTTCTCCAATAGTATGAATACTTATCTTCTGCGGTAATGATTACATCGTTTGGCTGTCCGTTAGCTTTTACACCCGGAAGCACTACGCCATTGTGCATGATGAAAGGGTAACGAGAATCGGCTGGAACGGATGAAGTATGGCTCGGTAAGCCGACAAAAGCGCCTGCATTGTTGATGTAATAAGGTAAACCACCACTTCGCTCGTCTCTTCCGGCTATGGTATTTTCGGCCGATCCGTTTCCGATCATATACATGTTAGTTTGCGAGATAAGCTTACTTCCAAATGAAAAATCGATATTAAAATCTACACTTAAGCCTTTGTAGCTTAAGCTGTTATTTAAACCGCCTACTGCTTTTGGAATTACATTACCCACTACTACGGGTTTGGTTGCATCTGTTGTATAGAAACCATCAGATCCAACTACTAAATTGCCATTACCATCACGCACATAATCGCTCACCACAATTTGACCATAAGGCTCGCCCTCTCGTGCGGTTACTAAAGCACCAGAGCCGCCGCCCACATCTTGTTGTTTGATTCCGCCTGCGAGCTTAATAATTTTTGGTTTAGATTGCGAAGCATTGAATACCACGTTCCATTTGAAATTTTCGGTCTGGATGGGTGTTCCGTAAATGTTTAACTCAAAACCTGTGTTATTGATCTGACCTGCGTTTACACGGATGGAGTTTACACCTGTTGATGGCGCAACGGTAAGAGGCATAATCTGATCGTACATTTTTGCAAAGAACACGTTAAACTCAAAACCTAAGCGATTGTTTAAAAACCTGTTCTCCAAACCAAATTCCAGTTCGCGTTTACGTTCGTTTTTCAAATCTACTGGAGGCAAATCAGATGGTGGCGTATAATAAATTACCGAGCCATAATTGCCTATGCCATAGGTGGTATTGGCGAAATAAGCGGTACCGGGCCTACCCACATCGGCCAATGAAACTCTAAACTTTCCGTATGAAATCCATTGTGGAAGTTTAAAAGCATCAGTATAAATAAAGGATGTACTGGCTCCGGGATAGAAGTAAGAGTTATTTTTTGGAGGCAATTGCGATGCCCAGTCATTTCTGGCTTGTACATCAAAATACAACCAATCTTTGTAGGCCACCTGTACCGATCCAACGGCTGCATAAAGACGAGTAAGATTTCTTGATGAGCTGCTGTTCAACTGATTATTGACCGAGTTGTTGAGCGAGAACCAGTCTCTTGTAATAAAGCCGCCATTGGTATTTCTCGACATTCCATCGAAGGTATAGCGCTGTATAATACCGCCCACGAATGTATTTAATTGAAAATCTTTACCAAGCTTTTTGTCGAAATGCAGCAATGATTGACCATTGTACCTTACTTCTCTCGAATTGGATAGGCCATAATATCCGCCTGTTCCGTCTGTTAGCGGACGCGTTAGCTTCTCTCCTGTTTCGCCTCTATTGGTAATTAAATCGAAACCACCAAGTGTTTCTAAATAGAAGTTCGGGGTGAAGTTTATGGTAAGCGTAGCCGAATTAATGTAGTGATCTCTTGTATTGTTGTAGGTGTTCTGCGTTTGATTCCAGAAATAATTTCTAGCCAATCCATCTCTAACTATCCCTCCAGTCGGATTTTGCGCTTGTCTATTCTGAACATACCACCAAAAATACCCCGTTTCCGGATCTACAACCTGCTCTTGTTCCAATCTCGCCACATCCAGTTGTCTCGGAATTCCATAGGTTACAAAGGCGTCCTGATTTGTTGCGGGCGAGTTGTGGCTAAAACTATTAACGTAGGTACTTGTCAATTTGAATTTAACCTGCTCTGTTATATTGATATTACCATTAAAAAGGAATTTATTTTCCTGAAGGTTATATCCTTTAAAAATTCCCTTATAATCGTTATTGGTGTACGATACCCGAAAACCGCCCTGAGGGCCGCCGCCTTGTACAGAAACGTTGGTATTTCCGGTAAATCCGTCTTGATATAGGGCCTTGATGTTATCTGGCTGAGCTACATATGGTCTGTTCACATTATCATACCAGAGAATTTGCCTGCCATCTAAGCGTGGGCCAAAATTGTAATTGGTAGGGTAATAGGCCTGTTGCCCGTTTCGCAAATAAAATCCCTCGGCATCTACAACGCCGGGATTATTCCAGGCCGCTGGAAAGCCAGAACCAAACTCGTTCTGAAATTTTTGCATTACCCAGGGGTTATCAATCGAACGGCTGTAGTTGGCCTCAATGCCGAGCCCCTTTTTCTTGCTTCCGGTTTTGGTGGTAATTAGGATAACGCCGTTAGCACCTTCCGATCCATAAAGTAAAGCCGCTTTTGCTCCTTTTAAAACTTCAAACGATTCTACATCGTTCATGTTAAGGTCGTTCAGTCCATTTCCTGTACTTCTGTTAATATCAGTTGGCCCATCTAACATCGGCACCCCGTCGATAACAAAAAGCGGCCTGATATTGGATCCAGAAAACAATGCAACTGTATTACGGATGTTAACATTCATACCTCCAGACGGACCTAATGCAGTTGCATTTAAGCGAAGTCCCGGTGCCTGACCATAAAGGGCACTCAAACTGTTTAATGGCGACCCGTCGTTAGCCAGATTTTCGGTTTTAATGCTGGATACAGAATAGCCGAGTGATCTTTTTTCTTGCTTAACGCCAAGTCCCGTTACTACAACTTCTTTTAACGTTTGCTGATCTTCTAATAGTACGACATTTGATAAATTGGTATCGGTCGAAACTTCCTGGGTTACAAAGCCTATAGATTGTAGAACGAGAATAGCTCCGTTTTTTACGGTTAAACGGAAGCCTCCGTCGGAGCTGGTGGAAGTGCCGTTCCGAGTGCCTTTTTCGAGAACGCTTACACTGGGGATGGGATTACCGCTGGCGTCTTTGATAATACCAGACACGGTTTTTTGCGCATACACGGCTGTGGTTGCAAAAAGCAACAACAACATACTTAAGCACATTAAGTAGTTTTTTTTCATAATATGGTTTGTTTAGGGTGATTTTTAATTTGGGATTGTTGGTTGAGTTGTGGTTCTTCTATCTATCCATAGGCTATGTTTTGATGCTGATAAGTGTTTGATTCTATTGTTTTTTATCTACCGAACAGACGCAGCCAGTGACCCTTTGCACTACATTTGATTAATAGGCTTACGTTTCGAGATTGAAATATGATATCGATACAAATGCGGCGGATAGTAAAAACTGACTTACGAAGTCGATTATGGATACTTAACGAGGCAACGAACTGATCTGTGCAAACGGTAAGTAAATGTTTTTGGAGTTGAGACTTTAGGGACGACATTGAAGTTATTTCATCCGAATGTGATGACACCAAACCTCGCTTGGTAATACTGTATTCATCAATCAAGTACGCAAATGAAGAGATATCCGCATGGAAGCTTTTTTGCATAAGCTTGCTTACGTCCAGTAACAATTGGACTTGCACATAGTAAAGACGCTTAATAAGGTCAGTTGTTAGATACTGACTTTTCTCCATTAATACCAGCGACATATAGGGTAGATTGTCTTACCCAAACTTAATAAAAAATATACCAAATAAACAAGATCTTTTTATTTTTTTTAATAAGTGTTTTTAGCATAAAAAAGCCTACGGATAAACCGTAGGCTTGAGGGATGAGAGAAATTGTTTGATAATATATTTTAAACAATTAGTTACCAGATAGATGGAATTCTTTAGGTTTGGTACATTAGTTGAGAATACATTGGCCTGAAAAATTACTCAGTTTGAAGATTAAGGCATCCAATAAACTTTTTTTGCTGCCTGTTGTGTTTGATCGGCACCGCCAGCGGCTGCTTTCCAGTTGTCATTGTTATTATTTTCCTCGTCATTCGGATAAGGTAATTTATTTACTACGTCAGGGCTTGAGTAAGCAGGATCTTTTGGTGTAATTCCCGTTCTCCTAACTATCGCCCAGGCTTCGAGCGGCTGCCAGATTGTAGCTAACCATGCTTGTTTAACAATTTTTTGATAATTAGTTGTTGCTGGATCTGCAACATTATACATTACAGCTGGTGTATTTATGAAATTGTTCCAATCAGTAGTTGACAAGGCACCCGGCTTTCCTCCTACACCTGTAGATGGCCAAAATGACGTAGTACCATTGTTTACATAGCCATACCAAAAATCTACCGAAGCTTTTAACCCTGCATCATACTCAGATTTAGCCATTGTTGGGTTGGCTGCAACACCACCTAAGCCCCTGTTGTAAATTTCTGCTTTAAGAAAATGTACATCAGCTTCGGTAATGATCAGATAAGGAAAACTTGCAAAGTCTCTAACCATATAAAAATTAAATGGAGCATAAACATTGCCATTAGGAAGATTTGGTGCAGATGGTGTTTCTTGATTAGGATAAGCAGTGCCTGTAGAGCCAGGTGCCGATCCAGCAGAATTTTGAGGCTGGGGTACCCATTTACCTGCGTTATTTGGCATGAACCAAATTTTACATCTTGGATCAAATATTCCAGAGCCATCATCTGCATTTGTAGACGACATTTGATTCCAAACATTCGTGCTCATCCGCATGTTTCCCACTGAGGCTTCTCTAAAAGAATACCAATATCTTAAATTATAATCCGTTTGAGGAACTACAATTAATGGATAGTTGCCAAAATTACTCTTTTGTAGCGCAGTTAGGTTCTGATTATTGGGAAGTGGTTTATTTCCGGTCACCACATCTTGAATAATGCCGGTTACCAGGGCTTGCATTTCGGCTTTCGCTGACAAACGAACAGCGTACCTTAATCTTAATGCATTTCCAAATTTTCGCCACGCATCGAAATCGTTCGCTAAAAACGATTCGTAATTACCAATGTTAATTTGGCCCGCTCCCCCAATAGAATTTACTGCAGTCGCCAAATCGGCTAATATGGACATGTAAATTGACTTTTCATCATCGTAAGTCGGTCTATATTTCTCGATGCCGTCGGTGGCTATTCCAGCACTAGAATAAGGTATAGAGCCGTAGCGATCCAGCATGGATAACGTTTTAGATGCAATCAATATCGTAGCCATGCTTTTAACATCGGTGTAGGCAGCCGGTGTACTTGTTGCGTCAATTAACTTCAACAATTGTTTGTAATCAGCCAGATCTTGGTAATAAGCTTGCCAGTAAGTGGTTATGTAGTTGACATAGGGTAAACTGACAATATTCTGTACCCCTTGCTGATTTAACTTTGGCATGATCAAAGTAGTATGCAATGTGTAAGCATCATCGGTGGCACGTCTAGCTAAGTTATTAAAAAAGCCAGCTGGTGTTGCCGTTGAAACGGTTGCGTCTTTATAAGGTGCGTTCAGTTCTTCAAAGCCTTTTTTACACGAGACGTCTGCAAATAATATTGCAAGGCCTAATAGTGAGTATATAATTTTATATTGAATTTTCATTTTTTGGTTATTAAGAAATGATAAAAATGGTTTAGAACGAAGATCTCAGCGTCAAACCAAATGATCTCGTTCTTGGCAGTGAATTGTATTCAATTCCTTGCATATTGCCGATTCCGTTTACGCCCTCGGGATTTAAGCCCTTAGGTATCGTCGTAAATATGTAGAACAAATCTCGTCCTATTAACGACAGAGAAAGATTTTGAATAAACTTTGTTCTTTGAATCATTTTAGCTGGAAATTGATAAGTTAGAGCAACCTCTCTCATTTTCATCCAAGAATTTTTGAACACCGAGGCAGATCTCGGTATGGAATTGATCCCCAAGTGGTTCCATGCGGAGAACGTACCTTGATAGTACCACTGATAATTAACTACATCGTTATTTGGGGTAGCACTGGTAACATTTCCTTGAGCATTGCGGGTAACAAATACTCCACCAAAATTTACACCAGTATTGGCGGTTGTACCGTCAGGATAAACTAAGGGCAGACCGCCGCCGTTCCGTTCTTTTAATGTTTCCTTCAAATTGCCTGTACCCATAGCAGCTGCATACGACCCAAAGTAAGTATCGCCACCTATTTTGGCATCAGTTAACACATATAAAGAAAAGTTTTTATATTTAAATGTATTTGCAATCCCGCCTGTCAAAAAGGGTTGTGCGTTACCTATCGGAACATCAGTAGCCGTTAAAGCCCACTGGGTACCAGCATAATAGGTTTGTCCATTGGCAGTATAAGTCATAGGCATATTATCACTCCCAGTAGCACGTTTTACGATCTTTTCTCCATTATGATAAGTATAATCTCTTCCATAAATGGTACCATAATATTCACCCACTTTAACGCGTTGGGTCATTTGGCCAAAGAACGAGCCCAAGGTCAAATCATTGATGCCGGGCGCTAGTTCTAGCACTTTTGTACGTGCGCTGGCCCCATTTATAGCCACATTCCAAGTAAAATTCTTTGTAATTACTGGTGAACCGCTCAAAATGAATTCAAAACCAGTGTTACCCAACGAGCCTGTATTAATTTTTATAGTATTGTAGCCTGACGTATAAGGTAAAGGATTATCCAGAATTTGATTAAATGTCTTCATGGAATAGCTTGAAACATCCAAATTGATTCTATTTTTCAAGAAAGATAGGTTTAAGCCAATCTCAAATGATTTACTTCGTTGAGGCTGAACACCAGCAAATTTTAAAGCGGAAGGTAAACTTTGTGCTTGTACACCATTATTGGCAACTATTTCCAGAACGTTAAAAATAGAATATGGATCAGTGTCCGAGCCTGTTTCCGCGTAACCTAATCGTAATTTACCAGAGCTCAACCATGAGCTATTATTCAAAGCATTAATTCCATCAGTAAAAACATAACTTAAATTTACAGCTGGATAAAAGTAAGAATTTGATCCATCGGCTAACGTACTAGACCAGTCATTACGTCCAGTAGCTTCTAAAAATAAATAGTTTTTGAATGACAAATTGAGGAAGCCGTAAATAGAGTTGATTTTCTTCGCATACTTAATCTCGTTTGGTTGAGGAACAGGGTTCGCACCATTATTTAATGAGAAAACGTAAGGCTTTACAAAAGGGCCATTCGTAGAGTTGCTTACGGTATAGTCGTTGCGGTAATAGCTTTCTACGCCAGCCGTGAAGCTTCCGTTTATTTCTTTTCCAAATAAATTGTCCTTATACAAGCGTGCAAAAGCATTTAAATTTCTATTTAAACTTTTGGCCGACGCCTCTTTATAAACACCATTTGCAAGACCAAAAACATCAGTTGGATAGTTTTTTACGGTTGTAATGTCATTTGAGTTGTCTACCCCACCTATCGCAGTCACATTTAAATAATCAGTTAGATCAGCAATCAATTTTATACCACCAATAAGGCTGTTCCTATTAAAAACAGTATTGTTTTGATAAGCATGCCAAAATTGATTTGCTAGGTAACCACCGCTATAAGGGTACTTCGGAGACCCCACTGGAAAATTGGTAGAGGTCCGAACATCTTTCAAGGAGCCTCCTAAACCATATACATTTGATTTTTCCACATCGGGATTAAAGTCACGAGGCATTGAATAGGTTGTACCGCCTACATAACCCGCACCGACGCTGGCCGTATTTAAACGAGTGTAATTGGTATAGCTACCTGTAACTTCTGCTTTTAATTTCTTTGAAATGCTTATCGATGATCCAAGATTAAAAGTATTTGATTCAAAATTACTATTTAAGATATTGGCCTTAGTATCGCTTCTAGTATACGATAATCGAGCGGTTGCCATTTCATTACCACCAGAAACGGCTACGTTATGACTGGAGACTGATCCATCGGGAAAAAATGCTTTCCAGTTGTTTGGTTGAGCCGAATATGGCCTTACAACCCCATCGTACCATAAAATCGGTTGGTTATCAAACCTTGGGCCCCATGATAAACTTCCTGGATAACTAAAATATGCATTGGTAGCTCTGC
>Ga0308165_1002337_pt1 | contig 23055 bp, 25 predicted proteins | sample PhyWR2_FD_201032 | JGI IMG/M metagenome (GOLD analysis project Ga0308165, IMG submission 201032) | Phyllosphere microbial communities from UC Gill Tract Community Farm, Albany, California, United States - DLSLW.R2 | ecosystem: Host-associated > Plants > Phyllosphere > Unclassified | place: USA... | reverse complement strand
CCAAGGCCGAACCGGGTCACGAGTGGATGATCGCAGCGGCCCAGGCGTTTTATCCGGAGGCCGCTGATCTTCTGGCCCTGGCCAAGCAAGACCCGCACATGGTCACACTCCCCAACGGCAGGGCGGTCGACTACACAGCGGTGCTGGCCAACACGACCCAGAAGGCGGCTGCGTACCGACCGGCGCCCCGGGAAAAGTTCCCGGTGCTCTTCTCCGCCAAGTCGGATGGATCCAACAAGCTGACTCCGAAGTACACATACACCTCGGCCGACGCGGCGACCCACGAGGACTTCACCAGCTACTACCCGAACATGCTGCGTAACATGAGCGCCTTCTACAACGAGGAGCTCGGAGCCGACCGCTACGCAAAGATCTTCTTCGACAAGGAGCGCTACGGGCGCGAGATGAAGGCTCCGGGCATCAGTGCCGCGGAAAAGGCTCATCTCTCTGCTCTGCGCAACGGCACCAAGCTGATCCTCAACACGGCCTCGGGCGCCGGCGACACCACGCGCGCGACCCCCATCCGGATGAACAACACGATCATCTCGATGCGGATCATAGGGCAGCTCTTCTCCTGGCGTATCGGCCAGGCGCAGACTCTGGCCGGCGCGCGGATCATCTCCACCAACACCGACGGCCTGTACTCGGTCCTGGACCAGGAGATCAACAACCGGGTACTGGCAGAACAAGCCGCGTTGATCAACGTCGACATCGAGCCGGAACCGCTGCTGCTCGTCAGCAAGGACTCCAATAACCGGCTGGAGCTCGAAGTGCCCAAGGACCCCTCCCGGCCCTGGGACACGAAGATCATCTCCGCGTCCGGCGGTTCGCTGGCCTGCCATGCAGGTCCGCACCCGACAAAGTCGCTGGCACATGCCGCTGTCCTCGACCATGGTCTGGCGCACTACCTGCGCCTGATCATCGGCGGGTACCGGCCGGAATGGCGCAGTGGCCCGCTGTCGATGACAGAGCCGCTGGACCGGCGGATCGGCTTGAAGATCCTGACCGACGTCATCGCCAATGACGACCCGGTCCACGCAGCCACGTTGTTCCAGAACGTGATCGCTGCTTCCATGGGATCCATCACCTACCCGTTCGCCTCTGATGTCCTGGCGGAAGGGGATGATCCGGATACGATCCGAAACCCGCGGTCGCTGCAGCACGTCAACCGGGTCTTCATCGTCAAGACAGGGACCCCCGGAGCAGTCAGCCTGCGTGCCGCCGGAGCATGGGCCGTCAATGCCGCGTCGGCCATCAAGCGCAGCCGGGACGGTGAACCCACGGTGACGACCGATCCCGTGGCACGGCAGATCCTGCGCGAGCAGGGCCTCGCCAGGGACCACGTCGACGCCGTGCAGAACAACCTGACGATGCTGCCGCAGAACCAGGATGTAGCTGTCCGGAAGATCACCGGCCTCGACCCGCAGTGGAGCGCGCTGATCCTCAACGATGACCTCCACTGCCTCGGCGCCGACCGGCTCCAGGAACTCCTCAGCCAGCTCGACCTCGACATCTACAACCAGATGCTGGCCGAGTCCTTCGAGGCCAACTGGATGAACATCTGCGCGAACGAGGAGCCGCCGGCGACGGCGGTCGCCGTCATCGCAGAACCCGCCGCGGAGGTCGTTGCGGCGTAAGCACCTTCCCACCCGGCAGCGGGCGGTGGTCCGGACTGAAGAGTCCGGGCTGCCGCCCGCTGCTGTTTCCACCACCTACCGATCCAGGAGCCTCCTATGGCCACGACACCCGAAGGCAGAGTCGAGAAGCACCTCTTCAAGCAGTGCAAGAAGCTTGACTTCGTCTGCCTCAAATTCACCTCGCCGGCCAACAGCGGCGTACCCGACAGGGTCATCATCGGCAACGGCCTGACGGTGTTCTTGGAGCTCAAAGCCCCCGGAGAGACCCTCCGCACCCTGCAACACGAAATCGTCGCCGAGATGATCAGCCACGGGGCCATCGTCCGCGTCGCCAACACCAAAGCCCTCGTGGACGAGCTGCTGGCCGAAATGGTCGCCGGCGCTGTCGCATCCACGGTGCTCCCCGAGCGCCGCAAGACCCGCGTCTTCACACCAAAGCCCGGAGCCAGCGCAGCACTGCTGCGCGAGCAGCTCAAGCAGTCTCTGCCGACGGCTACGCCGACCCAGGTCGACGAGCTCATAACCATGGCCACGGAAGCCGGCCGCAAGCTCAACGCTGCACACAAAGCCGCAGCACTCACCCCATCCTGAAAGGAGGTCCACCGTGGCCGCCAACACTCCGACTGCATTCACGCCCACCGAGGAGCTAATCCTTGATGTCCTCGTCGCCCGCTACCGCCTCGGAGACACGCTCTGGACGTTCAAGTCGCACTACGCGGCAGCCCTGCGGAAGCTCGAAGCCAAGGGTCTCATCAACACCAAATCAGGCGTCGTCGAAAGCACTGTCCAGGCATCACTGACCGACAACGCGCTCATCGAGCACGGTGAGTCCTGGTTCCAGGTCGGCATCACCATGGACCACCTGCCCGACACGGATGAGGTTGAGGACAGCTGGACCAAGACCTGCCTGGAACAGCTCGTCGACCTTCCCCAGCATCGGTGCTTCACTGACCCGCGGGCTATCAACACCGCCCATGTGCTCCTGATCCAGATGATTGCGCGGCGCCATCCTCTTCACTGGGTGCTTCCGGACGAGAACGACGGCGTCACGCTGAAGCGCGAATGGGAAGCCGGCCAACTGGAGAGGGTGCTCACCATCTCTGCTGACGGGCGCAGCTTCACGCTCCGCCGCGGAGGATCAATTGAGACCACGACCACGCTCGGCAAGGCCCTGCACTTCACCTCCAAGGAGGGCACGGCATGAACGGCGCCGTCCTCTGGCTGGCTGTCACCATCGTCATCCTGACGTGGCTGCTTGTGAACTCCATCCGATCGAGGCGGTACTGGATCAACGCCTGCCAGAAGCAGATCACCAAGCGATGGCAGGACCGCCTCCCCGTGAGCAGGGTTCAGATCACTGCTCTGCTGGAAGCCCACCGCGTGCGCTGGATCCCCGCGCCCAATCCCGATCGGGATGAGCGGATGCCCGACGTACCAATGCACCTGGCCGAATGTCCGACGTGCGGGCCCATGACAGGCATGACCGACACCTCTGTTCACCAGGCCCGCGTTCTGGCCATCCACCTGAACAAAGGCTGGCTGCGGACAGCGAACATCGAACTGCCGGTGCACCGCCTTGAAGTCGTGATCTCCGGCGACAACCGCCGGGTCTTCTCCGGGGACATCACCTTCAAGGGCGTCTGCGACGCCGAAGCCGGGGCGCCGTGCCGTATGTGGTGCAACGACCCCGACTGTCGTGAGGAAGCCGGGGCCGACCACGGGAGCCACGTCCTCGTCGATCAGGGTGAGTGCGGCGTGATCGGCACTCTCAACGCGGACCCCAGCATGATCCCGGAACTCTACCGGGGCCAGAGCGGCCCCGTCAGGTCCGACTTCATCGAGCTGGAGCAGGACTTCGACGGCGTCACATGGTGCTATCTGGGGGAAGCCGCCAGCACCGAAGCGCCCGCGGCCTGCGAAGAGAACTGCCGCCACCGGTGCCCCGCATGCAGAGCCGGGCTGGTCACCCACCTGGAATGCGATCCGCGCTGCGTGCACCGGAAGGTGGCCACCAGCAAGTAACACGCCGGCCGGCGTGCCTGTTCTTTCGAGAACACGTACGCCGGCCGCCTCCACCCCACCCCAGCGGAAGGACATACCAGTGACGAAACAACCCGACCAGACATTTGCCAGCCGCATCCGCGGGGGGCGCCAGCGCGCCGGGATCAGCCAGGCAGAACTCAGCAGACGCCTCGCCGCCGTGATGGGTTACACCATCGACTCAAGTGCCATATCCCGGTCCGAAAAGGGCGTCCGCGCCGTGCCTCTTGACGAAGCCGTGGCGATTGCCGACCTCTTGGAGATTCCGCTCGACGGTATGACCCCGGAAAGCATAAAGGCAGAGGCCCGTGTCCTTCGGCTTCGCCAGGACCTGCGTCGGGCCCGGATCCACCTCGACGAAACCCACGGCAAAGTTCAGCAAGCAGAGGCGCGAGTGGCGTCCGTCAAGCGTGAGCTCGCCGAAGCAGAATCAGCACGGCGCCAGCGATCGCAATGAAGTCCGTCACCAAAGCTGTGCTCGCCGGCTTCGTCCGCGAGCACAGCGCCCTGAACCTCACCCAGGCCAAAGCCATCACTGACCGGCTGCTCGCCGAATTCATCGTGACCCCCAAGCCGCCGGCTGATCCGTCCACCTATCCGGTGAAGCCGGGTCAGCTGTGGCTTCACCGACCCAGCAACAAGGTTCTGCGCGTATGCCACGTCGAGTCCGGCCCCATCCATGTCCCGGGCGATCCTGTGACGCCCTGGGGGCCGCAGAGCGTCTCCTGGGAGGACTCCGCCGACAGCTCTGTCAGCGGCTCGACGGGAATCCACTCCTGGCGGCTGCAGGCCACTCCCCTGTCGGTGGCCGGTGAAAGCCTTCCGGAGGCGGCACTGGCCAAAACACCCATCCCCAACCCTCCCCCTCAAGAAAGCGAGACCATCCCGTGAGTGATGACACCACCACCCCCGCACCCAAGCTCTACGCCCTTGTGAGCAAGCAGGGCACCGCCATGTCCGAGACTGTCCTGACCGAGGACGAGTTCACGCCGGCAAACCAGCGCCAGACCAAGGCCGAGGCCCCCTCTGACTGGGATGGCGGCGACTTCCATGACGTCAGCGACAACGACGCCCTGCGTGCCGCCCTCGAAGACCATGGGGACGACGCCGAATGAGCCCGCGCAAGAACAAGCACCAGCGGGCCGCGGCCGCAGCGGCGGACTTCAACAAAGTCACCCCGCCAGGGACACCCGTCCGATTCTGGCCGGCCACCCGGCAGGTGGAACCCCTGATCTCGCGCACTCGGGGAGCTGCCTGGGCCATGCCCTCCGGCGAAGCCGTCGTCCGCGTCGAGGGGCGTACCGGCGGCATCGCCCTCTCCCACGTCGAGGTCATCAATATGCTGCCCCGGCGTGCCACCGCAGGCAGCACGACGACGGATCTGGTCCTCGCATGAACGACGCCGCTGCTCACTATAGCCAGGTGACCCTTCGAGTCGCCGCCGAACGCACAGGCCTCAGTATCCACGTACTCCGGCGCTGCATCCACGATGGCATTCTCCCCGCCATGCGGATCAACAACCGCTACGAGGTCAACGTGAACGACGTCGATAACCTGCCGGCCGAGCTGCAGCGCATTCGACTGGAGAAGGAAACCGCCGAACGGCAGGAGCTTGATGCCCACATCCAGGCGATCGTGGATCAAGCTCCGCCACTAAGCGACGAGCAACGGAAGGAGCTCAGGGCCATTTTCGGCAGTGCTCACCATCACCCGGAAAGCGGTGGCGCCGATAAAGAGCCGTTCTGATTCTTCCGCGAAAACCCCACCCAACAACCGAAGCCCCCGTCCCATTGACGGGGGCTTTTCGCATGCCATGAAAGCGAGGTGCTCCCATGAGCATCACCATCGAAGACCCCCAAACCATCACTGAAATGCCGGCCTCCTCGGCCAACACTGCGTCCGTCCCCACTGTGACCGTCTTCAGCAAGAACGAGTGCACCCGCTGCACCGCCGTGGAAGCCAAATTCACCGCCCGCGGCATCCCTTATCGGAAGATCAACGTCCAGAACGACACAACGCCGCGGGACGAGTTCGGCGGCAAGACGCCCCTGGAACACGTCCTTGAAAACCATGGACGCGAGATGCCGGTCATCGTCGTGCAGGACGACGCCGGCGAAGACTCCTGGTCCGGCAGCCGCCCCGACAAGGTGCTTGAGCTGATCCAGCGCTTCGAGAGCCTCGGCGCCACCATCCCCGAGGCCGAACGCGCTGCGTCCACCAGCCACCTCTAGGCCGCCGGCAGCCGCCCCTACATCCCCAGACACGAAAGGACGGCCGCTGCATGTCGTTCATCCAGCCCACCCTGCTGCCCCACCAGGCGCTGATCAAGCAGTACATCATCGACCACCCGTTCTGCGGCATCTTCCTCGGCGTCGGCGGCGGCAAGACCTTGACCGTGCTGATGGCGCTGGCCGCCGTCAGGCCCCATGGCCACATCCTCGTCATCGCACCGCCCAACATCGCCCGCTCGACCTGGATCAACGAGATCGAGAAATTCGGGTTCCGTATGCGGACCCGGTCCCTGATCGTCAATGACAACGACAAGCTGCTCACCCGTGCCAAACGGTTGGCCCGCTACGACGAGGTCTTCACCGCCCCGCCCACCATGTACTTCATCAGCCAGAACCTCTTGACGGACCTCGTCAAGTACATGCCCATGACCGGCAAGGGCGCCAACAAGGTCTTCACCTGGCCCTTCCCCACGGTCATCTTCGACGAATCCCAGGGAGTGAAGAACCCCGCATCGGAGCGCTTCAAGGCACTTGCCAGGGCGCGGACCGGAATGGTCCGGCTGATCGAGATGACGGGCACCCCGACGCCGAACGGGCTTCTGGATCTGTGGTCGCAGGTCTACCTCCTGGACCAGGGGCTGGCCCTCGGCAAGACCATGACTGCGTACAAGGACCGCTACTTCCGGGTGACCCAGTACGCCAACAACCGACCCATCAAATGGGAACCGCTCCCCGGCGCCCAGGAAGAGATCTACGCCCGCATCGCCCACATCGTGATGAGCACCAAGAACACGAGCATCACGATGCCCAAGGCCACGGTCGAACAGGTCAACGTCTCGATGACGCCGGACGAGATGGAGGCCTACAAGGACTTCAAGAGCGGGCTCGTGCTGGACCTGGCAGCGGCCAACCCCGGGGAGCCAATCGTCACCGTCATCGCCAAGAACCAGGCGGTGCTGACGAACAAGCTCCTGCAGTTCGCGTCAGGCACGCTCTACATCGACGACAAGCACAACTACCGGGTGCTCCACGACCACAAGATCCTGATGGCGGACTACCTAATCCGGAACACGAACAGCCCCATTATCATCGCCTACTCATTCCGCTCCGACCGCGCTGAGATCCTCTCAAGGTTGGCCGCCATGGGGCACGACGTTCGGGCCTTCGACGGATCACGGGCCATGATCAAGGACTGGAACGACGGGAAGGTCCCGGTCATGCTGCTCCACCCGGCCAGCGCCGGTCCCGGCCTGAATCTCCAGGAGGGTGGCCACACCGTCATGTGGTTCACGCCCACAGACAACCTGGAGCACTGGATCCAGCTGAACGGGCGGGTTGACCGGATGGGGCAGAAGCACCCCGTCACCATCTACGAGCTGGTCACCAAGGGCACACGCGACACCCGGATGCCGATGAACCGCGAACGCAAGGCCCAGGTCCAGGAAGGTCTGATCGACGCGGTCTTCGTGGATGCTGACGACGCCCAGGATCTCGCCGCGGAGTTCGAGGCCGACCTCAAGGACCTGCTCGAACCGGCCGTCTTCTAAGACGACAGCAGCGCCTCCCCTGAATCAGGGGGGGCGCTGCACTCTGCCATTGGGGGGGCGGTTCATCGTACCCCGGGTTGCGTGCCGAAACCGCTCATTTATGAGGACCTGCCACAACCCTGGCCGCTACTTGGTAGCGGCCGCCGGAGCTTCGGCTCCCGGGATCAGCAGGTACGGAACCCGCAGCGAGGAATCCGCATAGATCAGATCCACCTTGGGGATCGCGTTGTACTGGGCCAGCCGGTCAACGCTGACACCGGTCTCCAGGGAGATCTGCGACAGGGTGTCTCCCCAGTGGATGTACCGGACAGTGTCCTGCGGAAGGGAAGTACTGGGAGCGCTGCCGCGCTCCGGGGGTGCAGTGGGTCCGGCGGTACTGGTGCCAGTCCCGTCGGTCTTGTTCTCTTCGGCAGTCCCGGTCACCGGGCCTGCATGGGTGGAAACCGCCGGGGCGGCTGGTTCGAGGGCGTTGGCGATCACGCCAGGCCCCCCGACCAAAAGGCCAACCAGGCACAGCACCGCGACGCCGCCTGCGGCGATCACCGGTGCCATGCCGTCAGCCAGCGGACCCGCTTTGGGTGCTGTGCTCAGTCCAGGTTCCATGTTGCCCAACTTCCTCAGTGAAAAACGGCGCATCGGTCATGTGCATATTTACTCGATTCTACTCGTAATCCAGTGCTTCCTGATACCCTTTGGGCAAGCCTGAACACGCAACTTCATTCACTGGAAAGCAGCGTCCGATACGTCTGCGATCCGACGGAACACCAACGAACTTCCCCATAACTCGAAAGGCTTACCGTGGCTAACACTTACTCGGTACAGGCAACCCAGCTGACCCCCAACACCACCGTCCTCGTCAAGGGCACGCTCACCTACTCGCGCCTGGCCAAGCTGGTCGAGGGCGAGGAGCTCGCCAGGGTCGACGCCAAGCGCGCCGCGAACGGCATGAACCCCATCGGCAAGCCGCACACCTCGGTGAACCTCGCCAACGCCGAGGTGGTCTTCAAGAACCCGAACAGCCCGACCCTGGAAGAGCAGTTCGTCCAGGAGCGCCGCTTCACCTCGGACAAGCACCCGGAATTCGGGATCTCCTACGGCATGGAGAACAAGTCCAGCCGGCTGCCGATCGTCGGCGTCCAGCAGCCCGACGGCACGGCCAGCCAGGTCGTCCTCGAAGGTGACCTGGCGGCCGGCATCGAGGCCACCCTGGTGCTCCGGGTCTACAAGCCCAAGGGCTACGCCAACTGCGGCCTGTCCCTGGACATGGTGATCCTCCACGAAGCACCGCGGTACTACAACGCCGGCGTCAACGTCAGCGAGCTGGCCGACCGCGGCATCATCTTCACCACTCCGCCGGTCCAGGCTGCCGCTCCCGCAGCGGCCGCTGCTCCGGCGGCCGCCCTGCCCGTGGGCACCGACCCGCACACGGGTCTCCCGGCTGCCGTTCCGGCCGCCGCGGCCGTCCCGGCAACCCTGCCGGTCATGGCTCCGGCCCCGGTCGCGCAGCCCGTTCCGGCGGCCATGGCACCGGTCGCTGCCGCTCCGGTTGCCGCTGCTCCGGTGGCGCAGACCGCGCCGCAGTTCGAGACGCCCGAGCAGGAGCTCGCCCGCTACCGTGCGGCCGAAGCGGCTCGCGCCCAGGCGGCTGCGGCCTCCGGAGGCAACTCCGCCTTCGGTGACAGCCCCTGGGTTGACCCGCAGGCTCCCGCCCCGGCACAGCAGGGCATCGCCTTCTCCGGCTAGAACCATAGCGGGAGACGGACTGCGCTCTGACCCATGAAAAGACCCGGAGTGCAACGAGAAATCCTCGCGCACTCCGGGTCTTTTTTTCACCGGCCCGACCAGCCACCAAACACATCCGCACCCGAACTTCACCCAGAAATGTGATAGCCCCATGAACCAGCCACCACAAGATCCGCAGCAGTCCGACTACGTCTACGACCCGGACGCACTGTTCCCGGACTTCTACACCAACACGGCCGTCCAGCTTCTGGCCGGCCACCCGCGGTGGTCTGTATCCGGACGGCTGGGCGACGACCCGACGAAGGATGCCAAAGCCCCCATCGACATGCGGGCGCTCATGAACCACGGCCGCATCCGCGGCGCCTGGGAGATCAGCGACAACTGCCTGGTCAGCCTGGAGGAGCTGAAGACCTTCCTGCCGAACGCTGCGAACAACGCCTTCTACCTGCAGGCGCAGACCGACGGGCTGCTCGTGCTCGACATCGAGAAGACCTGCCCGCCGGAGATCGCGGCGCCGCTGCTGGGGATGACCGAGACCATGTACAGCGAACTCTCCATGTCCGGCAAGGGCTACCACCTGGTCATGCCGCTGCCCTCGAACTTCTGGGACTATCCCATCGCCGTCGGCAAGAAGGTGCTGCGGGAAGAGCACGGCTACTACGAGATCCTGCTCGACCACTGGTGCACGTTCACCCGCAACCCCATCCCGGACGAACGTTACGTCACCCCGGAAGGCGAGCTGCCCGAGGCCCCAACGTGGGCTGAGTTCTACGCCGGCCTTGCCGAGCTGGCCGTCGAATCGCCGACGTCGGAGCTGGACATCACCGCCGAGAAGCCCGTCATCCCGCGCGAAGACCAGATCCTGGACCTCATGACCCGCCAGAAGCCCAAACGCGACCTCGCCAGCTTCCACGGCGACTACTCACGCTGGGAATTCTCCATCCTGGGCGCCCTCTACAACCGCCTCGCCACCATCCTCGTGGCCGTCCGCAGCGTCGTAGACCACCCCTACGACGAGAACGACCAGGCGTGGCTGATCTACCTCGCCGGCCAGCAGCTCATCCCGGCCCGTGACAAGCACGAGGAATACCGCAACGGCATGCCGCTGCTCCTGAACGCCGCGGTGTCCCTGGTGGGCCGCAGGGCGGCCGCCCGGAACGGCGCAGAAGACGCCAACGCCGTCTAAACACCCCAACCACCCACACAAAGGCCTCTGCGGCAGATCCACGGCCTACGGCGGGGGCCTTTGTCATGCCCAAAACCCGCAGAAGAGAGACCCCCATGTCTGGACCCACCTTTTCCCTCGAAAGCACCTACCGCCCGACGGAGGGCACCGGCACCATCCGCATCACCTTCCCGGACGTCCGCAAATCCTCCCGCAAGAACGCCGAGGAACTGGTCAACAAACAGGTCGCCAAAATCGCCCAGGAACATCCCGGTACGGTGATCACCGCTGTTCACGAAAGTGGGCAACGTTTCAGCTCGATCTGGTTCTACACGCTTGCTACCCACCCTGCGCCGACGGCTTCGACCGCGGCACCCGAAACCAACGAAGGAGCCTGTCATGGCTGAAACAGCGATTGACCCCGAGGACGCCCTCTATGAAGCCGGCGCCACCGATGGCTTCTACCAGGTCAAAGGGGCTGCCTATGTTCCGGCAGACGCCGCTTCGGGCGCGCCGGCGACGGCCACCATCACCCTGAACACTCCCGATGACACCGGGTGCCTGCTTACCCACGACTACGCCACCGGCAAGACCGCCCTGAAATGGGCCACGGGGAATCCCCTGGGCCCGGACTTGTTCGGTACCGCCGACGACGTCGACGTGGCCATCGAAGACATCACGCGCGGCCGCTCCGACCACCGGGAGCTGTTCGAGGCATTCCAGGCTGAGATGACAGTCCGGGGCGGAGCCACCTCTTAGGATGATGGCTGACACCAAAACAGGGGGATCCGTGTTCAACGAAAAAGCCGATTATCCGACCGCTGTTGCAAGTTACGACGAAAAGGGCGTGGCTGCCGCCATCGAGTGGTGCATCAGGCACACCGGTCCCGGGGAAACCATTTCCGTCTGGACATCGCTGAAGTCGAACCTGCGAAACTGCCGCGAGCTGGAAGACCTTGTCCGAAAGTACCGGAACGTTGAGCACATCACGGGCCGCGGTCAAGGCCACCCGTCAGGCCGCGGCCCAGTCCTCATGGCCTGGGCCGACATGCGCGACATCGGCGAACTGGTCCGTTTCTCGTCAGGAATCACCGGCTTGTGCGTGATCTCCTGGAATGAGGAGAAGCTGCGGCCGTGGGTTGTTGCGACAGAACCAGAGATCCTGGGCGACGGGTCCGCTTGGCACGACGTCGGGGCATCCTTGCACCCTGTGCTGCTGGAAGCCCTCAAGAGCCTCACGCAAACGGTGAACCACAACAACACCATCAGTGCAGGCTTTGAGAAGGACCAGGTCGTCGGGGTGCTCCTGGCATTGAACAAGGCCGGCATCCCTATGGATGCGGACCAGGTCCAGGGGTGGGCGCTTGCCAACGGATGGTCGGGCAGCAACCCTCAGCGCCTCGCCAAGTACGTGGAGGACATCCGCGCCGGCAAACGGCCGCGGAGCCGCAGCGTAATCCGTCCGGACTACATCGAGCGGCTCAAGCAGCGGGCCTCAGCGGCGGACGCCGACTGAGCGGCCGCGTCAACGCCCGCGATTTCCCCAATTACCACAACGGAGACAGGTCATGTCTGAAAACACAGCCCCTAACGAGACCCATGAACCGGACTATCCCGTGAACTGGCCACATGGACACGTCTCCGTAGAGCGCGCCATCCGCAGTGACCCCGACCCGGATGTCCTGACCTCGAATGTCGCCGTCTCGATTACGGACAGCAGCAAAGATGAGTGCCTGTCCATTGATTTGGGCGAGACCCGTCACTTCCTGCACTCCACGACTGCCCGGGAGCTGAGCAACATGCTCCTAGCGCTGAACGGATTGCCCGTCCGTGTCACTATCCACGGGGTCGAGCACTGGGCTGGAGGCGCCGCGGCCCGCGCACTCAACAAAGAGCTGCTGACAAAGATCACTGAGTGGAACCGGACGGCAGTCTCGGCCGGTATGCCGCCGGTCTAACATCCCCCCGGGCTCTCCCGGCGACGAAAAGACCGTCAACCCCTTCGGGTTGGCGGTCTTTTTTTTGAATGCTGCGAGGGGGCAGCAAGGGGAGTCAAGTGGGGACAGGCAACAACCGACCCTAGCTCAGGGTGGCCAGGTACCGCTTCACAACGTCCTCCCGGACGCGGCCGCGGGGGTTGACCGCAATGCCGTTCCGGACGGCCCAGGCACGGACAGCCTTGGTGTCGACAGCGGACGAGAGCGACCGGACAGCCGGTGCCTTACCGGCACTCGTCTTGCGGCCGGCTTCCACGAACCGCGCCAGCTGGCCCCGCAGGTCGTCGGCGTTCCGGTCAGCCAGGTCGATCTCGTACTGGTTGCCGTCAAGAGAGAAGCGGACGGTTTCGGTCGCCTTGGACCCGTCAAGGTCGTCGATCAGTTCAATCACGGTGCGTTTGGCCATTCGTAGATCCTAACCAGTCCGGCGATTCCGCCATGGCGCAACGCGGGGTTCCGGATCAATGATCCGGACCACAGACCGCTGATGCGCCGGCGGCCACGCCGTGGCCCGGTGGAAAAGCGGTGAAGCGGAAAGGCAACTGCTGTGGAACTCACTGCGTGAGCCATGGCTGCGCCATATCCAGCCTGCGGCTGGTGGCTACGCGCTGCGTAGCCGGGAGAAGTGATGGCGGGGAGCGCTCCTGAGCGCTTCGCCCGCCGCGAGATGAAGGTAACGGGGTGCGGGTGCATCCAGCTTGGGCTTCGGCAGCCGTGGAGAGACCCACGGCGAGGTTGCGCTTGCGATGACACACCGCCCGCACTCCGTTACCGGATCTCGCTTCTTTTCCACACTTCTTCCAGCTCTTCGTTCGCGTCTCCGATGCGGGAAAGGCCTTCAGCATGTCCACAAGCACTATCCAGAACACTGACCTGAAGAGCGGCATGCAGGTCATCAGTCCCGCCGGCGGCATCATCTCCATCCTCACTGATGCCAAACCGAGTGCCATCAGCGCCGGGCAGGTGATCGCCGAAACGAACATCGGGCCGATCTACTTCGCCGACAACCTCAGCTGCACGATCCTCCTGTCGGAGGAACTGACCGCCGACAGCGCCGTTCCCGTCCCGGGTGCACCGTGACGGCCGACGCGCCGGCTCCCACACCGGAGCCGGAAGCCCGGGTTGCAGGCAACGACCTGCAGGGCCTGGACGAGGTCCGCGGCCACATCTGTGGCGACTGCCGCCACGCCTGGGTCGGCGGAATGGACGAGCGCGAGCTCGGCCTGGATCCCGAGATCAGTTCCACTTTCAGCGACAGCGCCCGCGCCTACGCCGAGTCCGCCCGGCACATCGAGTGTGCCGACGAAGAGGATGCCGGCCACGGCTACTTCGACTGCCTCATCTGCGACACCACCGGCATCGGCGGGTTCGCAGCTGTCGCCTACATGAAGCCTTAGCGCCGAATCGGCATCCCACGAATTCAGCACAACACCCAGCACCTCCCACGTCCTTCACCACACCCCTGATCAAAGGAAAATCATCGTGAAATTCAACCAGACCTTCACCGACGTCATCACGGCAGACCTGGAAGCCGGCCTGACGCCGGCCCTCATGGGCGAACCGGGCATCGGCAAGTCGAGCTTCGTCGAAGCCCTGGCCAAGAGCATGAACACCAAGGCGTTCGTGCTGCCCTGCAACCAGCTGGCAGACAAGGCCGACCTCACCGGCGCCCGCCTGGTGCCGACCGCGGACGGCAAGAGCTACTCCCAGGTTTTCTACCCCCACCACATCGTCCAGGAAGCGGTCGATTACGCCCTGGCCAACCCGCGGGAGAACCCGATCCTGCTGCTGGACGAGATCAACCGCTCGACCCCGGACGTCACCAGTGCCTCGCTGACCATGGAGACGCTGCGCCGCCTTGGTTCCGTGATCTTCCCGTCGAACCTCCGCATGATGATCGCCGGCAACACCAAGGGCAACGTCACGACCCTCGATGAGGCGTCGCTGTCCCGGTTCGTCCTCTACAACGTCGAACCGGACGCCGCGACCCTGATCGAGCTGCTGGGTTCGGACATCAACCAGTGGGTGAAGAAGGTCCTGACCGAACACCCGTCCTTGGTCTTCGAGAAGCCCGCCCCCAGCGGAGCTGCCTTCGACGGCGCCGACGACGACGACGACAGCACCCAGACCAGCATGGCCGAGCTCCTCGGCACGGGCGAGGAGATGCTCCAGCTCACCACCCCGCGCACGATCTCCGCTGTCAACCGCTGGCTGAACCTGATGCCGATGTCGACCCTCCAGGAGTACATCTCGACGCCGGTTTCGCTCGACGGTCGCGACACCACGCTGCTGAACGAGGTCGTCGAAGGCAAGATCGGCAACACCAACTTCGCCACCCACCTGGTCTCCAACATCACCGCAACGCTGAGCAGCGGCGGGTCCGGCCAGGCGGCCACCAAGACCGTGGCGAAGCCGCCGGTGTACGACCAGCTCAAGGCCGCTCCGACTGCTACGGCGCTGAACGACCTGCTGGCAAGCCTCAACGACCGGGAGAAGAGTGGAAGCCTGCTCTACGCCCTGTACGAGAAGGCTGACAACACCCGCCTCGTCCGCGAGCTGGCGGCGGTGACCTCGAAGCTGGAGCAGGAGCACACCAAGGACCTGATGATGCTCTCGGCCAGTGCACAGCTGGACGACGGCAACGTCGCTGCGTTCCTGGACTCCGGCGAACCCATTGCCGATTCCATGCGGGTCATCTTCGGCATTTTCTAAGTGCCTCCCGGGATGCCTCGTGCGGTGACCCCGCTCGAGGAATCCCGGGACCTTCGCGACACGCAACCCACCACACAGCACCACGGCGGGGCCGGCTCCTGGAGTCGGCTCCGCCGTGGTGTTTGTCCCTAAATCAGAAAGAAGTCCACCATGGCTCTGACCATCACCAACCAGAAGCCGGCCCAGTTCAGCCCCGTGCACACGCTGCCCGTTTCCGGGGTCTATGATCCCGTGGCGGGCATCACCTCAACCCTGGTTGAACCGCTCTTCACTCCGCTGAACGCCAGCCACCAGGTCTCCATCACCGACGCATCCGGCAACGATCTGGACCGCGACGACACCACGGGACTCTTCCTGGCGTGCCTCGGCGACACCGTCAATCAACAAGCCGAGGACGTCGTCAAGAACCTCGTAGCCCAGGGCAGCATCTACTACGACAAGAACTCGCCGCTGCTGGTGAACGAGCTGTTTGCCGTGCAGGCCGGTGTCCGGCACAAGCTGCCGACGCCGACTCCGACCACCATCTACACGGCACAGTCGGACGTCATCCCGGCGGCCAAGAAGCTCCTGGCCGGACAGGTGGCGGACGCTGACGAACTCTTCGCCTCCATTGCCTACGCCTACCACCCGGAAACGCTGGGTGTCTGGTTCCAGTCCAGTGCCGCCTTCGAGGATTTCAAGACCTGGCTGGCCGGAAACACCGCCACACTCAGCGCCATCCTCCCGGCCGACACCATCAATCTGCTGAACCAGTTTGGCTCCGTCACCCTCAAGGAGCTCACCGAGTCCCTACTCCTTCGGAAGTCGGACGCGGACGAGAACGACGAATATTCGTTCGCCCGGGTCATCGTTCACATGCTGATGGAGTACGTGCGGCAGCAGCAGACCATGCAGACCAGCACGGCCGCGATTCCGGAAGCCGGTGTGATGCCGTTCCTGCTCTCTGAGCTGTTCTCGCCGCGAACTCTTGTCATCGTCAACGTCGAGGCCCACGCCCGGGCCACCCCCAACAAGGTCACCAACGAGTGGAAGATGATCAACTCCTCCATCGCATCCCCGGTGAAGGTGCTCTCCAACAAGAACATCTCCAAGCTCACGGCCCTGCCGCGGGCCGCGGCAAAGGCTCAGCTGGCGTCGGCCAACGCCAAGTCCCAGCCCAACGGCCGGTCGGCCAAGGTGACGTTCCGCAAGCAGGCGCCGAGCAAGGTGGACCTGGTCAAGGATCTGCTGCGCGTGCTCGCCCGGATGAAGCAGGTGAACCGGTCGATGAACGTCTTCCGGAAGTCGAAGTCATCGTTCGTCAAGGCAAACCGCCGCGACCCCGATGACTGGAACAAGCCCGGAAAGGTGGTCTCCACGCACTACATGCCGGACCTCCACGTCTTCATCGACACCTCCGGGTCCATCAGCGAGATTCACTACCAGCAATCGGTAACGATGCTGATCACGATGGCCAAGAAGATGAACGTCAACATCTACTTCAACTCCTTCTCGCACATCATGTCCCAGGAGGTTCTGCTCCGTACGGCCAACAAGTCGGTGGGGCAGATCTGGGCAGAGTTCCGCAAGATTCCGAAGGTCGGCGGCGGAACCGAGTTCAAGCAGATCTGGGATTACATCAACGCCTCGCCCGCCCGAAAGGCGCGGCTCAGCGTAGTCATCACGGACTTTGAGTGGTTCCCTCCCACCACACGGGAAGAACACCCGAAGAACCTCTACTACGCACCCTGCTCCGCCAAGGACTGGGACCGCATCACGCGCTATGCCCAGGGCTTCGTCAAGGGCATGCGGCACATCGAGCCGGCCATGGCCCAGCGGATGCTCGGCATGATCCGGTAGCTCTCCACTTGCTGACCAGACATGCTCTGGAACAGCACCTTGGACCGGGATACACCGCCCGCTCCATGCCCAAGACCTGTGGGGCGATCGCCTGGAACCAACCAGGTGGTCGCCCCACAGGCGTCCCCAGCCCTGCACAGAAAGTGCGGGCCCTAAATCATCAGGAAGGAGTCCCGTCATGGGCCTCAGCAACTTCACACCCGGCGGCGCAGGCGGCAACACTCCAGCAGGCGGCAACACCCCGCCACCGCTGCCTTCCATGAGCAAGATGACCGGAACTCTGAACACCATCACGGAGATCCTGCTCGACTACAACGACCGCTTCAAGAACTCGGACCCGACCCTGTTCCGGGACAGCCTCATCACCCAGACCATCTCGGTGCTGATCGGCAAGAACAAGCCCAACGCACTGCTGGTCGGGCAGGCCGGCGTCGGCAAAACCAAGATCGTCGAGGACATCGCCCGGCGTATCGCCAACGACGATCCGCTGATCCCGCAGAACCTCAAAGGCCACACGATCTACGAGCTCCCGCTCTCGTCCCTGGTGGCAGGCGCCGGAATCGTCGGTCAGCTCGAAGAGCGTGTCACGCAGCTCGTCGACTTCATCTGCGATCCGAAGAACAAAGCGATCCTGTTCATCGACGAGATCCACCAGCTGACGTCGGACAACTCTTCGACCTACGAGAAGATCGCCCAGATCATCAAGCCGGCGCTGGCCCGGGGCGACATGCACGTCATCGGTGCCACGACTCTCCAGGAGTCCCGCACCTTCGACAATGACCCGGCCTTCAACCGACGGTTCTCGCGCCTCATCGTCGATGAGCTTGACCGGGAACAGACGAAGGAGATCCTCTCGCTTGTCCGACCCGGCCTCGTTGCCCACTACAAGCACAAGATCAGCGTGGATGACGACGTCCTGGCCGCCGTCACGGCCGTGGCAGACGAGTACGCAAAGGCCGGCCACCACCGGCCCGACAACGCCATCACGCTGTTGGACCGGGCCATGGCCGACACGGTTCTCGACTTCAACGGACGCATCGTTGCTGCCCAAGCCGCGGGAAACACCACCGCGGCGAACACGCTGATGGGGTTGAAGACCTACCCGCTCTCCGAGCGGCGGGTCCGCCAGGTCGCAATGCGCCTCATGACCGGGCACGCCCAAAAGGAGAACCTCGATGTCGCCCGGCTCCGCGAGGAGCTGACGCGCATCAAGGGGCAGGACTCCATCACGGAGAAGCTGGTGGAGACCCTCCACCGGGACGATCTGGGTGTCTTCCCGCGCACTACGCCTCTGGCGTGGATGTTTGCAGGCTCCTCCGGTGTCGGCAAGACGGAGATCGCCAAGATCATCGCCAAGGAACTGACCGGCCAGCCGCCGATCATCCTGAACATGACCGAGTTCCACTCGCCGGCCTCGATCAACCGCATCATCGGCTCGCCCGCGGGCTACGTCGGGTCGGACTCCAACGGTGAGCTGCCCTTCGACTGCCTGGAGAGCAACCCCTACCGCGTGATCCTGCTCGACGAGATCGAAAAGAGCGACAAGTCGGTCCAGCGGCTGTTCCTCTCGGCCATCGACGAGGGCTACATCCGGACCAGCCAGGGCAAGGCGGTGGACTTCTCCAAGGCGGTCGTGATTGCCACGACCAACTCCGCGAAGGAGGCCATGGCTACTAAAGTCGTCGGCTTCGGAACCCAGGCAACCCCGAAGAAGCACAGCCTCATCCGGGAGCTGGAACAGGACTTCGACACGGAGTTCCTCGCCCGCTTCAGCGAGATCCTGGGCTTCAACCCGCTCTCGGAGCAGGTCTACAGCGAGATTGTCCAGGGTCGGTACGTGCGCGAGCTCGAACTGATCCAGGCCAACCAGCCCCGCAAGGCAGCGCTGCTGCCTGCGGAGATCCCCGACGCCGACCTCGACGCAATCGTGGGCGAGACCTACCTCTCCAGCCAGGGCGCACGCCCTGCGGAGCGCGCAGTGCGCCGGTACATCGAGGACACCCTTATGGCACCGGCCGCCGCCCCGGCCTCGGCCGGGTGGCCGGCTGCGGATGCAGCTGATTCCGATGAGGAATCCGCCACCGCAACCACCGGCGACGACGAAGAGTCGGACGCCGGAATCGACGAGCCCAGCCCCGTCCTGGTCTAAGCCGTCACCGTTCCACCTGCTTGACCCGCGTCGCAGCGCAGCCGACACCTCCCACAGCTCTACAGCTGCGCTGCGACGCCTTCCAACACCCTCACACAAGAGAAAATCAAGGACCCCTCATGCCTATCGAACTCGATAAACTGACCGCCGCCACGGCGACTGCAGCGTCCCTCACCCCCAAGTTCTTCAGCAAGGAGCTCACCGGCAGCGGCAAGTCCGTGGGCCTGATCAACCAGACCGTGCGTCCGGGCCGGTCTACGGTCAGCGTCAGCGCGTTCACCGCGCCGAACGACGAGATCACCAAGAAGGCCAAGACCAGCTCCGGTGCCGTCACCACCCACATGATCCCGATGGCGCCGCTGCTCGCAGCGTCCCTGCGGGACAACCGCGACAAGGGCCTGAAGATGGCCGTGCCGCACGTTGACGACCGCTTCCACGTCACCGCCAATGCCCCGAAGCTCGACTTCGACGTGTTCGTGGACCTGACGCCGCAGGGCATCATCTTCTACGAGGACTCCGCCGGCGACAAGATCACCAAGGAACTGAACATCCAGTACCGCATGGAGGTCTACGTCGTCGACAAGGCCGCCCCCTCCGACCCCGTCACGCTGATCAACTACACCAGCCGGCACAGCCACAAGGAATTCGCCATCGTCGACTGGAGCTACACGCCCCTGGACGACATCGAAGACCTGATCAAGAAGGCCACCATGGGCCGCGGCGTCTCCGGACACTCGGTCCACGTCGACATCGACGAGCTGGCCAAGTGGATGGCCGACTACGACGTCCACGAGCGGATCTGCCGCCTCGCGGACTTCTGGGCCAGCGACGACCTTGCCGACACCATGACCGCCCACCTGCAGGAGATCTTCGCCAACGGCGCTCCGAACACGAACGCCCTGAACCAGCTGGCCTACCAGCTGCGCTACCTGGAGACGTACAACGTCAGCCTGGAGGCGTACCGCCGGATCCACACGGCACTCTCCTCCATCTGCTCCCCGGACGTGGCCCTGATGTTCAGCAAGCAGAACCTCTCCCTGCTGATGAGCCACACCCTGGAGCACCTGAACCAGATGAAGCCCCAGCTGTCCTCGCCGCCCCAGGCGGCACCCGGTGTATCCGTCCTCCCGGCGCACTTCTCCAACCAGCAGCGCAACGCCATCACCACGGTGGACCCGCTGGCCCTGGTGCAGGCGGGTGCGGGTACCGGCAAGTCCACGGTCATCCTCGGCCGCATCGACCACCTGGTCTCCTGCGGAGTCGATCCGAAGGACATCACGGTGCTGTCGTTCACCAACGCCGCGGCCGACAACATCATCGCCAAGAACCCGAGCGTGGGTTCCATGACGATCTCGCGGATGATCCACGACATCTACACCACGAACTACCCGCAGCACGAGCTGTCCAGCATCGACACCATCATCAACTCGCTGGACATCTTCTACCCGCAGAACGATCTGGCTGCGGCGTTCCGCAAGCGTCTGCTCGACGTGGCCAAGAACGCCAACGGTGCCTTCACCGCGATGAACACCTTCATCGAGGCGCACTTCGCCGATGTCATGTCGGTCCTGGACCGGATCGGCCAGACCTCCCTGGAGCTGGAGATCATCGTCTGCTACCAGAAGATCGAGACCATGATGGAGCCGGCGCATGTGCAGTCGCGCTACCTCATCATCGACGAGGTCCAGGACAACTCGATCTTCGAGTTCATCTACGTGCTCAAGTACGTGGCCAAGCACAAGGAGAACATGTACATCGTCGGGGACTCGTCCCAGACCCTGTACGAGTTCCGGTCCTCCAACCCGAAGGCGCTGAACGCGCTGGAAGGCTCCGGGGTCTTCACGACCTTCCGCCTGACCACGAACTACCGGTCCAACCAGGAGATCCTGGACATGGCCAACGTGGCGCTCTCGGACATCGAGGCGAACCAGTACGCCAACATCCAGCTCCAGGCCAACAGCCTGGCGGCGCCCACGGCTGCGTCGTTCAAGGAGAAGGTGACCGTCGATTACCGCCCCTACCCGAAGATCACCGCGTTCAACGCCGATCTTCCCGGCATCATCAGCACCACGGTGCGGGCCTACATCGACGGCTGCCTGACCCGCGGCGAGCAGGTGGCGTTCCTGGCCTTCAGCCGGCGGCAGGTAACTGCCATGGAAGAAGTGCTGAAGGTGATGTACCCGGGACGGCACGTCGCCAACCTGGTGTCGGACCGGACCTACTCGACCACGGTGTTCTCGGAGTTCATCAAGAAGTTCTGGAACGACGTGTGCCAGGTCCCGCCGGCCAACGCCTCCTTCGCGGTCACGCAGGAAGTCATCAAGAAGCTCGATCAGCTGACCCGCAACGCGGACAAGGCTGAGAAGCAGGTCATCAAGATGATGCAGGACTGGTGGCTGGCCAACAGCGCCTCGATCAACGGCTGGGTCGCTCTGTGCACCGCGGGTCAGATGTCCAACTCGGACTTCTTCGACAAGCTGCGCCAGTGCCTCCTCGACTACGAGATCCGGCACAACTCGATCAAGCAGTCGCTGATGAACCAGCGCAACAAGGAGCGCAAGGAGAAGAACCTCGCCACGAAGGCGGACCTGGTCGTGAGCACCATCCACGGCTGCAAGGGTCTCGAATTCGACAACGTGGTGGTCGTGCACAAGTACGACTCCCAGATGGACGAGGCCGACAAGCGGATGTACTACGTGGCCTTCACCCGGGCCATGAAGACCGAGTACATCCTCTCCTACGGCACGGTGAAGAACGCGCGGATCGAGACCGATCACAAGCTGCTCCTCACCGCGCTGGAAGAGCGTGACGCGGCGGCCGCCGCAAGGTTGGTCGCAGCCGGCGACCCCGGGACCGTTCTCATCTCCGGCGACGGGGATGACGCGGTCCTGGTAGCCCCCGGGGCTGTCGCAGAGGCTGATTCCGATAGCGACACCGAGGCAGCAGACGCTGCCGCGGCCGCCGTAGCACCGGTCATCCTGCTGAGCGCAGCCGACCTCAACCCCGGCACCGCCGTGGCTGACGAGCCTGACGACGCGGACCAGACGGACGGCGTTCTCGAAGGTGCCGTGGCCTAGCAGGGACTTCCCTGCAGACTGCGGCCCTCCGGGCCAGTAGCACGCACCACCTCAGCACCACCAACAACCAAGGGGCGGGCCTGGCATCACGCCAGTCCCGCCCTTTGGCTTTGCTGTATCCCCCCCACACCCACACACCTCAAGAAATGGAGCGCCCTGTGTCCAATTACATGGCCAAGGCCCGTACGAATTACTTCGGCGTCAAGAACGCAGAGGCGCTGAAGACGGAGCTGCGGCGCTACGGCATCGACCCGCAGCCGTGGAGTGCAGTTCAGACCGGCGCCGACTTCATCTTCGACGACGAAACCGCCGGCAAAGTCGCGTTCTTCTGCGACGGCACCTGGCCGTCGCTGGAGGAGGATGCCGTCGCCGATCGCCTGGAAGCAGATGTCGACGAGCAGGTGCCGCAGGACCACATCGACCTGCCTGCCCTGGTTGCCGCCCACATTGAAGACGGGCAAGTCGCGATCTTCATGGACATCGGCTCGGAGAAAATGCGATACCTCGGCGCTACCGCCGTAGCGGTGAACGCCGCCGACGACCGCCGGATCGTCGATTTGCAGGACATCTACGGCCTGGCTCGGGAGCTGGCCGCGCCGGGCACAGTCATCGGCGCTGCCGAGAACTAACCCACTTTGTCCGGCGGGGGCACTGCAAGCCGCAGCGTCCCCGCCGGGCGGCACCCCCTAGACCACTCCCACGAGAGAAGAAATCAACCATGCCCAAATTCCGCATCATTTCCGAGCCGTACCGGCTCGACCGGTTCTCGCCCACCATCCCCACGCACCGGCGGATCCGCGGCGACGAGAGCGTCCAGCGCGGCGTCACCGTCGTCGAGGCCGCCGACGTCATCACAGCCCTTACCCAAGCCATTGAGCTGCGGGAGCACCGGAAGTACAGCATCACCTCGATCGAGGA
>Ga0308165_1002335_pt1 | contig 23066 bp, 18 predicted proteins | sample PhyWR2_FD_201032 | JGI IMG/M metagenome (GOLD analysis project Ga0308165, IMG submission 201032) | Phyllosphere microbial communities from UC Gill Tract Community Farm, Albany, California, United States - DLSLW.R2 | ecosystem: Host-associated > Plants > Phyllosphere > Unclassified | place: USA... | reverse complement strand
ATCACTGAGGGTTTAGCTCAAGCCAAATTCTCTTCTCGCGAACTCACTGAACATTATTTAAAACGCATTGAAAAAATTGATGCACAAGTCAAATCTTATGTCACTGTAACGCCCGAGCAAGCATTGGTACAAGCAGATGCGGCCGATGCGCTGCGTCAAGCAGGCAACGCAAATGTACTTACAGGTGTACCAATTGCGCATAAAGACATTTTCTGTACCCAAGGCATTAAAACTACTGCCGGTTCTAAAATGCTGGATAACTTTATCTCTCCTTACGACGCCACCGTTGTAGCGAAAGGCAAAGCTGCGGGTCTGGTCACTTTAGGTAAAGTGAACATGGACGAATTCGCCATGGGCTCGACTTCTGAAAATTCTTACTATGGTGCGACTAAAAACCCGTGGAACTTAGACCATGTGCCAGGGGGTTCATCAGGCGGTTCTGCATCAGCTGTGGCAGCGGACTTAGCACCCTTTGCAACGGGTACTGACACTGGTGGCTCAATTCGTCAACCTGCGTCATTCTGCGGCCTCACAGGTCTTAAACCGACTTATGGCCGTGTCTCACGTTTCGGTATGATTGCCTATGCATCATCTTTAGACCAGGGCGGCCCAATGGCACGTTCGGCTGAAGACTGTGCCTACCTGATGAACGTGATGGCGGGTCATGATGCCAAAGATTCAACTTCGATGGATCAAGATGTTGATGATTACGTTGCGAATCTGAATGGCACTTCAGTAAAAGGTTTACGCATTGGTATTCCAAAACAGTACTTTAATGTTGCTGGTTTGGATGCTGACGTTAAAGCACGTGTTGAAGAATCATTGAAAAAACTGGAAGACATGGGCGCGACTTTGGTTGAGATTGATCTCAACATGACTGATGCTTATGTTCCGACCTATTACCTCATCGCCCCTGCTGAAGCATCGTCCAACTTACAGCGTTTTGACGGCGTACGTTATGGCTACCGTTGTGAAAATCCGGTTGATTTAACAGATTTGTACAAGCGTTCACGTTCAGAAGGCTTCGGCCCTGAAGTGCAACGCCGTATCTTGATTGGTACATATGCGCTTTCTGCAGGATATTACGATGCGTACTATGTGAAAGCGCAAAAAGTGCGTCGTTTAATCCAGCAAGATTTCCTAAAAGCCTTTGAATCTGTAGATGTGATTGCTGCACCTTCGGCGCCAACGACTGCCTATAAAATTGGTGCGAATCTGACACCAGTTGAAATGTATCTAGGTGACATCTACACCATTGCGGTGAACTTGGCAGGTCTTCCTGCGATTAACGCGCCTGTTGGTTTTGACCAAGACAACTTACCGGTTGGCTTGCAGTTGATTGGTAACTACTGGTCAGAATCTCAATTGCTGTCTGTGGTACACCAGTATCAACAAGCAACCGATTGGCATACCAAACGCGCTGCAATTGCTGAGGAGAACGCATAATGGCTCAAGCTCAAAACAATTCTACAAAAGCGACTAAACCAAAATCATTGTTGATTGATGGCTGGGAAGTCGTGATTGGTATCGAGATTCATACTCAGCTTGCGACCAACTCAAAAATCTTCTCAGGCTCTTCGACTGTATTTGGTAATGATCCCAACACACAAGCCAGCCTGGTTGATTTGGCTATGCCGGGCGTATTGCCAGTCCTCAACAAAGAAGTGGTTGATCTTGCGATTCGCTTTGGTTTGGGGATTGATGCTTATATTGACAAAGCATCTGTATTTGCACGTAAAAACTATTTCTACCCGGATTCTCCAAAAGGCTATCAAATCAGCCAAATGGACAACCCGATTGTGGGCTTGGGGCATATCGACATCCAACTTGAAGATGGTACGGTTAAACGCATTGGCGTAACCCGTGCGCACCTTGAGGAAGATGCAGGTAAATCGATCCATGACCAGTTTGAAGGTATGTCAGGTATCGACTTAAACCGTGCAGGTACTCCCCTTCTTGAAATCGTATCTGAACCGGATATGCGTTCGGTTGAAGAAGCGGTTGCTTATATTAAATCAATTCACACGCTGGTGCGTTGGTTGGGTATTTCTGACGGTAACATGGCAGAAGGTTCGTTCCGTTGTGATTGTAACGTGTCGTTACGTCGTCCGGGTCAACCGTTCGGTACACGTTGTGAATTGAAAAACCTCAACTCATTTCGTTTTATTGAACAAGCGATCAATGTTGAAATTGAACGTCAAATGGAAATTTTGGAATGGGATGGCACCATCGACCAGGAAACGCGTTTGTTCGATCCTGTGAAAATGGAAACGCGTTCAATGCGTTCTAAAGAAGAAGCGAACGATTACCGCTACTTCCCAGACCCAGACTTATTGCCTGTGATTATTGCAGACGAGCAAATTGAAGCGGCGCGTGCTGCGTTGCCTGAATTACCTAAAGCGCGTCGTGAGCGTTTTGTCGCTGACTTTGGTGTAACTGAGTACGATGCGCACGTTTTAACGCTTACTCGTGAAATGTCTGAATTTTTTGAGGCAGTAGTAAAAGCTGCGGGCGGTGCTGCACAAGGTAAAGTGTCTGCAAACTGGGTGATGGGTGAATTCTCGGCTGCCTTAAACAAAGCAGGTTTAGATCTGGCGGATTCTCCTGTAACGGCTGAGAAACTTGGTGGCATGATTGCACGTATTGTCGACAACACCATTAACGGTAAGATCGCGAAGCAAGTGTTTGGCTTTATGTGGGAAGAAGGCAAAACTGCGGACGAGATTATTGCTGAGAAAGGCTTGAAACAGGAAACTGATACAGGCGCAGTTGAAGCAATTATTAAAGAAGTACTTGCTGCCAATGAGAAGATGGTTGAAGAGTATAAGTCTGGTAAAGAAAAAGCCTTTAACGGTCTTGTCGGTCAAGTGATGAAAGCAGCAAAAGGTAAAGCCAACCCTGCTCAAGTGAATGAATTAATGAAGAAATTGATTGGTTAATATTGATTAATTTTGGAATAAAAAACCCGCTTTAGAGCGGGTTTTTTTTAATCTTCATGATTGTAATATATTGCATCTATCATTGCTGCTCTCTTAGACCATAAATCATGATCAGCTGAATCTTTTGATATTTCAATTTTATACCAATCTTTTTTATGAATTTCTTGAAGAATATCCCAATAATTATCGATATTAATTTTTGACTTTAAACTCAAAGATTTTCTAATTCTAGTCTCATTTTTCTTATTAACAGGTACAAAGAAGTCAGGACGAATGACAGCTAAAAATCTAGTATAGGTTGCTATTTGGGGACTCTTCTCCTGCCCAGAGCAAGCGATATTAAATAACTTAATGTATTGATTAAAATGTCTTTTTAAAATATTTTCATCACTTGGAATTACATCTAATGCTTTCGTTATTTGGCTAGCATGCACATTAATTACATTCTTCATAAAGCCCGCACCTTCTAATGAACCAAACCAGCCTGAATTGTATGGTAAATTATTCTTCATTCCTGCTATAAGCTTTCTCTCATCTTTTGTCAAATTTTCAAATTTATCAATGTTTAATAAAACTTTAACCTGATCTAACAGCTCTAGACGTTGATTAAATCCATCATATAAATCATTTTCAACCTCTTGCTTAAACTCTTTCCAAGACATATTTAAAGAGCTTTCAGGAGGTAAACAATATTTTAAAGCTTTAACTTGCTTTTTATGCTTTGAATCTTGTAATGAGGAGTTCATCATTTTTTGTACTTTATATTTTTCCTTATATAATTCTAAGTATTCACTTGTAATTTTTTCATTATTTTCACTGTATTCAAATAATTTCTGCATTAATTCAATAAAAGTATCTTCATTCTCATCCATTTCTAATAAGATAGATATTTCATCGTTACTATGGAAAGCACCTGAAGTAAAATTCGCACTGCCTAAAATAATTTTATAACTATTTTTAAACTTAAAAATAAAAACCTTAGGATGAAAAACTCCTGAAACTGTTTTTTTAAAAAAAACTTTTTCATTATCCATAAAACTTTCTATAAATTTTGGACTTGTTTGATAGAAATGTAATCCTACTATCGCCATCTCAATTTTGTGTGCTTGCTCTATTAAGGTATTAAAAACAGAATGCTTATCTGTCGCCCATGCAGTTGCAAAAATAATCTTTTCGCAATTAAGTATTAAATTTTCGAAGGTTTCTGATAGTTTTTTAGGATCCGTTAGCAGTTGCATTTTATAACTCTGTTTTAATAGTTCATTCATTGTACATTTAACATATAATTTACAAAAAGGTTAAACTACAATATTTTTCGACTAAACAATTATTTAGATTTTCAAACTCTAAAAACATGACTATCAAAAAAGTATCCTCTATCACTAAACTCGAAGACTTAGGGCGTATCCAACTGTCAAAGTCTTTCTTTATGCGTGATTTCCTCTATAGCGAAATCGCCAATTGGTACGGTGTTCCCAACTTCCCCGACCATCCTGACATTGCCATCCGAACAGGCACAAAGCTCTGCGAAGAACTGCTTGAACCGCTACAAGAAAAGTTTAGTCGCATCGCAATTCGTTCCGCTTACTGCTCACCTAGCGTCAACCAACTCGGCAATGAAAAAGGACATAACTGCGCAAGCAATGAGAAAAACTTTGCCAGTCATATTTGGGACTATTCCTATGTAAAAGGCTATGGCGCAACAGCATGTATCGTCATTCCATCTTTCTTAGAACTTTATGAAAAAACCCAAACAATTGGCAACAACTTGCTTATTGGGTTCATAACAATCTGAACTATAGCCATCTGCAATTTTTCCCAAAATTCTGTGCATTTAATATTGGCTGGCATGAAAAACCTGCACGAGAAATTTATAGCTATATTCAACCCAAAGGCTATTTGTTACGTGGTGAAGCGGTAAATAAGGAATATAAGAATTTTTATCCTGATTTAATATGAATAAGGTACTGATCATAAATCTCCCTCATTAAAAAAGGGAGATTGAATCAGAAAAAATTAATACTCTTCTTTTAAATTTTCTAGTTCAGTCGCACGCGCAGCAGTCGCTTCCATATAGCAACTGTTGCTATTTACAGCCGCAATGGTACCACCATCAGGATCAGCATAAAACTTGCAATTGGCATCACGATATCGCATCCAAAGACGCTGAACCTCTTGAAGCTGTTTTTTACGAGTTGCATTCAGCGATGCCATTGTCCGCTTGTAGGCATTATTTAAACGTGTATCTTGGCGACTTGTTTCGGCCGCAATACAACCCAACATATTTACAGTAACGCCACCTGAGCGATCCATACAATTTGAGTATTGCCGACTTAAATCACTTTCCCCTGCGTACAGCGATGGAGAAAATATAAATATACTTAAACCCAATAAAGCGGCGCATTTATGCATAACAACCCCTATTTTTCGTTTATTTTATTCATGATAAATAAATAGCATAATTGAACCATTGCACGCATAAATTAAATCGGTTATTTCCCTCTTAACTGCCCCAACTTATTCCATACATCAGGCGTCAAAAATGTCATCACCAACTTATTCAAATCGACATAACGCAGCACACCTTTAAGCTGACTTTTCACTTCAGGGTTTTCTAAAATTTCCTCACCCGTAATTTTTCCAAGCTCCTGAAAACTATCTCCAACAGCTTGCACTCCTTCAGCAGCAATCACAGCTTTGGTCTGACTCGAGCATTGCTCCACCAAGATGCGTTGTAAAACCGTAGCCAAATTCTTATCTAACTGCTCTTTCTGCACATCAGTCACATTGCTATAAGCTTTCAAGTCGGGATGTGTAGACAACGCCACAAAGGTCCATTGCAATACTGTCTTTTTATCCGTTGCAGTAGTCGATTTCACCAGACAATTACTTAATTGATCTACTGTTGGCCCTGCTGTCGCCAACTGCGCGGAACCCAACAATGCAACCGCTATTAAAGCTGAGAAGCCTATACGTGACCTGCTTTGACGAGCAGAGCTTAGAACTTTGTGAGACATCAGGCGAACTCCAGTGAAAAATCATTATCTTTGTATCACAAGGCTGAGGGTTTTACCTGTTATGACTCTGTAAACTGGACTCACTGAAAATTGAATTAAATCCTAAAAAAAAGGATGTTCTCGATTCAAGTTATCAGATCCAATAATATGCAATTCACTTGGGCAATAATTTAGATTTCATCCGTGATCCAATCATGGGGATAACCTAGCTGACCGGGCAAGTTTTTTAAAATTCTAATTGAATAGTGGCAAATCACTTGATCTGTCTCAACATATTCTTCGCACCTGTATGATTGTAATTATTGGACAGGTTTTGCAAAATCTTGATTGCTTGTCCTTTAGAATTGGTGAAGCGGCTGCTATAACTCGGTACACTGGTTAAACAGCGCGCGACCAGCATTCCAGATTCCGTATAAACTTTGGTTCCATCCGTTCCCTGTAACTTGCCATAATTATAAGCACGTTGTGCATTATTACAGGCAGCCATCTGATTTTTGCCACTATTCAAATCGCGACGTGCCGCAACATAAGATTTGAGCTGTTGCTGTTGTGGTGTTTCCACCAGTTGTATAGCCTGTTTTACGGGCAATTCAGGCGCAAGCTTGGTTTCTTTTTTAGTTTCAGTGTCTTTTTTAATATCAACCTCTTTCTGAGACACCGATTTACTCGCTGTATTTTTGGTCGTCTGATTATTTACATTGGTTTTTTTTGCAGCAGAACTATTTGAAAAATGGGCAGCTGAATAAAATTTTTGAGCATCTGAAGCCGTCATGATTGTAGTTTGCAGTGCAACCGTACGGGCATTGCTGCCATCCTCTAATTTTCGTTCATAAACCGGTTCAATGGATGCAATCCAGCTTTGCCCATCCATTTGCACACATTTATAGACACCTATGCCTTGCTTGACACTGCTATAGCTGGATAACTGTTTTTTATCCGATTGATTCTTTACTAAGTTCATTGAACTTTTATATAAAAGAGAGAATTTTCCGCCCTTTGCAGTACAATAATTATTTAAATATTTTCTTGGATATAAAGCTTGCGGTTCTTTATTGTCTTGTTTGGGTCCCCAATAATAGACATATTCTTTAGCCCGACCGTTGGCAGCATTTATATTTTTTTGAACAATCAGTTCCTGCGGTGAAGCAAAATTCTGAGCTGAATCCGAGGTTAAACTGCCTAGACTTGTACAGCCATGTAAAGCGATGCCCATTCCCCCCATCAAGATTAATGTTCTAAAATTCACGTATCAATTCTCAATTATGCCGTATAAATAAAAATATATGAAAAGCCTCAAAATAACAAACTCATAACTTTGATTTTATTATTTATTTTACTGAATTGTTTTTTATTTTTTGATTCAAAATAGTTCATAAATTGCCAATTTTTAATTGTTTTAGTTTGATAACTTGAACTGCATAACAGTTCAGTCAACTTTTACAAATCTGATCATGGGTTCAAGTAAATGTATCAGCCAAACTATACGACAATTTCACTTATGATCAGATAAAGGAATAGCCAGGTTTAATTATCTGGTTTTGTCTTCTGGTAGATCTATTTATTTAAACCTTTCCGGGTAAGCAATACCTGCCTCAAACCAAGATTTGCTTCAATGTATTGCTTTTTACAGGATGTAGTTACCTTACGACAGATTCAATCAAATCTAAATTCCAGACCCCACCCGCAGCTAAGCCCTTACACATGCCCGACCAGCGGTCTATGCTCTGCACAAAAGTTTTTCCATCCCAAATCCATTCACTCATCGCCCAACAATCGCCTACGCCACGTCCCTTTTGTGAACTTCCTATTTCACCATCGCCAAATTCTGATGCAGATTCTGTCACAAAATTCACCTTACCTTTTAAGGATTCGTTTATCACCCAAGCCCCATACCCTTCATTATACGCCCCACGCCAGCACAGGGTTGTGGCTAGCACTTTGTGATTAGACAGCTTATACAACTCAATTGCTTGTGGGGTTACACCTTGTTCCGTATAAATGCCCTCACAAAATGCATGACCGTCTTGCAACTCAGGCTGAGCAACCAATAAAATCGTATGCAAGGCTTTGTAAGATTTCGCATTCGGCTGAAGCGTTAAATAGGGTTTCGTGGCCGTTTTGACTTTTTTTACCAGCAGTTTTGGCTGTGGAGTTAAAACTTTTGCTTCATTTACGCTGCCTTTTTTTACCAATGCACCCACTGTCCCGATACGCTTTTGAAAATCATCCATTTTCAATAATGCAGCAGTCATACCGGCATCGGAAACCTGCCATGAGTAATGCATATTTTTAAACACAATTTTTACGTTTTTCTTCACTTGTTGTAATAAACCATTCACTTGTTTGGCATTTAGTGTGCCCATTAAAGGTTCATTCGTTCCATTCAGATGAATAACCCCCAAGTCTTTACCGTTAATATAAAAGTGAATATTTTTAAGCTTCTTTTTATCCAAGCTTTGATCATAATCTGACAAGGCAAATTCAGCCTGAACCGCCTGTTTTGCTCCCGCTTTACGGGTCAATAAAATGGATGCGGGCATAGCTTGGGTCAGGTCATCCTGATAACCTGCGGCACGGCAAGTTCCTGTATTGCTACAGTAGATTTCCCATTCTTGATTTGAAAAAGATGTTCCCTGAATGACGTCTGCAAAAACAAATGAGCTGACAAGAGGAAGACAACCGAGATAAATTAAACTGTAGAGAACTTTCATCTTTTCTTATTCCGCCCTTTTTTTATCAATATACAGGTAAACCATTATTTTCGGTGTTACATAATCTTTTAATTATACAATTTTAAATAATCCAAAATATAACCTTTACAAGGATAATCTATATTACCGTGTAGATAATCGGCTCGATTTAAAGCAGTATGACAAAACCCATCCTATAAAAAACCCGCATTAGGCGGGCTTTTATTTTACAATTCGAGATTCAACTTACTTATCCAAAGTCGACTCAAATGCTCTTAAACGCTTATAAATTGAAAGCAGCTCAATAATCGTTGGCCATGACTCAATCAAATACTGGAATGACTCACGTACCTTACCGAATACATTGGCAATCTGCATCATTAAACCCAGCGTGATTGTACCTGCGGCAATACTCGGGAATAACACAAATAAACCGTACAGATTATCCAGTTGCATATACCAGATACGTACCATATTAAAATAGGCGTAGTGGAAATATAAACGGAAATAGTTAAAACGAACCCTACTAAATAATTCTTTTAAAGTCAGCGGATCTGCACGGTCAGCATAGTCCTCTCCGTACACCAGTTCTTTACGGTATGCGGCTTCCACCTTTTGATTATTGAACTCTAAGCCCGGTAATTTATAGCCCACCACCATCAATACAACTGTACCCAAAACTGCCCAACTAATGGCAGCCCAGACCAGCGCATAAGGAATTTCTCCCACGATCGGCAGTTGTTTTACATGTGAGGACAACTGCAATAACACCGGTAAAAATGCCATTAACGTCATTAAGGCTTGAATAAAACTCACCCCCAGACTTTCTGTAGTCTTGGCAAAGCGCATGGTGTCTTCCTGAATACGCTGCGAAGCCCCTTCAATATGCCGTAACTGTTCCCAATGCGCGGTGTAATAATCATTCATTGCGGTACGCCAACGAAAAATGTAATGACTGACAAAGAACAGATTAAATACTGCAATGGTGACATACACCATGGCAACATACAGGAAGGTCATGGTTTCACTATAAAGTAAATTGACATTTCCACCGCCACTACCAAGCATTTTCTGGATCAAGTCATAAAATGGGCTGTACCATGCATTCACTACAACATTGACTTGTACTGAAAACCAAATATTAAACAGAATAAAGGCAGATCCCCAAACTGACCATCCTTGCCAAGGATTGCTAGATTTAAACCGCCAGAACAGGGCAAAAATAACCGTTGAGACAAGAAACCACAGATAGAACCATAAAAATGAAGGGCTCCAGAAACGACTGACTCCGATAGGCAATTCCGCTTCATGATAGCCGGGTGCAAAGCCTAAAAATGTTCCCCAACTATTTCCACCGGAATACCACAAAGCCACATTGATTAAAAACCAAAGCACCAACGACAAAAAGAACCATTTCGGGCTCGGAAAAAAAGATTTAAACATTGCGTATGGATATTCCTTTTATTTTTAATTCACAACCTAAGTCATCCACTCAGATTAAACAGATTTTTAACCCTATGGATGAATCCGCCATTATTCTATTATTTTCATCTTTGTAACAACTTATTCACTGTTTGGGAAATGTTTTTTCGCGTGAATCAGGTTAAACAATCCCACATTTCAATAAACAATGCACACTTTTGACTTAAGCCATCAATGACATTTCCATCATTCCGCCTCATGATAGATATAAATCTCCAAGAAAATAACTTAAATTTTTCAAAATCAAGTTTTTAGAGATATTGAAGATATAAGTATGGTTTAACATAGTTAAGCAATATTCACATCTCTTGTAAAATACCGAAGCAGCCTGAAAAAACGAAATATTACCTTCTATGACGAACTAAGCTAATATTCATAAATTAAAATAATATTAAAAAAACATTCAATTATTTATTCAGTTGTGCTTTTTATAAAATTAAGGAAAATTATAAAAAATTTAGAACCTAGAATGCTAAAATTTAATAGATTGGCAATTTTGTTTTTAATGGGTATATCACATAAAAATTCCATCTGATTTTTTTTGATTTAACTCTCAATGCTGATAAAATTGGTTAAATACTTATCAAATCATGGTATTATTTAATTACATTCTCAATACTGCTCGGGGAAGCAAAATGGACAGTGACAATTTAGTTATCGAGTTATTAGAACCTATCATTCTAAAAAAAGAAAATTGTAATCCTTTGGTTTTTGAACAAGGGACTATTTTAAAGGTGGTGATGCATACACCTACCGGCCTATTGGTATCTGATGATTCAAATTTCAATTTTACCGTTTCTTTAAATGATAAAAATAAAGTATGGCGTGAACTTTAGATCTCAACTGGTCCTTTCCACGCATAACAGGTTGTATTGTATGATCTAAATTTGAGTATCCCCTAATCTCAAGCTCAAGATCATACTATTTTCAATTTATTATAATAGGTTAGACCTATTCTGGTGTGGTTATTTTCAAACGCAACAGAGCAGCTCCCCTGCTCGACCCATTCTTTTATTTTTAAGTTTCTATCTCGCAGCGATTCAAAACTGCCAATTTAACTAGGTTCTCTATTTCATTTATTCGAAGAAAAATTTGAATTCATCAGCCATGTTTATATATTCCACTACCGGTTCAATAAATAAAGATCCGCTTAATCATTCATTCAATATTTATTGTTCTTTTCATGTATTTTATATCCAAAAATAGAATGGATTAAATATTCCTTTAACAAAGCCTATCTCTATATAACTACACCATCCCTGTATTTGGATGGTGTAGTTAATGGAATGATTTCAGAGCTGCTCTTAAGCAAGTGTCAAAGCAACAAAATTCAACTTAATGATATTCATTTTTATTACTTTCTAAGCGTACTCATAAAACTCACTACCGAAAACAGCCAAATAAACAAGATAAAACTGCGTTCTTTGCTGAAATAACTGACATCGGTACCATGCAAAATATTATGGCGGGTCATGGTCACGGTTGAGCTGCTGTCCATCTTATAGGCTGCCAATTCTGCAAAGTAAATATTCATTTCACAAGCAATTTTGGCTTTATGCCACAAGCTCTTTATTTCATGCCCTTTTAAACCCGGGACAATTTTGTAGACATCGACAAATTTGGTCTGATTCTGTTTTAAAAAACCACGTTCAATTAAAACATCCGTCAATAAACCTTCCAGTTGCGCATATAAAAGCGGAATGCAGCCTGCAAAGCACTGCATTTCATATAATTTAAATGTTTCTTTTATCACCAAACGGCGCTGTGCTTTATTTCCAGCATCAATCTCTAAAGCATCGAAAGCTTCAAGTAGTTCTGCCTGGAAATAATCCGTATTGATCACATCTAAAAGATTTAAGCTTGCCACATCATCTTCATGTTGATTGATCAAGCTCCAGATATGAATCAAGTTTAAGGCATCATTGGCAAATTTTGCATCGACCGGTTGATCCAGATTATCGGCAAGTACATCAAAATAAGCTTCAACTTGAGCATATTGACGTAACGCTTGGATTAAATGGGTGTATTCACCTGCAGATATTTCCTGAAGATATTGCTCGGCATTTTGTAAAATACCTTTCCCCAGTTTGTCTTGAACATTCTGATTTTGTGGAATTCGGGTCACTTCTCGTTCGAAATCATCTAAATCAAAATCATCATCAATCATCGCTTTTACTCTTGGCACATTGCTTTAAGTGGCTATTATCACAGGTATTCAATACAGCACATAGCGCTATAAAATAAATACTATGACAAATGACTGAATCCCAATCGAAATTGAGTCCACATCATAGCCACTAAATAACAGTTCGCCTGATTTAGATAATATCTAATATGCAGATGGTCCATGTTTTTCGGAACGATCTTAAATTTTTCGGTCTTGCTGGCTCCTCCAATCACGCCCTGACTGAAGGAGCCTTTAAACTAGAATCATTATTTATGATTTTTATTTTGGTCAGACTTGTTTTGCTCAGACTGAGCATTTTTATCATGATCCTTTTTGGAGTCATCTTTTTTATGAGTTTGATCTAAGTCGTTGTCCTTCGACGAAGCATTTTGGTCATCCTTTTTTGAATCATCTGACTGAGACTGATCATCTTGCTTGATTTTACTCATCGTGTCAGCCGCCATCTGTCTGAGTTCACCGAGTTTGACACTGGCTTCACTCACTAACTCAGTAATCTTCTGTTTAGTGTCTTCGAACTTATGCAGAGCCTCATCTTTTAAATTGGCCACAAGGTCCTGCTGACCATTCTGACCCGCTTTAGAATTTTGTTTATCTGACTGTACCGATTTATCTTGATCAGATTTAGCATTTTTCGAATCTGAACCCTGCACACCATTTTGCTGACTGTCGGACTTGCCATTTTTTAGCTCATTCAGAATCTTTTCGCCTTTTTTCAATAGTTCTTCACCAATGGCGATTGCCTTCGCTTTTAAGTCATCCATCTTAATGGTTTCAGTTTTTTTGTCTGAATTGCCTGACTGAGATTCTTTAACATGATCAGAATTATCTTTTTGATCTGCATGTTCGCCATTTGGCTGAGCGCTTTGCTTAGCTTCTGACTTTTCATTAGGATTGTTCTTCTGGGCTTCTAGAGTCTCCTGATATTCTTGATTATGCTGTTTATCGATCTCGTTCTGCTTTTGCTCTTTTTCAATTGGATCATTCAGTTCTCGTGCATGTTGTTCTTTATCTTGGTTCTGCTTCGAAATACTGGTCTGGTTATTCTGAGTCATGAGGACCCTCCCTGAGGTGTATAAAAATTATTAGACAATTTTTTTAGCACAAATCATGTAAATAAGCGGGAGAATTAAGCAAACTGCAACAAAGCCTGTACATATTGTTGCTATTGATTGCAGGAAGTAGCGCTCACGTAACACGATCAATTGTTTAATTGTTGCTCATCGGACGATAGCGATTTTTGTATTTGAATGTTCCGGCCGCTTTATTGGTTGTGCTTCAGCTAAAGCATTTCTTTGTAATCCCCTCTGCATCATGTAAAATTATGGCCCATTGCATAATATACGAATGAGAGAGTCAGATCCGTGCGTAATATCCTAGTCACTAACGCCCTTCCATACGCCAATGGTCCAATCCATATGGGTCACTTACTCGGTTATATCCAAGCAGATATTTGGGTTCGTGCCATGCGTGCAATGGGTCATGACGTGACTTACGTCTGTGCGGATGATGCTCACGGTACAGCAATCATGCTGCGCGCTGAAGCAAACGGCATTTCACCTGAAGCGCAAATTGCCAATGTGCAAAAAGAACATATCCGTGACTTTGATGGGTTCGGTGTTCACTTTGACCATTATGATTCGACCAACAGTGAAGAAAATAAAAATCGCTCCTCTGAGATTTATATTAAGAACCGTGAAGCAGGCAATATTGCAGTTCGTCCGGTCAAACAATTGTTCGACCCTGAAAAAGGCATGTTCTTGTCAGATCGTTTCATTAAAGGCACCTGCCCGAAATGTAAAGCGGAAGATCAGTACGGCGACTCATGTGAAGTTTGTGGTGCAACTTATAATGCAACAGAACTATTGAATCCAAAATCGACTTTAAGTGGTGCTGCACCTGTTGAGAAATCATCAGATCATTACTTCTTCAAACTTCCAAATTTTGCTGAATATCTACAAAAATGGACACGTGACCAAGGTCGCTTGCCAGTTTCTATTGCCAATAAACTGGATGAGTGGTTTGAAGCAGGCTTAAACGACTGGGATATCTCTCGTGATGCACCGTATTTCGGTTTTGAAATTCCAGATGCACCAAACAAATACTTTTACGTTTGGGTAGACGCGCCAATTGGTTATATGTCGAGTTTTGAGAACTACATCAAAACCAAACGTCCTGAATTAAACTTCAATGATTACTGGAAAAAAGACTCTGAAAATGAGGTCTATCACTTCATTGGTAAAGACATCGTGTATTTCCACGCCTTGTTCTGGCCTGCGATGCTTAAAGGTGCAAACTACCGTACACCATCAGGTTTATTCGTAAACGGTTTCTTGACTGTAAATGGTCAGAAGATGTCTAAATCTCGCGGTACATTCATTAAAGCTGAAACCTATTTAGAGCATTTAAACCCTGAATACTTACGTTACTACTTCGCGTCTAAGCTTTCGGACAAAGTTGAAGATTCTGACTTGAACCTTGATGATTTCGTGCAAAAAGTGAATTCAGACTTGGTTGGTAAAGTGGTGAACATTGCCAGTCGTTGTGCAAAATTTATTAACACCAAGTTTGACAACAAATTATCAAATGAATGTGCTGAGCCTGAATTGGTGCAAAGCTTTATCGACGCAGGTTCGTCAATTGCTGCCCAGTATGAAGCACGTGAATTCTCTGCTGCGATTCGTGAAATCATGGCGCTTGCAGACAAAGCCAACCAGTACATTGATGAGAAAAAACCGTGGGCACTTGCAAAGCAGGAAGGTCAAGAACAGCAAGTTCATGACGTATGTTCTGTCGGTATTAACTTGTTCCGCCAATTGGCAGTTTACTTAGCCCCTGTATTGCCGACGTTGGCACAGCAAGTTCAAGCCTTTTTACAACTTGAAAGCTTCAATTTCGAATCTCGTAAAGACATCCTTGTGGGTCATGAAATTGCGTTGTTCCAACCGCTCATGCAACGTGTTGACCCTAAAGCGGTTGCGGCAATGGTGGATGCATCTAAAGACTCTTTAGCTGCCCCTGCTGAAGCACCAAAAGCTGAAAAGAAAAAAGAGAAAGCCAAAGAGAAGAAAGCTGAACCTAAAGTCGGTGAAGCTGAAATCGTCACAATTGATGACTTTGTAAAAGTAGATTTACGTGTTGCAGAAGTTTTAGAAGCTGCAACGGTTGAAGGTTCTGACAAGCTACTTCAATTAACTTTAAATGTCGGTGAAGCTGAGCCACGCAATGTATTTAGCGGTATCCGTGAGTTCTATCAACCTGAAGATCTAAAAGGTAAATTGGTGGTGATGGTGGCTAACCTTGCGCCACGTAAGATGCGTTTTGGTATTTCTAACGGTATGGTACTTGCAGCTGGTAATGGCAACGGCGTTTGGGTGATTTCACCTGAATCTGGCGCTAAACCGGGCGATAAAGTGTCTTAAGATTTTAAATCTGAGATAATAAAAGCCTCTACTGATATAGGGGCTTTTTTATTGAATTATTTCCCTCATCCCAACCTTCTCCCAAAGGGAGAAGGAGCTTTCATTACCAAAAAATTTCGGGATGTTCCCTCTCCTTTTAGGAGAGGGTTAGGGAGAGGTTACATAAAACACTCATTGATATAAATTTAGATTACTTCACTAAATAAATTTTAGTAGCTACATTTAAATACTCGTATGCTGCGTCCACTTTCAAAGAAAATGCTTTATCTCTTGTAAAAAGATAGTCACAGAAACAACCATATGAGGCATGAGACATATCACTAAATGAAGCAATAAATCTTTTTTGTTTATGCATACCTTCATCCTGATGATAGCCGAATAAATTTAGCATTGTATAAATCTGATTAACTTTCTCAAAAATATAATATTCATTTTTGAGAATTGATTTTCTCAAGTGAAAAAAATCTTCCAATTCGACACTTTTCAGTTCAGCATTATTATTTTGTAGCATTTCCCATATTTGATTTATAACATTTGGAAATTCAACTTTATATTTTTCAATTTCAGATAAAATATAGTCGTCCTTAGATTCACTATTTTCCAAAAAATTTAAGGAGCGCTCTAAAAATAGCAATAAATTATTCAAATTTTCAATTTGTTCATTTTTAAATCTATCGTAATCTTTTACACCGCCATATAAACCAAATAAATTATTTTTTAAAGGCTTAATAAATTTATTCAGATAGTTACTCTCAATATATTGATTAAAATGAATAAGTAGATCCTCCCACGATCTAAAAATAGTATTTGTTAGGGAGCCCTTCTCATCCTTAATCAAATTAATATAGTGTGCATTTAACTATCTTAAAATATCTAAAAACTCAACTCCATATTTACTACTTTTTCCATTTACAACTGACCTAATAATTTCCTCTAAGGTAGTGGGTGAGTAAACAGCTTGGACATCGTCTTTCAAATATTTAAAAAAATCTGACTCTCTGCTAAGCAATGGTTTTTCTTTATATTTGCTGAACAAATCTAAAATATTGTGATCTAGATAAGCTAAAGGTTTTCCTGAATACCTTAGTTCCTTCATACACGGCTCTTATTTAATAATTGTATATTTTATAAACAAGAAAAAATTTAGACAATGTGTTAAAAATATTTATCTTCCTAAAAGCTATAAATACCCTATGAAAATTTTAAAACCTTTATTCCTCGCACTAGCCCTAAGCACAACAGCCATCACCACCATTCATGCTGCTGAACCCACCATCCAATCCCAAAAACAAGTTGCAGGTTACTATCATCACCAAATCGGCAATACCCAAATCACTGCCCTCCTCGATGGTACAAACTATCTGAATCCATCTATGTTTAAAGGCTTAAGCGACACTGAAAAATCGAACATTCTTAAGAAATACTATGCTGACCAAGCCAAAGGTATTCAAACCTCAGTCAATGCCTTTTTGATTAATACAGGCAATCAGCTCCTGATGGTCGATAGCGGTGCTGCAAGCTGTTTTGGCGCACACTTAGGTTCGATCTATAACAACTTAAAAGCATCAGGTTATAAGCCTGAACAAGTGAATGAGATCTTCCTCACTCATTTACACCCCGACCATGTCTGTGGCATTTCCAACAATGGTGTAGCGAATTATCCAAATGCCACGCTGCATATTGCCAAAACCGAATACGACTACTGGCTCAATCCAAATACAGTCAAAAAATTGCCAAAAGAAAAACAGGCTGGCTTCTTAGGTACAGTTGAAAAAATTAAAGCGGCTTTAGCTCCGTATGAGAAAACCAAAAAAGTGAAGGTATTCTCGGACAAATCATTGGCTTTTGGTGGTATCGAATTTAAACCATCGTTTGGTCATACCCCGGGGCATTACAGCTTTAAACTCAAAGCCGATGGTCAGGAAGCGGTATTTATTGGTGACATCGTGCATTCACATACCCTTCAGTTTGACCGTCCCGAAACTGCGATTGAATTTGATGTTGATCCCAAAACAGCGGTACAGACACGTCTGAAACACTTTGCTGAATATGCCAAAGAGGGTCAACTGATTGCAGCACCCCATTTACCTTTTCCGGGTTTAGGTCATATTTACTCTAAAGACGGTAAGAGTTATCAATGGATTCCGGTACATTTTAAAGATAAATAAAAAAACTCCCTTCAATAGAAGGGAGTTTTTTTATTTATCTGCGTTTCAATTGTCTGCTGAACTTAAAATAGAATTTGACATTTCATCGGCAACAAACCGCTTACGCCCAGTCTGTTTGGCTTTAAACAGGTTTTTATCGACCGTATCTAAAAAGTGCATTTTGTCATTCTGTGCGGTAGGGATAATACTTTTAACCCCCATACTTAAAGTGACGTTTTCAGAAATAGGGGAAGCCCTATGCGGAAGATTTGCCTGATCCATCATGTGAAGAATCTTTTTTGCAACTTGCATCGCATCTTCTAAAGGGGTTTCCGGCAATACAATTGCAAATTCTTCTCCGCCATAACGTGCCACTAAATCACGCGGACGGACACAGCAACTTTCCAGCATCTGCGCAATTTGCTTAATACAGGCATCCCCAATGATGTGTCCATTAAAGTCATTGTATTGTTTAAAAAAGTCGATATCGATCATAATCACTGAGAGCGACTTTTGTTCACGTATTGCGTTATACCATTCACGTGAATAAAAATCATCGAATAAACGGCGATTGGCAATCTCTGTTAAACCATCCTTATAGGAAAATTCTTCCAGTTTGCGGTGTAAGCTATGTAATTCTTCTTCCTTTTTTTTTCGGTCAGAAATATCAAACATAAAACCGACTAAACTTTCAACTTCACCATTTTCCTTGCGTACCACATGGACGACATCCCGAATCCAGCAATATCCACCTGTTGCCTTTAAAGCACGATAATCTGCTTCATGATCTATACCGGCAATGGACTGGCTTACACAGAAATTCAGCACATGATCACGGTCATCACGATGCATGCGGTCTGCCCAATCCTGCACCGACTTCCAGGAATCCTGTTTCCAGCCCAGTAACTTTTCAATTTGAGGACCAATATAACTAAACTGTTTCGTTGCCCAGTCTATACTCCAGGGTATAGCTAAAGTTGACTCTAATAATGTTTTATAAAACATGTCATTCGACAATTGATGCTCATCAAACGGATTATTCGGCATACGACTACTCTAATTTGAATGCGCAAACAATGTCATGACATGCTCTGATTTTGCCATATAAGACATTCCAATACGCTCTTAATAATTAACCTACTTAAAGCAGGTTTCCCCAATAAAAATTGTTTTTCGCAACTGAACATTTTATATTTCAATATGATTAATTATCATACAATTCCTTCCATAAGAAAATATATCCTTTTGGGTAATTGATTTATTTTTAAAGCTATTAAAACTTGCGCATACAACAAATACATCGCATCAATTTTCTGAAATATTCCAAATAATAATCAGGGCTACATCATGAATAACATTGTCTACTTTGAAATCCAGTCTTCAAATCCACCCAGAGACATTGACTTTTACCAGACTGTTTTTGGCTGGAAATTTACCAAGGTTGAAGGTCTTCCTGTTAAATATTACCAGATCGAAACTGAAAACATGTCAGGTGGCTTACTGAAACGCCCTGCAGCTATACTACCTACACATTGCGGAACCAATGCTTTTACCTGTTCTGTGCTGGTCGAAAATTTCGATGAAACATCGAGGAAGATCCTTGCCGCCGGTGGTCAAATTGCCATGCCTAAATTTGCGATTCCCGGTCGTTGCTGGCAGGGATATTTTCTTGACCTGGATCAAAATATCTTCGGTCTGGTTGAAGCTGATGAAAAAGCAAAATAAAAAAATAGATAAATTCTAATTGTTTAGCATGACTTAAGTAGTCGTACCCGCGATGAATTGCATAATAAGTGGCAGTATTTATGGTAATTTATAGCCTCATCATGCATTGTGATTTGGGGCGTTCATGGCTGTTCATTTTTTTCATACATCAGATTGGCATTTGGGACAATTTTTTTATAACCATTCACGCCAGTATGAACATGAACAGTTTTTAGCCTGGCTACTTGAACAGATCAAACAAAAACAACCGAATGCCCTACTCATTGCAGGGGATATTTTTGATGTCATCAACCCGGCATCTGCTGCACAAAAACAGCTTTACCAGTTTTTAGCCGACGCGCATGCACTTGCCCCGCATATGCAAACGCTGATGATTGCAGGTAACCATGATTCAGGTTATCGGATTGAACAGGTCGAACCCTTACTGGAAAAATACAATGCCAGAACGGTTGGGGTTATTCGCTGGAAGGAAGACAAGACTTTAGATCTCGATCGTTTACTGCTGCCGATTTATGACCTGAATAAAAAGGTTGTCGCATGGTGTTTGAGTCTGCCTTTTTTACGTGCTGCTGAAATTACCGGTTTTAATGAACATACTACAAATAGCCAAAATGCGATTGGCTATTTGCACCAGCAACTGATTAGTGAAGCCAAAAAACGGAAAACCGATGATCAGGCGCTCATTTTAATGTCACATGCGCATATGCAAGGCGGCGAAACTTCCGACTCTGAACGCCCGATTATTATTGGCAATGAAGAGGCTTTGTCTACGGCCTTATTTGACGATGTGATTGATTACGTAGCGCTCGGACATTTACATAAACCACAAAAAGTCCAGCATCCGCATATTCGTTATAGTGGCTCCCCGATTCCACTTTCATTCAGTGAAATTAACTACAAGCATCAAGTGGTTGAAGTCAAAATTGAACCCTCAAAAGCAGATCAATCTGCTTTTCAATTTGAAACCTTGCCTGTTCCTCGCAGCATTCAACTGCACCGCGTTCGGGGAGAGCTGAATGAGGTATTTAACCAACTTAAAGCGATGGCAGATGGTGAAATTGCTAATATTGACCAACGTGAATATATCGATATTGAATATCATACCGATACCCCTCCGCTACCCAATTTGAGACAACAGTTTGAAGATGCCTTGCCTAAAAACCGTTACCGACTGGTGAAAATTTCACGCCAGTACAAAAATCTTCAAGTGCAAAACTGCGCTACAAAAATTCAGCTAGAACCGCCAACGCCAGAAAAATTGTTTGAACAAATTTGGCAAAACAAAGGTTATGTACAAGATGATGCCGTGTTAAAAGATTTTCAGACTCTAGTGCAAGAAGCACATCAATCGCTTGAAAATAAAAACACGATTTAAGGATGTGCCGTGAAAATTTTATCTATCCGTATAAAAAATCTGGCATCTCTTGCTGGCGAACATTTTATTGATTTTGAAAGTGAACCTTTGGCCAATGCCGGGCTGATTGCCATTATTGGCAAAACAGGTGCAGGCAAATCCACAATTCTTGACGCCATGTGTCTGGCGCTCTTCAATCAAGTGCCGCGTCTTAAAGGCAGTGATGGCAAATTGGTCGATGTGGATGGTTCTGAATTACTCACCAATTCACCGTTAACCGTGCTTCGCCGTGGTACCGGACATGGTTTTGCCGAACTGGTCTTTGTGGCACAGGATCAAAAGCATTATCTGGCACGTTGGGAAATTAAACGTGCGCGTGAAAGTGCCACAGGTAAATTACAAAGCGTCCAACGCCATTTAAAATGTTTAACCGATGGTGTGGTAATTGCGGATAAAGCCAAAGCAGTCGATGCCAATATCCTCAAAATCACCCAACTCAGTTTTGAGCAATTTACCCGTGCAGTTTTACTGGCTCAATCTGAAGTCACTGCCTTTTTAAAAGCCCGAGATAATGAACGTGGCGCTTTACTGGAATACTTAACCAACTCCAATATTTTTGCCAAAATTGGTGAAATTGCATTTCGTAAAACCGCCGATATTGAAAAAGAGCGTAAAAAACTCGAAGAAATGATCGGTCATATTGATATTTTGTCAGATGAAGCAATTACTGAATTGAATCAGCAATTTACAATTGCAAATATTGCATACAAAAAACTAGAAACTGAAAAAACACATCTAAGCAAACAACAGCTTTGGTTTGAAGAACATCAAAAGCTGGAAAACCAAATCAGTGACAAACAAAAAAATTATGATGATCAATTTTGTGTTCAACAACAATTAGCCCCTGAACGTCATAAACTGAACCGTTTAGAAGTATTTTCAAGTATTCGCCCAACTGTGTTTCAACAAGCTCAATTAGTCAAAGCCCAACAACAGCTGGTACCCCATATTCAGCAACTCCAAAATTCTTTTGATGCGGTTTCAAAGCAATTTTATAATGAACAACAACAGTATAAAAAAGTGGACACTGAACTTAAAGTTCTGCAAGATTTTGAATTCACCCATGCCGCGGCTTTAAAACAAGTTCGAAGCTGTATTCAAGAACGTGATTTTATTGGGGCTGAATTTAACAAGCTGAAAACCAGATGCGTAGAATTAGATGCACAACAACAACCATTAAATGCGCAAAAACAAAATATTGAACTGGATATTTCAAGGCTGTTCGATCAGCAAAAAGCAATTCAAAAGCAATTATCCGAAACTGAAAAATTCAGTCCGCTGGATCAAAGTATTCATGCCCATATTCAACAATTACAGCAATTCATTACTCAATATCAAACGATTGAACAAAGTCTAGGAGATCTGACCCAAGCGCAATCAAAATGTGCAGAAGATCAACGCAAACTAGATCAGCTCCAGACTGAATTTGGTGCTGTCACGCAGATTGAACAGCAATTGCTAAAATTAAATACAGAGCGTGAGCTAGGAATTTTCCAGCTTAATCAGTTAGATCTTGCACAACAAAAGTTAAAGCAATATTTTGAATTACATGCGGATCTATCTCATCATCAAACTCAATTACAGACATTCAGCTCACAAGTACTTGAACTGAATCAGGCAAATATACAAGCAGAAAAAACCTTTGAAACGGCAAAAAATGACCGGGTTCAACTGCAAGAAATTTTGCAAAAACAGCGCTTATTGCATGCAGAAAATGTTGAACAATTACGTATCAATTTAGTGGCAGATAAGCCTTGTCTGGTGTGTGGTAGCACCTCTCATCCTTATAAAAATGACGAATCGCAAGTTTCAAAAGCCTTGTTTGAATTGCAACAACAGCAAGAACAACACGCCATTCAAAAAGAGCAGGAGAATTTCCAACGCTGGCAAATGGCCCAACAACAGGCAACCAAAGCGCAATCTGAACTGGATCAACTCAAAAACAACATTCAAAGCAATATTAGAAAATTAGAAATCCAGCAAAATGAAATAGCGCAACAGTTTTCAAATTTGCAGATTCAAATCAATCTTGAACAATCAGCTCA
>Ga0308165_1002334_pt1 | contig 23074 bp, 20 predicted proteins | sample PhyWR2_FD_201032 | JGI IMG/M metagenome (GOLD analysis project Ga0308165, IMG submission 201032) | Phyllosphere microbial communities from UC Gill Tract Community Farm, Albany, California, United States - DLSLW.R2 | ecosystem: Host-associated > Plants > Phyllosphere > Unclassified | place: USA... | reverse complement strand
TGCATAGAGAGGATAATGGCCGTTTAAAACTAGGGACCTTAGAAATAGATTTTAAAACATAAACAACGTTAATTAACTGATAAACCTTATTTATATTCAATAATCAATTTTTACCGGACAACAGTGAGTTTATTTCAGCATCTAACTTGAATAGACCCTGAAATAAATTCAGGGTGACGTATCTTTTACTTATCTCCTAAATAATCAAATCCTTCTAATTCTTCTCTTTGGGCTCTTTTACTTAAGATATCATCTTCTTCAGCCTGAACTCTTGAGAAAAATAAAGCTTCGGCCTGGATTCTTTTTATTAATTGACGAACTAAGGTTAAATCAAAAGCATCTTTGCTTAATTTGATGCAGTATTCTCTTTCGTTGATTTCTAAACTTGACGTATTCATATCGCAATGATTTTAATTATCGATTGCTGTAAATATAGAAAAGGCTTGCTAAACAATTGTTAGCAAGCCTTTTAAGTTTATGTTATGTTTGTGTTAAAACTAATCCGTTATTTCCGGTTTCAACATTACATTTAACTATTTATGCGAAAGAAATAAACCTTCGTCGGTTTTGGCCACTTTTAAAATGTTCTTGCCGGTTAAAGCTTTTAAGGTAGTATCCCATTTTTTATTGCTCCAATCGGTTAACTGCGCTTTTATATCTGTTAAAAGATATAGTTCGCCTTCTTTAACCAAAGCATATAATTCTGTTTCCTCTGGAGTTAATTCAACTTTCTTCTTCTCAGGGCGCATCTGCGGGAAGAATAGAACTTCCTGAATGGTGCTTTGGTTGGTCATGAGCATCACAATACGGTCGATACCGAAACCTAAACCAGAGGTTGGCGGCATACCATATTCTAAAGCACGGACAAAATCATCATCCATTGCCATCGCTTCAGCATCACCACGGTCGGCCAGTTTTAACTGATCTTCGAAACGTTCTTTTTGATCGATCGGATCGTTAAGTTCAGAATAGGCATTTCCAATTTCTTTACCGTTCACAAATATTTCGAAACGCTCTACCAAGCCGGCTGCTGTACGGTGTTTTTTAGCAAGCGGTGTCATTTCGATAGGATAATCTGTGATAAAAGTAGGCTGAATTAAATTGGCTTCTACTTTTGCACTGAAAATTTCATCAACCAGTTTACCGCGACCCATTGTAGAATCGGTTTCGATAGCCAATGATGCACAGGTTTGCAAAAGTTCTTCTTCTGTCATGGCCGATACATCAATCCCAGTATATTTTTGGATTGATTCGTACATGGTTAGTTTCTCGTAAGGTCCTTCGAAATTAATGTCGTTTTCGCCAACTTTAACCACGGCAGAACCATTTGTTGCAACGGCTACTTTTTCTAAACATTCTTCAACCATAGCCATCATCCAGATATAATCTTTATAGGCTACGTAAATTTCCATCGAAGTGTACTCTGGATTATGGGTACGGTCCATCCCCTCATTACGGAACATTTTACCGAATTCATAAACGCCATCAAAACCTGCAACGATTAATCTTTTTAAATACAGCTCATTTGCGATACGCAAGTAAAGCGGCATATCTAAGGTGTTGTGGTGCGTGGCAAAAGGACGGGCAGCAGCACCGCCATGAATAGGCTGTAGTATAGGGGTTTCTACTTCCATCCAGCCTTGCTCATCAAAGTAATTGCGCATACTGTTAATTACTTTGCTGCGTTTGATGAAAATCTGTTTGTAATCTGGATTTACGGTTAAATCTACATAACGCATGCGGTAACGCAACTCAGGATTGGTAAAACCATCATATACGTTTCCATCGTCATCACGTTTTACAATAGGTAAGGGGCGTAACGATTTGGCTAAAACAGTAAAATCGGTAACGTGAATAGAAATTTCGCCTGTTTGTGTGGTAAAAACGTAACCTTTAACACCAATAAAATCACCGATATCGAGCAACTTTTTAAATACGGTATTGTATAGGGTTTTATCATCGCCAGGGCACAGTTCGTCGCGCTTTAAATAAATCTGGATCCTGCCGGTCGAATCTTGCAGTTCTGCAAAAGAGGCTGCACCCATAATGTTTCGGCCCATAATGCGGCCAGCTAAACTTACGGTCTTATAAGCAGTTTTATCTTTTTCGTAATTTGCTAAAATATCGGCAGCAGTTACATTAATTTCGTACGCTTCGGCTGGATAAGGCTCTATGCCCAGTTGGCGCAATTGTTTTAACGACTCACGTCGTAATATTTCTTGTTCTGATAATCCTATACTCATTTCAGGTATTTTTTGCAAAAGTAGTGATTTGCAATTTGTTTTATAATTGTAATTACAATCTATTTAATAAAAGAACTTACATCATGGTGAATATATTCTGCCCAAAATAGATGTTGGCAAAGATAAGAAAGGTATTGTAATTACTAAATGCTTTATTCGATATAAAAATGGGTTGTTCGGCCTTATATTGAATGCTGATGATTTAATTTTTTAGTGAAACATCTATTCGAGATCGTTTAAAGGATCCCAGAATATCTTTTTAAAGTTTTGAACTTTAAGGTTTTTAATTTCAATTCCTTCGTGTTCCAATAGTTGCTGTCTTTTACGTGTTGAAGATGGATCGCCACTGAGCAAACCGCTGCTGCTGATTACCCGGTGATAAGGTATTGGCGGTTGTGCACCGCCGCAGGCACCAATGGCACGGGCAACCATTCTGGAAAGTTTTGGTGTACCGATAGCTTTGGCAATTGCGCCGTAAGATGTTACCCTTCCTGTTGGGATTTCCCTGGTTAAATCCCAAACCTGTTCAAAAAATAAATCCTGGTTCATGGTTGATGATTTGTGACTACCGATAAGGGATTAACCACCAAATTTACGCACACGGTAAATCAAAGATAACATGAAATAACGGCCCAAACGGTTCACCTGGCGGTCTACTATCACATTGTCGAATACATCCCTCGATATTCCCGAATTTTGATCAAAAAGATCAAATCCTTCTACTCGGATGGCCGCCATGTTGTTTTTCATAAACTTGTATTCCATTGATAAACGCAGCAGGGTAGGATTGCGGACCGCTCCATTATCAAAGCCAGAATTAACCTGTTTCGTAAAATCGTAGCCCAATGTCAGGTCTTTGAAAAAATAGTTGCGTCCCTCTATTCCGCATTCAAAACGGTTAGATTGGCGGTCGGCAAAGCTATCGCTCGAATAATTGGTCAGATTTTGTGAATAGGATGTTTCCAGCTCAAAGTTGGCAATGTCTTTAAGATCGACCTTAAATTCGAGTTCCTGCCTCCAGGCAATATTCTTCGCCTCAATCCTGCTATTGTCGGTAAAGGTGATGTTATTGTTCAACTGGCCAGAGCCTGAATAGCCAATGGTAAACTTACGTTCGGAAGAAAGCGGCTTGCTGATGTTATAATCGCCCTGTAAAGTATAATAACCATCCGCATTGATATAACTGGTAAGTTGGTTAACTGTTCCCGGTACGCGCTCTTTTGTGGTTACAATCCTGTTGTTGGTGCGTTCATATTTAAAATTGGCCAAAATAACTTTTCCAGCGTTCCAATCAGCCTGCTTGTAATGTGCATTGATGCTTTGAATAAATTCTGGTTTCAGGTTTGGGTTTCCGGTAACAACATTCTGCAGGTTAGAATTGTCGGATATCGGCTGCAGCTGCAAGAACCCTGGCTGGTTATTTCTGCCCCAATAGTTGATGTCGAATGATTCCTGGTTCGAAAACTTATACGAAAACCGTCCGGATGGGATCAGGTTAAAAGTGCGGTTGACTGTTTGATCATTATTGCTCAGGTTTTGTCCGCTCAGTAATGCAGGTTGTGCATTTAGGCCAAGCGTATAGTTTAGTTTTTCGCCGATGTACCTGTAATTCAGGCCAATTTTATTGGTGGTAAACTGGTAATCGTAAATGTTGCTTAATTTAGGGTTAAATACCTGGTTGCCGTCCGTTATATCATATGCATCTCTCGAATTGTTTGTTGCAGAACGGTTCCAATTGTAATTTACTTCTAAAAAAGTCTTTTTCCAGAGCGGTTCCATGTAAGATGCCCCGGCGTTAAGCCCGAAATTACGGCTACTTTGATTGTTGAGCTGGTTTTGTATCACCGAATCGACCGAAATACTGTGGGTGTTGACATACTTGTTGTAAACATCCCTATCATTCTGGCTATCAGAATAATTAATGCTGCTCCACGCGGTAAGGTTACGGCCTTTCTTCGAAAATTTATGGTTAAAGAATATATTGGTCCTTGCATTGATATTGTTCGAATTACTGAAATTCGTGCTTTCTTTGCGGGTAGCAAGTGTATCCTGGGTAATTTCAGAACCTCCGGTATTGTTTCCGCTGTTGGCACCGTACGAAAAATTTGGCGAAATTTTGAGGTAATTCATCGTATCGATTTTATACTCCAAATTGCCTCCAAACCAGTGGTTATTATTGTTGCTTTTGCCGTTGTTGCGCGCATCTTCCAACCGGTTGATCGGATTTTGGTTGTCATCCTGTAAAACACTCTGGGTATAAGTAGAGCTAAGGGTATTGTTCTTGTCGTTATTAAAATTATAAGCGGCATCGGCAGAAAGTTTCGTGCTGAACTCATTTTTGTAATTTAGCCCAAGTGCATTTCTGGTGGTAATCCCGTCACCACCGCCACCACGCATGTTGGCATTGGCAGAAGTTCCATCAAAGGAGATCTGCTGTTCGCCTTTCATGCTATTGCCCCTAATATTGGTATTGTAACGGTCAGAATTGCCCACACCAGCAGAAGCCCTGGCAAAATAACCTTTCTTTTTATCATCCTCAATGGTCAGGTTCAATATTTTTTCGGGCTCACCCGTTTTAATCCCTGTAAGCTTTGCCTGATCACCATAGTCGTCAATAACCTGAAGATTCTTTATAATGTCGGCCGGCAGATTTTTGATTGCAGTAGCCACATCTGTTCCGAAAAAATCTTTCCCATTAACACGTATTTTCGTAACGGGTGCGCCCTGGCTGGTTACATTGCCATCTTTATCTACTTTTATGCCGGGCAGCTTTTTCAGCACTTCATCTACTGCATCGCCATCCCTTACCGGAAAAGCCTTGGCATTAAAGCTCACGGTATCCTCGGTTACCTTTATGGGCGGCACACCTGATATTACAACCCCCTCCAGGGTATTTGATGAGGGCTTAAGTTTAATGTCGGTAATATTTAAAGCATTGCCTTTCTCTATCAGATACTGTTTTGTAAAAGTATCGTAGCCTATAAATGCAGCCGATAGCGTAAACTGTTTGGATTTAATTTTGCCAAATATAAAGGAGCCATCGGTGTTGGCAGAAGTACCCATACTGTCGGTGCCCGATTTGATCCTAACAACAGCACCAGGGAGCGGAAGGCCTGCAGTATCCAATACCATGCCCTTAACAGTATAGTTTTGTGCCTTACTGTTTGTAAAAAAGCCTGCCATGAGCAGGAGTAGCCAAATTGATTTAGTAAAAACCCTCATGAATTATTTGTGTGTGGTATAAAAGTACGGAGCGAACTGTTAAACCCGTTCAGCGTAATCAACATGTTACGGATGTTGAATGCTGGAAATCTGGCTACTACATTGATATTCAGTAATGCTAATGTTTGTTTTTAATGGTCATAAACCAATAATATGATGTTTTTTTTGCTAAATATTTTAGTATTTATGAAAACGAAATTTATATTTGCGTTAGGTGCCAGATTAAATTTCCCAATTTCTAAAACACAACGAATTGTTCCAATGACCGAATTAAATTATTTTTTTGAAAGGAGTAATGGAGAAATGATGAATTATCAGTTGATTCAGTTTACTGTGAATGCACCCTGGTCTGTACTAGATGGAGATGAATTTTTAGGTAGCATCGAGAAAAACGATGGTAAATGGATTGCAGTTTTAGGAAATAACCTCACGCATACGATAGTGCAAGGTGCAGGAAACCTGATCGATAAGCAGCATTATCATGCGTTACCGGCCGAAATTTGTGCAAGATGGCCCAAACTGGTGGCCGAAGTAATAGCAAAATCAGATGATATGTATATGGTGGTCTGCAAGCCAGAAATCAACTTCCAAACCTTTAAACGCATATTCACCAAATTTATACCAGGCTTATTAAAAGATGAATGGCCTGTTGATTTTTATGTTTACAATGATAGTTTTAACGAAGATTTTGTATTAATGGCACATAAAAGGGAAGAAGAACGGTTTCAGGGATCTGTGAGCCGTTGGTAGCGTTTAGGTTTTCAATTATATGGAAGTGTTGATAACGTGAAGCCGTCATTTCGGGGTTTAATTTATTTTATAAAAATCAATATGAGTTACAGCCTCTCCACGATCGTTGCGTAGCCTATTTTTTTGCCATTTATCTGACGAGCATAGATTTCTTCATTCCGCTACCGACGAAAAATCTGTAAGCTCCGGTCGAAAGGACGATCCGTTTTAGAAATTTGTCATTGATCGCGGAGCGGAGATATCTAGGTTTTAGAGATCTCCGCTCCGCGATGCTCCAAATGGATTGCTTGTTTTTATTAATATGGTAGCGAGCAATAAACTACATTTTCAAACGCATTTTAATTCTTTCCCAATATTTCGGTCAATTTTACATTGAGCGCTTCGCCACGGAGGTTTTTGGCTATTATTTTTCCATCAGGACCGATCAGGTAATTCTGTGGAACAGCATTTACCTGGTAGAGCTTAGCGATATCACTTTTCCAGTATTTAAGGTCGGATACCTGCGCCCAGGTTAGACCATCATCCTGAATGGCTTTTATCCAATTTTCTTTTTTCTGATCGAGTGAAACGCCGAGTACTTCCAGCCCCTTTTGGTGGAACCTGCCGTACGATTTAACAAGGTTTGGATTTTCTGCCCTGCAGGGTACGCACCAGCTGGCCCAAAAATCAACTAGCACATATTTTCCTCTATATGAAGATAGCGATACCGATTTATCGGCCGTATCAGGTGCAGAAAATTCAGGTGCCATTTTACCAATGCCGAGTTTAGCGGCGGTATTTAATATTTCTTCGAACTTTTTTCCTGCGGCACTTTCCCTGATATCTTTAGATAGAAACGCAAACACAACCAATGTGGCTTCGCCATCGGGTACCATCCCTGCATAATCTTTTAATGCAGCTAAACTGATGATCGAATTAGGATGTGCTTTTATAAACGCAGACTGGATTTCTTTTTTCTCGTTCTCAATCTGCCCAAACTGTTTCTGTAGTTCACTCTGATATTTGGGAGATTCTTTCTCTTCATTTGGTAAAGCGAGATATGAATTATAGGTTTTGCTAAATTTGACAGCATTTTCAGACAGCATTTTATTTAATTCGTTATAATCTTCATTAATTTTAGAATTAATAACCTTCGATTTGGAAACCGAATCCGATGCGGTGAGCTGAAGAGCTTTAGCTTCAAGGTAAAAATTAAGCCTGTTGGCACTCTTTCTTGCTACACTTAATCCTTTTCCCTTATCACTCACCAATAAGGTAGCCAGGGCAGGTTCATCGAGTTGCCCATTAAAAACAAATTTACCATCGGTGAGCGTAACCGAATCGGTTTTCGTTTTATAGATTAAATAGGCTTTTGCAGCTTTATCTGCGTTGTTGATATGACCGGATAAAGTAAAATTTCCGGCTTGTGCAAATCCAATTACAGGACAGCATGTAAGGATATATATGAATATTTTTTTCATTTTAATGGGGTTTAATTGTGCTTATTTAAAGATTTCTTCTAATTTTTTATCGATGGTAACGCCGTCGTCGCCAACTACCCTGGCCAGGATTTTTCCATTGGGATCGATCAGTATTTTTGTAGGTAGGGCGCTTATGCCATACTGCTCCATAATATCGTTGGGATTACTTTCTCCCTTCATTTTTTTATTTACGTCTCCACCGCCCAAAACCTGGTGCCATGCACCGATGCTGTCGGTTGTAATTGCTTTTTTCCAAAGTGCAACCCTGGTATCATCATCAGAAATCCCAACAATATCAAGCCCTTTATCCTTGTACTTGCTATAAATATTACGCAAATGTGGATGACTGGCCCTGCATGGTACACACCAGGTGGCCCAAAAATCCAGTAATACATATTTCCCCTTAAAATCATTCAGGCTTATCGTTTTTCCATTCATATCGGTTGTACTGAAGTTTGAAGCCATTTTACCGGGTGCACCTGCCTCCAATGCTGTCAGTTTTTTGCCCAGTTGTTTACCTATAAAATTATCTTTTAGTGGCTGCGGCAGTTTGATATATACCGCATTTATCGAATCGGTACTTAGCATGCCGCTGTACATGTAAACCATATATTCCGATACGTAGGATTGGGGATGTTCTTTTGCAAACTGGTAAGTGCGTTTTACCATGTTATCGCTGTAAAGGCCCTTCAGTTTTTTAATTTCCTTCTTTCTTTCCCCGTCGTCCGTTTTAGGAAGTTTGGAAAGCGAATCCATGGCTTCAACAGTTGGTTTTAAATAGGCTGTTAGTGCGTCGGCATCTGATTGTGTTTGAGAACCTGTTAATTTAGATTGCCTGATCTGACTGGCATCAAGTTTAACCGTCATGTTGCCGGGCTCAATATAAAATTGAACGCTGTCGTCTTTTTTGCCTGTAACGCTTGGTTTAACAGAAAAGGAGGCGATCTGTGGACCATCAGTCACGCCTGAAAAAGAGAATTTTCCATTATTGGCAGCTTGTGCCAAATGAACAGATTTTCCATCGTTTCCCGTATATCTTAGAAAAACCGAATCTGCTTTGCCTTCGGTAACCTGTACGGTTATTTTAAATGTTTCGGCCGGTTTTTGGGCATGTAAAAGGCCGGTTCCTGCTAAAAGCAGAAATAAAGGTGACAATAAATTTTTCATAATAATTGTTTAATAGATTTTTTAGCGTAAAGAAACCGTTATGCCAACCCAGCCCGCTTTGATATCATTCCATCTGTTCAAAGCACCGCCATTACATCCATAATTTTGGCTGTTTACGGGCTGGTTAAGCAATAGGAAACCGTTAATTTTTACTTAGAATATCCAGGATTTTGATCAACGATTAAAGGGTTGTTTATAAATTCTTCCTTAGGGATAGGGAATATATACTGGCTTTTATCGGTAATGGTTGGCCTCAACTGGCTTACGGTTGCCAATGGGAAGCGCAGGAGTGCCCAGTAAGAAATTCCTTCTTCACCTATAAAATTCTTCACATATTCATAATAAATCTGTTTAAGTAGCTCATCACTGGTAGCTGTGGCTTCGACGGCTGTAAAATCGGTAATCCCCGCCTTTCCCATTATAGTTTTTAAGAGTGTTTTGGCCGCAACCGAAACACCAGCGGATCTCACCATTGCTTCGGCCTGCATCAGGTAAATTTCTGATAACCTGAAAGCATAGCCAACTTCCGAAATCTGCGTGGTGGCAAGGGTAGGGGTTACATATTTAATAAAGTAAAAACCTTTATTTCTGGCCCCAACATTACCAACAATCCAGCTTTTCCGCGGGTCGTTTGCAACAAGTGTATTAAAAGCATTGGTTACTACATAATAAGATGAGCGTACCACATAATTGCCCGATGTATTATAGTAATATCCGCTTTGGTTAGGCTGGGGCTGTATGCCGAGCATTACCTCCGTACTGGTTAATCCTTTGGTATAGAAAATATCCTTGAGGTTGTTCTCGAGTTTGTATGGGCTCGAATTGATAATTGTATTGCCCAAGGTGGCACACTGTGCATAATCATCATTTTGGGCCCTGCTCAATAATACACGCATTTTTAAAGCCATGGCTGTCCACTTGTTTGCATAAATATTGTTGCTTGTAACGGCCCCGTTATCGATGGTGTAATTGATATCGTCGAGAATAAAATCATAACTTTCTTTAACGCTGGCCCTTGCCTGTGGATAGTTAGTTGCAGTAATAAAATCTTTCCGGAGAATAACTCCAAAATTGCTGTTGATATTATCCCACTGACCGAAATAAAGCAGGAGTTTAAAATGCGCAAAGGCACGTAAAAACCTGGCTTCGGCCAGAATCTGTTGTTTGCGTCCGTTAACAAAAAGATCGTCGCCAAGTTTGGCAACCCCACTGATTACGCCATTGGCTGCATTGATGGTGGTATAATCCTGTCCCCATTCTCTGCTCATACTGGTGGTGCCCAATTTGTTGGTCTCTTCATTTGTGGTATTGGTACCATCGGCCATGTAACCTGATAAAATACCACCATTAACCTCGCTAGGGAGCCAGTTTGTTGTAACTGCCGAAGCATTTGCAAGGCGGTAATAAACGCCGTTCAATGCAATGTTTGCCGTTTGCTGGCTTATGATGCTGTTTCCCTCTACTAATGCATCATTCGGAAGGGCATCCAATTGTTTTTTGCAGCCAAAGGCCACAAGTACAACAAACAACATGCAGTAGATACTGATATATTTTTTCATCTTATTTTATATTAAAATCCTAATCTTATACCCATAATAAATTGTTTAACTGCCGGGTAAGCGTTCGAATCTGTGTAACCATCAATTAAACTGTAAGGATCGTTGCTTACCTCTGGATCCTGTCCTGGATATTTGGTAATGCTGAATAAATTCGTTGCCGAAACATATACGGAAGCTGTTTGGATATTTAATTTATCCATCAGCGATTTTGAAAATTTGTAGTTCAGGCTGATCGATTTTAGTTTGATGTACGAAGAACTGTATATGTTTTTATCGGATACTCCAGATGCATTTTGTCCATAGATCAATCTTGGATTGGTATCGGATGGGTTCTCCGGTGTCCATCTGTCCAATATCCGTACGTTTTTATTGGTCCTATCGGATACATATTGGTTCTGTATATCCGCCAGGTAAAGAATGTGGCCACCGTAAGAATAGGTAAGTAGGGTGGATAATGAGAAGTTTTTGTATGAAAAAGTATTGGTGTAACCGCCATAGAACTTTGGTGCTGCGGTTCCGATCAGCCTGTAGCCATCCGGAAAACCTGCCAAAGGTCCGGATGCTGGGATTACAAACATGGCATCGCCTATGTTTAAATATGGCTGATAGAACGAATAATAAGCAAAAGCCTTTTTGTAAGCGGCCAACTGCTCGGCATTTTGGATAATACCGCTAAACTGGCTTCCCACAAACTGTCCGATCGGTAAACCTGTTCTTAAAACTGTGTTGGATAAAATATAGCTCTGCCCGTTTGAAGAACTTACGCTTCCATGGTTAGGATCTACAAAATCGGTATTTAGATTGGTTACCAGACTTCTGTTGAAGGAGATATTGAAATCACTTCTCCAAGAAAAAGCCTTTCCCCTAAAAATATCGCCCTGAAGATTGATTTCCAATCCCCTGTTTCTGATATCGGCAAGGTTTGAAGTAAGGTTTCCATAAGAAGAACTCGACGGCAAGGGCATGTTGAATAGTAAACCGGAAGATTTCTTTTCGTAAATACCAACACTTCCAACAATCCTCGATTTAAATAAAGAGAAATCCAGACCAGCATCTTTTTGTAATGTAGATTCCCATTTAAGCCTATCATTTCCCAATTGAGATGGGATAACCGCATTAGTACCACCATAGGCAACTGGGGTGTATAGGGTGCGGTACAGGTAATTGCCAATATTCTGTGTTCCGGTATAACCTGCACTTGCCCTTAGTTTTAAATCATCAACCCAGCTTACGTTTTTCATGAAGCTTTCCTGAGATATACGCCAGGCCAATCCGGCAGATGGAAAATACCCTACACGGTTGTTGGTAGAGAATTTCGAAGAAGCATCAGAACGGGCGGTAATGGTAACCAGATACCTGTCTTTAAAAGCATAATTGGCCCTGATGTAAAAACTCAACAAGGAATTCTGTGCCGATGAAGCTACGTTGGGCAAAGTAACGGCAGCAGAACCCAGATTATTTAAAATCAGGTCGTCGGGATAAGTTTGTCCCGAAGCCTGGAACGAATTTATCTTGTTCTGTTCCCATGAGGTTCCGGCAACAACATCAATTCGGTGATCTTCGTTAAACTGTTTATTATAACTTAAGGTGTTTTCGATCAAGTAGTTTACATTTTCAGTTTGTCCCTGCGAGCCAACACCTCCTTTGGTATCGCTGGCACCACTGGTTGTAGAATATAGGGTAGAAGATGGGGTATAATTTCGCTGACGGTACTGATTATAATTGATTGAACCCTGGCTCTTAAAGGTTAAACCTTTAAAAATCTTATATTCCAAAGCTATCGAACCTAAAAAAGCAGCATTTTTACCCTGGTTTATACCTTTTAGTAAACTTAATGGGTTTTGGAAGCCATAAAAGTTGCTACTGCCTATTGCTGCCCGGTTTAAGGTATTCAATGTGCCATCAGGATTATAAGGAGCTAATGTTGGTGGTGCATATAAAGCCTGTGAGTAAACCCCGTTGGTGATATTACTGGTAGTAAAACCATAATCGATATTGGTTACGAATTTAAATTTGCTGTTAATTTCGTTGTCCAGATTAATCTTGCCCGAAAGACGTGAAAAATCGGTTCCCTTTAATACACCGTCCTGGCGGGAATAAGATAATGATGTGTAATATTTCGAGCCCTTTCCACCACCGCGGACCGAAATATCGGTATTTTGTGTAATGCCTTTTCTCAAAACAAGCCCCAACCAATCTGTGTTAGCTGTTCCTAAATAATCTGGATTGTTCAGGATGCTGTTTGCCGTTGCACTTGTTGCAAGGCCTGCCGCTACCCGGTCGGTATTGAGATTTTTAGCGGCTTCTTTCATAATCATGGTATATTCTTCGGCATTTAAAAGCTTAGCCTTTACCGGAGACGACAAACCCGTATAGTTGTTGAACTGGAAAATAGGTTTTTGATCATTCAAACCTTTTTTGGTAGTAATGATGATTACGCCATTTGCCGCTTTACTGCCATAAATTGCCGTTGCAGATGCATCTTTCAAAATATCGATGGTTTCTATATCGTTAATATTCAAGCCTGCCAAACTGCTTAACCCCCTTGAGAAACCGCCTGAGATTGCAGGTGTAGCATCGCCCGAAGATTGCGCAATAGGATCTACCACCTCGCCTGGAGTTTTGATATACCTATCTACCGGCGTTACCTGTATTCCATCTATAATATAAAGTGGATCATTACCGCCCAGGATAGAAGTTCCGCCCCTAATTTTTATGCCTGCAACACCACCTGGCGAGCCATCTGCCTGAACCACCTGAACACCAGGTGCTTTACCTGATAAGGCCTGATCGATGCTGGTAAAAGGAATGTCTTTCACCTCATCAATATTTACCGACGAAACCGATCCGGTAAGGTCTTTACGTTTTGTACTGCCATAACCCACTACAACTACCTGTTCGAGCGCTGAACTTGCCGCACTTAACATCACAGCATAATAGTTTTCCTTTCCTATTTTCTGCTCCTGTTGCTGGTAGCCAATAAATGTGAATACCAGTATGTCGCCCCTGTCGGCAGCAATGGTAAACGAGCCATCAATCTGTGTGGCCGTGCTCTTTTTTGTATTTCTGTTGCGCACGGTAACCCCCATGAGGAAGTTGCCTTTTTCATCAGCTACTTTACCAGAGATAGAAATTGTAGCTCTTACAACCGGTTGGACATCTTTTTCTTTAATTTGTGGTTCCTCTTTCTGTTTTAGGATTATATTTTTACCGATAATTTTAAAAACGATTTCTCTGTTCTTAAAGCACGAGTTAAGCGCAGTTTCTATCTCTGCATTTTTTAGTTCGATACTTACCTTAATGCCCGAAAGATCCTTTGCATCGTAGAAAAAATGATAGCCAGATTGATTGGTAATGTTTTCGAGTACCTTTTCTATAGCTATATTTTTTTCATTCAGGCTTATTTTCTGCCCGAAAGTATTTGCGCTGGCCTGCACCAGGGCAATAAGCAGAATAAGGGTGGCTAGTTTCATAACCTTAAGAATTTTTTTAAAAAACTGCGTGTAGGCCACGGCAGTAGTAAAAGAATTAAAATTCATTACATTTGTTTGGTTTGGGGTAGTTGGATTAAACAGTTCAGTTATTATTTTCTCAGTTATGAGAGGGTTAAACCCAAATCTATTTTCGCAGGAGTGGTACCAGCACTTCTGCGTTTTTTTTTGGAGGATAACCTGATTGGGTAAGGTTAAATTTGTATCTGTTTCTTCATTTTTTTCTTCTTCATTTTTGGTTTGGTTGATAAAAGGATATTACTTTGTTACGATGATGGTTGATCCCTGTGGGCTTTGTTTTATTTTAAAGTTGATTTTTAAATAGCTTAAAATTTCGAGTACGTCTGATAGATTTACATTGCGGGTGATTTCGCCCGAGAACAGCCTGTCCGGAATTTCTTTCTCATACTCTACTTTTACGTCATACCACCTCGAAACCTGGCGTAAAACTTCCTTGAAACTGGTGTTCTTAAACTTAAAAATTCCGTTTTTCCATGCAACTACCTGCTCAACATCTGCACTGGTTCTTACTCCGATTTTGGCGTTATCGTTATGTATCTCGGTTTCTGCCTGCTCCCCTGGAAGAAGAACCCTGCTATTATTACCTTTAAGCAGTTTAATCTTACCTTCGAGCAATGTGGTTTTGGTGAACGGTTCGTCAAGATAGGTGTTGATGTTAAAATGAGTACCCAAAACCTCTACCGTTTGGTTAGCACTGCTCACTTTAAAAGGTTTATCAGCCTGGTGTACCACTTCGAAATAGGCTTCGCCGGTGATGTTTACCGGTCTGGTATTTCCAGCAAATTTTGTAGGAAAAGTGATAGATGATTCGGCGTTTAACCATACATTGCTTCCATCAGGCAAGGTAACCTGAAACTGACCACCACGTGGCGTACTTATGGTATTGTAGGTTACCTGATCGTTATTGTTAGCTTTATACACCACTTTCCCATCTGCAGCTTTATTTACAAAAGATAATTCTTTAACACCTAAAATACCTGTTTTCGCATCTGTTAATGAAACTTGTTTCCCATCAGCCAAAGTTAATACCGCTTTGTTTCCGCCTGGTTTAATATGTGAATCCCCTATGTTTACAATGGTTTCCTTATTTTTGCTCCTTTCAAAAAAGAAATAGCTACCAATAGTTAATACCACTATAACAGATGCTGCTACGGTGATTTTCTGCCATAACGCTATCCTTTTTGGTAATTTTGTAACTTTTATTAACCTGGTTAACATTTCTTTTTCGGTGTTTTTAAGTTCCTGCTCCGAAATAGAAAGCCTCTCACCGGTATTTAAGTTGTTATACCAGTTTTCAAAAATGCTTTTTTCTTCTTCCGAACATTTCCCCTCTGCATATTTCTGCAAAAGTTCTTTGGCGTTATGGTTAATCATAGGGTAAATTTGAATGCTTCCAAACTATATATCGGTTGATAATAGGGAAGGGGGGATAAGAAAAATAAAATAATTACAGTAAATTATAATAAAACAGCAAAAATGCCACTAAGCCAAGTTTTGTTCTTAATGTTTTGAGCGCTTTCTTTACCTGATCTTTAACCGTTTCTTCAGAAATGCCCATTTTTTCGGCAATTTCTTTATGACTAAACTGGTCGAAACGGCTCATTTTGAAAACTTCACGCATTCTTGGCGGTAAATTTTCAATTTCTTCGTTAATAATGGAGCGCAGCTGATTTTCCCTTATCAGATAATCCGTATGAGGTGGCTGACTATTTATAAAATTCTGGAAGGAACTGATGTACTTCTCTTTGGATTTGTTTTTAGAGAAGAGATCAGCAATTTTATAGCGCACAGCCGTAAATAAGTAGCCTGCAAGATTGATGTTTGGTGCAATGCTTTCCCTACGGATCCAAAGGGAATAAAAAATTTCATGTACAAGATCCTTTGCGTCTTCCCGACTCCTGGTTTTATTATAGGCATGGCTGTAGAGCAGTGAATTATATCTGCTAAAAATCTCGGTATATGCCAAATGATTCCCCTTTTTTAGAAGGATCAATAATTCTGAATCGCTTAAACTATTATGCTGGGACATACATTCATAGCGAATTTACAATAAATTAAGGATTTACTAAAATGTAGGAAGGGTAGATTTTATTGTTTTTGATCCTGTGAAATCGTTATGCTGAACTTGTTTCAGCATCTTTCTTCCCAGATATGCCTGATCCTGGTTTAAAAACCGGGAAAGTGTGACGACCATGAATGAAAAAAATGCCTCTAACTCAGTTAAAGGCATTTATATTGAATTTATTTTCTTACTCCGCTTCAATACCTTCCTCGTACATTTCATTAATCGCTTCAGCATATTTCTTTTCTACGATACGGCGCTTCACTTTCATGGTAGGGGTAATTTCTCCCTCGTCGATATTAAATGGATTACGTTTGATCTTGAAGTTTTTAATGCGCTCAAATTTGGCCAGCTCATTAGAAATTTTCTTGATGTCCTGTTCCATCCAGTCCATAATTTCCTGTTCCCGGATAAAAGGATCTGCCTCTTCAAAAAAAGAGGGCTTAAGTTTAAACGTTTCTTCCAAGGTTTCTCTATTGGGGATAATAATCGCGGTAATAAATTCGCGTTTATCTCCGATCAAAAAGAGCTGGTCAATTTTAGGACTTTTTAAGTAAATGTTTTCTACCGGGGTAGGATACACGTTTTTGCCGTAGGCATTTACGATCATGTTTTTTAAACGGTCGGTAATCTGTAGATTGCCTTTGTAAAAACGGCCAATATCGCCCGTGTGGAACCACATATCTTTATCTATGGCTTCAGCGGTTTCTGCAGGTTTATTAAAATAACCTTTCATTACGCAATGGCCACGCACAATTACTTCGCCTTCGGCACATTCAAATTCTTCGTTAAAAGTATTGTGTGTTTGGATACTCAGCATTTCTTTACTTTCAACATCCTGTATGCCCACCTCAATACCTGGTATTACGCGGCCAACAGTACCATAAACCTGCCTGTGGTACTCGGTAACCGACATTACAGGTGAAGTTTCTGTTAAACCAAATCCTTCTAATATTTTAATGCCCAGGTCGCCAAAAAACTCACCCACATTTTTGGGCAGGGCCGCGCCACCAGAAATCATAAATTTTAAACGTCCGCCGGTTTTCTCTTTAATTTTACTGAAAACCAGTTTTTCGGCTATTCCTTTTTTTGCAGACAGAATTAGGCCTGGGCTTTTCCCGGCTTCTTTTGCTACGCGGTATTTATTTCCGGTTTCTAAGGCCCAGGTAAATATTTTTGCTTTTGTTCCGCCACCTGCAGTTCCACCTTTTATGGCTTTGTCGTGTATGCGTTCTAATAACCGGGGCACACAGCTCATTACCGTTGGACGTACCTCGCCCATATTTTTTGCGAGTAATTCTAAGCTTTGGGCAAAGGCGATTTTACAGCCCTGTGCACAGCAAACATGGTAGGTTGCGGTACGCTCGAACACATGCGAAAGCGGTAAAAAAGAAAGAAATGTTTCCGTTTGATCAATTACCGGAATCTGCTGTAAACAAACCTCAACATTTTTTACAAAATTGTAATGGGTAAGCATTACGCCTTTTGGTGTTCCCGTTGTTCCGGAGGTATAAATTAAAGAAGAAACATCTTCTGGTAAAACCAAACTTCTGCATTGGTCTATTTCTGCCCGCTCTGCAGCTGTTATTTGATGTTTAAGCGCCAGGATATCTGAAAATGCAATTACTTGTACATGTACATCAGCAGGAATGGCCACTTTTTCAAAATCTTTAAAAGCTGGGACAATATATTTAAGTTCCTTACAATTGGATGCTACTTTTAATACCTTACGGTAAAGAAAATTATTTCCGACCAGAATGGCTTTTATGCCAGAGTCGTTAATGATATAAGCTACTTCCTGTTCAGAAAGCGTAGGGTAGATGGATACATTAATAACACCGATCTGCTGTATTCCCTGATCGTAATACACATATTCGGGCGAATTTTCGATCATTAAACCTAACCGGTCTCCTTTTTTTATTCCCTTTTCTAAAAAGAATGCAGAAACAGCATCGGCTCTTTTTAAAGTATCTTCGTAAGAAATTTCAGTCCATTCGGTACCTTGTTTATGGATTAAAAAAGTTTCCTGGGGTTTATGGATGTTTTTTACCACATTCCGCAACAAGGTGGGTACAGTAGAAAATTCGTTTATTAATGGCATGCTCGTAATTGGTTCGCTGATTATAATTAACAATAATAACGCTTTTTGGTTTAAAAATACAAATTGGCGTTTGGGTTTCTTCGATACTCGTCGGCCTGAGCGCAGCGAAGCATCTTTATATAAAAATAGTGGCCTCATTCAAATAATATATTTTAAATATCATTTGTCCACCTTCGGCTCAAGCTTACGCCGCCTAGAAAAGAAATTCGGTAGAGGTCTGCTGCCATGAATGGGGCATTACTTCTTTCTTGATGGTCTGTAATGAAGCAGGTTTTTAACTCAATGATAATGCTGTCGTGATTTTACATGGGTATCACCATCTTTTTGGTAGATAGGCCCTGAAATAAACTCAGGGTTGACGACTAAGATTAGCCACAAAAGCTCTAAAACGCAAAAAAGGTTCCATAAAATGAAACCTTTTTTTATAAATTGATCCGATCTGATTAAACTGAGAAGCTTTCGCCACAACCGCAACTGCGACTGGCATTTGGGTTGATAAAGTTGAAACCTTTTCCGTTCAGGCCATCTGTAAAATCTAATTCAGTACCAGCTAAATAAAGAAATGATTTCATATCCAAAGCAATTTTGATTCCTCTGTCTTCAAAAAACTGATCGCCTTTTTGCTCTTCGTTATCAAAATCTAAATTGTATGATAAACCCGAACAGCCACCACCTTTTACCGAAACGCGTAAAAAGTAATCAGAACCCATTTCCGAATCCTGCATTAAGTGGGTGATTTTTTCTTTTGCTTTATCTGTTATCGTAATCATAGTGATATAGATTTGAGATTTGAGATGTTAGATTTGGGATATATTTAAGCGTATTAACTTTTCATATCTCAAATCTACTGTCTCCCATCTATTCTAGTGGTGTGATTTTTCTAAAACAATTGCCTCTAAGCCATTTTTCACACGGTAATCGTTGATGGCCGATTTAATTGCATCTTCTGCCAAAACTGAGCAGTGAATTTTTACTGGTGGTAAAGCCAATTCTTCAACAATATCCATGTTGTCGATAGATAAAGCCTCATCAATTGTTTTTCCTTTTAACCATTCTGTAGCTAAAGAAGAAGAAGCAATAGCCGAACCGCAGCCAAATGTTTTAAATTTAGCATCGGTGATTACGTTATCTTCTCCAACTTCAATCTGTAAACGCATTACGTCGCCACACTCTGGTGCACCAACTAATCCTGTACCTACAAATTTGCTGTCTTTATTTAAAGTACCTACGTTACGTGGGTTATTGTAATGGTCAATTACTTTTTCTGAATATGCCATGGTTTTATTTTTTTAATCCCCTTGGGGAGCAATTTTTAATTAATTTTAATTGTAGTTTGGCGATTTGCGTAGGGAGTTAGGCGATTAACCTTCTGCCTTAAACCTTCCAGCCTTGTATCTTTTTTATCAATTGTCAGTTAGCAACTCAAAACTGCGAACTGACAACTCCACACTGATTTAATGTTCTGCCCACTCAATTTTACTCAAATCGATTCCTTCTTTAAACATTTCCCAAAGTGGTGAAAGTTCTCTTAAATGGTTAACCGCTTTTTGAGTTACTTCAATAGCCTGATCAATTTCTGCTTCAGTTGTAAACCTTCCTAAACCGTAACGGATAGAAGAGTGTGCCAAATCATCAGATAAACCTAAGCTTTTTAAAACGTATGATGGCTCTAAAGATGCAGAAGTACAAGCCGATCCCGAAGAAACTGCTAAATCACTCATTGCCATCATTAAACCCTCACCTTCTACATATTTGAAAGAAATGTTGGCTACATGTGGCAAACGGTGTTGTGTATTACCATTAACATAACTCTCTTCCATTTTGTTCAAAGTTGTTTCTAATTTATCGCGCAAAGCAGATAAACGAACCGACTCACTTTCCATTTCTAAACGGCAAAGTTCGCAGGCTTTACCTAAGCCTACAATACCGGGAACGTTTAAAGTACCAGAACGCATACCACGTTCGTGACCGCCACCGTCCATTTGTGCAGTAACTTTAACCCTTGGGTTTTTACGGCGAACGTAAAGCACACCAACACCTTTCGGACCATACATTTTATGTGCTGAGAAAGCCATTAAATCGATACCATCAGCATTTACATCAACCGGAATTTTACCAACTGCCTGTGTAGCATCGGTCATAAATAAAGCACCGTGTTTGTGGGCAATTGCCGAAATTTCTTTAACCGGTTGGATTACACCAATTTCATTGTTGCCATACATAATAGAAACCAAAATAGTTTCTGGGGTCATAGCAGCTTCTAATTCGGCCAAATCAATTAAACCATCCTCTTTAACACCTAAATAGGTTACACGTGCACCATTTTTTTCTAAATGTTTGCAGGTATCCAAAACGGCTTTGTGTTCAGTAACCGCAGTTATAATGTGGTTGCCTTTATCTTTGTACATTTCAAATACACCTTTAATAGCCAGGTTATCGGCTTCGGTAGCACCTGATGTAAAAATAATTTCTTTTTCGGTACAGCCGATTAATTTGGCTACCTGTTCACGGGCATAATCTACACCCTCTTCTGCCACCCAGCCAAACGCATGATTACGGCTTGCGGCATTTCCAAATTTTTCAGTAAAGTAAGGTAGCATTGCTTCCAACACCCTTGGATCTAACGGGGTTGTTGCATTATTATCTAAATATATCGGCTGTTTCATCTCTATTCTGTTAATTATAACACAAAGATACGAAAAAACTTATTTAACAATTATAAATAATAGCTATGACCTTATAGTTAAAACCTGCATTTTTACATTCACATAACCTTATAATCTATGAATAAGATAGAACACATCGGCATCGCGGTGAAAGACCTCAACAGTTCGATAGATATTTATCAAAAATTGTTGAACACCGACTGCTATAAAACTGAGCGGGTTGCATCCGAAAATGTAAGTACGGCTTTCTTTAAAACAGGAGAAAATAAAGTTGAACTGCTGCAGGCCACTGCTCCTGAAAGTGCAATTGCTAAATTCATCGAAAAAAAAGGAGAGGGGATCCATCACATTGCTTTCCTGGTAGATGATATCCTTGCAGAAATGGAGCGTTTGCATCAAGAAGGTTTTGTGCTGCTCAGCGAATCGCCCAAAAAAGGAGCCGACAATAAAATGGTGTGTTTTGTACATCCAAAAGATACCAATGGTGTATTGATCGAGATCTGCCAGGAGATTAAGTGGGTTTAAGGAAAGATGGAGGGTAGTAAGGTTAAAGGTAGGAAGTTGGAAGAAGCGAAATGGAAGATGTGAGAAGTAAGATGGCCTACCGCTTTAAAATTTGCTGTTTTGCCACTCATCCTACAATCCTATAAATCCTGTTACAGACATTGATCTTAAATCCTTTAATTTTCTCAATCCTATTATAGAGGATGATCTTAAAATCCTATAATCTTATAAATCCTGTTACAGACATTGATCTTAAATCCTTTAATTTTCTCAATCCTATTATAGAGGATGATCTTAAAATCCTATAATCTTATAAATCCTGTTAAAGACGTTGATAGTACAATCCTTTAATCATAAAAATCCTGGTCTAGACAATGAGCGATAATGCCTTAATCAATATCATCAGCAAAGATTTCGACATACCCGATCATCTTTCCGAAAATCAGTTGCGCGCAACAATGGTTGATGCCTTTGCATATTTAATCGATAATGATTTCCAGAAGCTGATCCAAATACTCTATAAAGCTGATGTAGATCAATATAAATTAAAAGAACTGTTAGAAACGGTAGAAGGTTCGAGCTCTGCTGAAGTAATCGCCGATGCCTATATTGCCCGCCAGATGGCCAAAATAGAAACCTGGAAGAAATACAGTCCGAAAAAAGATTAAGGAATTTAAGCCTCCGAAGGGTTAAAGCGGTTGTACATATCCATATCAAAATATGAGATCGAATTAATTTTATCGGCTTTAAGTACCAGGTCGGTTTTTAGTTCGTTGGCATTGGCTACCGAGCCATCTTCGATATAACTGGCATAAACACTTAAATACTGCGTGGTAAAAACAAGTTCCTTATCTTCCTTGCGGTAACCGCTAAAGGCGGGGGTAATCCTGATATAGCTTGTGGTAAAGGGTTTTGGCAGTTCTTTTACCCAGCCTACATAAAATTTTCCGCTATCCATTGTAAACTGCAGTAAATGGGCGTCAAAAAAAGAAGAGCTCAGCAAAAGTTCAAATTCATTTCCAGAAGTATCAATTGCCCTTTTAATTGCTTTTAGGCGGTTAATAAAAAGATTTGCGATTTCTGTTGTGCCTACCGCCACAAATAACGACATGCTGGTGGTTCCGAAATAAGGGGTGTGGATAGGTAGGAGTTCACTTAAATGTTCAACAGTTTCCGGGCAGATGGCGATGAAGATTGCCCTTAATAAAAAACACGCACCGAGTAAAAGTATGCCTGCAAAAGCAGAGTTTAACAATATGCGCTGGCTTTCGAGGCGGTACTGTACATACCTAAGGTACCTGAACCTGATTAATATATAGTAGCCACCTACAAGAGGGAAGAGGAGTAGGTTAAAGGGCATCTATATGGCTTATTTCTTGTTTTTATCCTTTTCTATTTTTTTAAAAATACCCGATTCCATTAAGGCACCCACCATCTGTCTGATCCGGGGCTGTGCAAAGAAATCAGGACTCTTAATATAGAGCTTGCCGCTGCTGTTAGATTGGATAATCCCATCAAATTCGCTATCTTTTCTCATATATCAAATTTACATATATTTTTTAAATATCTAAAAAACAATATTTAATGCTAAAATTTAAGTTAATTATGCATCTGGATGTTTTAAAGTAAACATGGTTTTATCAAAATTGATTGCTGAAAAATGCGGTAATTAAAAATTCTTGAATTAGGCTTGTAAATCAAAAATAAAATTAAGATATTTGCATCCTCTAAAATAGAGGTAGAAAGACTAATAGGAAATGTCATAAGCGTTGTTGCCAGCAAATTGCAAAAATGTTCTTGATGCTTTCACACAAATAACTAAAAATAA
>Ga0308165_1002333_pt1 | contig 23075 bp, 24 predicted proteins | sample PhyWR2_FD_201032 | JGI IMG/M metagenome (GOLD analysis project Ga0308165, IMG submission 201032) | Phyllosphere microbial communities from UC Gill Tract Community Farm, Albany, California, United States - DLSLW.R2 | ecosystem: Host-associated > Plants > Phyllosphere > Unclassified | place: USA... | reverse complement strand
TACCTATTTGTGTTATCTCTGTATCTTCTTTAGTGTATCCGTAGGCGCTTAAAACTTCGGAATCTAAATTTAACTCCATAGTTTCTCCGGGTACGTTCCGTTTTCAACCAATTGGTTTATACTATCCTGAACATAAGGTTTATCTTCTTTATAGGTTACGCCAAACCATTTATTTGATGTAGGCACAACTTTAAAGGTTGCCTGACCACTTTTTACCAGACTTTCGCCTATTAATGGAATAAAAAATTCAGCTTTTGGCTTGTCCTTGTTTGCCTGTGCAAATTCAACAAAAAGCTTTTCCGTAATGTTGAAAACCGCAGGAGTAAAGCCCCAAAAGTTCATCGAAACCGGGGTATCGAAGCTCAGTGGAAATTCCTCACCATCTTCTTCGTAAAAGATTTTTCCGTCTTTTGGATAAACCTTTGTCCGTTCTACAATTTCTTCTAAATTGCCTAATGCATCTACCTTGCAAACACCGCGAGACACGGCGCCAAACTCCGAAAGTGTTTTTCCGATCTCATAGCCTATAATAGAGTAATTGCTATCTGTAGCCTCGGTGGTTAAGAAATCGACCATCTTTTTAAAAGCGTCAAATCCATAATAATCGTCGGCGTTGATCACACAAAATGGTTCTTTAACCACTTTTCTTCCAGATAAAATTGCATGGGCAGTTCCCCAGGGCTTTTCTCTGTAGATTTCTTCTTCGATACCAAATTGAGTTAAATCGAAATTCTGAAAAACGTAATCAGTTTCAATTCTTCCGTTCAATTTCGGCTCGAAAATCGATTTAAAATTTTCTACAAATTCTTCTTTGATGATGAATACAACTTTGCCAAACCCGGCGTTAATTGCATCATATATCGAGTAATCGATGATGGTTTCACCATTAGGTCCAAATCCATCAATCTGTTTCATACTTCCGTAACGGCTTGCCATACCTGCAGCCAATATTAATAGGGTAGGTTTCATATTGCTAAAATAGTGTTTTGAGCGTTAAATTTCATATAGGTATTTTGTACTATTGGGTTATGTAATTGTTAAAGGCCGAATAAACCGCCGCCACTCGTTGTTCGTGTTTTTTTCCCGGTTAACATACCAAATATTCCCCTAACAATTTCTTTGCCGATTTGACGGGTAATTGTAGCGCCCATTACTTGTTCAACCAGGCTTTTTTCGCCCGGCTTTGGCTTACTATCTATCGCTTCTTGCTTTTTGGCATCGGCCTCTGCCTTTACCTGCTCTTCGGCCGCCGTCTGCTCGTTTATACGCTTTGTTAGTATATCATATGCGCTTTCGGGATCGGATGTTTCTTTGTATTTTTTATACATCGCACTTCCGTTTACCAGGCGCTCGAAATCGGCCGATGTTAGTGGACCCATTACTGCCCGAGGTGGCGTTAGCATGGTTGCAGACACCTCTGTTGGTATCCCTTTCTCGTTTAATACAGTAACCAGAGCTTGCCCCGTTCCAAGCGCAGTTAGCACTTTATCTATTTCGTAAAAATCAGACTTTGGATAAGTGTTAACCGTTTTTCTCAGTGCATCAACATCGTTTGGCGTAAATGCCCTTAGCGCATGCTGTACGCGGTTGCCCAACTGACTTAATACGCTTTGAGGTATATCTGTTGGGGCCTGGGTACAAAAGAACACGCCAACTCCCTTCGATCTGATGAGCCGAATGATGGTTTCAATTTGCTCTAAAAATGTTTTCGATGAATTATTGAACAGTAAGTGAGCCTCATCGAAAAAGAAAACCAACTTGGGCTTGTCCAAATCGCCCACTTCGGGCAACGTATTAAAGAGCTCGGCGAGCAAGCTTAACAGAAATGTAGAATATAAAACGGGCTGATTTTGTACATCGGCAATATTTAACAGACTGATTACGCCCTTGCCATCTATACGCTCAAATAAATCTTCGGCATCAAAAGATTTCTCTCCAAACATTCCGGCCAGCCCTTGCTGTTCGATAGCCACAATTTTTCGTAAAATGGTGCTCGATGTTGCACCTGAGATACTGCCGTAACTTTCCTTTATTTCCTTCGCACCTGCACCCGCCGAAAGGTAAGAAAGCAGTTTTTTCAGATCATTCAAATCGATTATGGGCATTTTGTTATCGTCGGCATATTTGAAAATTACCGCCATAACGCCCGCCTGGGTATCATTCAAATCTAAAACCTTCGAAAGTAGCGTTGGCCCAAACTCTAATACCGTTGCCCGCATTTGTGCACCGAGTTTGCCAGAAAGTGAAAAAACCTCGATTGGGAAGCCTGTTGGCGTAAAGGTTTTGTTGAGTTGCGCTGCTCTTTCCTCAATTTTGGGGTTGATACTGCCAGGTTGGTTCAATCCGGATAAATCGCCCTTAACATCGAGCATAAAAACCGGAACACCGGCGTCTGATAGCTGCTCAGCTAATAATTGCAGCGTACGCGTTTTTCCTGTGCCTGTTGCACCAGCAATTAGGCCGTGCCTGTTCATCATTTTTAACGATAAGTTCACCTCTGCATCGCTATAAACGGTGCCGTCTAGTAGGCCCGCACCTAAATAAATAGATGAGCCCTGAGGCGCATAAGATGACTTTATTTTTTCGATGAATTTTGAAGAAAGATCGCTCATTCGTAATAATTAGATTGCCAATTTAAGAAACTAATATTAAAAAAAAGGGCATTTTTGTTTAAGTTTTAATTGAATCCGTACGCAAACGATTGATTAACACCGGTTTTTGGTGCATTGGTCATTGGTGGATTGGTTCATTGGTCATTAGTTCATTGGTTCATTGGTTCATTGGTCATTGGTGATTGAGTCATTGGTCATTGGTGGATTGGTCATTGGTCATTGGTTCATTGGTTCATTGGTCATTGGTTCATTGGTCAATTGGTTCATTGGTCATTGGTGAATTGGTCATTGGTGATTGAGTCATTGGTCATTGGTCAATTGGTCATTGGTTCATTGGTCATTGGTCATTGGTGAATTGGTCATTGGTTCATTAGTCACTAGTTCATTGGTCATTAGTCCATCAGTCAGATGCCCATTGTTAACTGCCAACTGCCGCCTGCCTACTCCATTTGTTTGTAATAGTTTAATTCGTTCTTCAATGAGCTCATTTCCTCCTGCATATTATTAAGCTGTTCTAACAAGTGAGAAACGGCGTGAAGGCCCTCAAGATTGATGTCCAAATCGTGACTTAAACGTAAGAAACGCTCGAGCTTTGGTAGCTCATCAGCATTTAAGAAGAATGTTTGCTTAACTACCGTGGTTTGAATAAGGCCAACCTCTTCAAGTGATTTAATGAAGTTAAACTCAATTTGGTGATGCGCACATATATCTGCTATGGCTATTAATTTGTTTTCCATATCTGGTTAGGTTTTGGAAAGTTTTTCAAAAAGTTCTTTTTGCGTAGCGTTCAGTTTGGTTGGTAGTTTTACCTGCCATTTGATATACAAATCGCCAAACTGATTCTCTTTTTTGTAAACAGGAAACCCTTTTCCCTTTAGGCGTAGCGTGGTATCGGGCTGCGTACCTTCGGGTATCTTCAGCTTAACCTTGCCATTTAAGGTTTCTACTATTTTTTCACCACCCAAAATTGCTGTGTACAAATCAATTTCTTCCTGAATATAGATGTCGTTTCCGTTCCGTTTAAAGTTTGGGTGATCGGCGATATTAAACGTGATGTACAAATCGCCCGGAGGACCATTGTTTACACCGGGTGCGCCATAGCCCGACAATTTGATCTTTTGGCCATTCTGCACGCCGGCCGGAATCGTTATGCGGACCTGTTTGCCGTTTACTGTTAAGGTTTGCTTATGAGTGGTGTAGGCATCGAGCAGGTTGAGCTGTAAATCGGCGTTATAATCTTGCCCCTTAAACGGAGAGTTTCTGCCGCTTCGGCCGCCACCACCGCCGAACATCGAAGAAAAAAAGTCTGAAAAATCTTCACCACCGAAGCCACCCGAATAACCTCCGCCCGAATAGCCGCCGCCTTGCGATTGATATTGCCTGCGTTGTTGTTCCTGCGCATCTAACTGATCGGCATGCTGCCAGTCTTTACCGTATTTATCGTACTTTTTCCGTTTCTCAGGATCGCTTAGAACTTCGTTTGCTTCATTAATCTGCTGGAACTTCTTGTTGGCCTCTTCATTGTTCGGATTTAAATCCGGATGATGCTTTCGAGCCAATTTTCGGTAGGCTTTTTTAACGTCGTCTGTCGAAGCATCTTTCTTTAAATCGAGGATTTTATAATAATCTATGTAGTCCATAATTCGTAAACAAAATATTGATCGCAATGTTCAATTTGCTTGTTTAAAGGTACAGGTTAAATCCAACTTTTTAAGGTCCGGTTCCTTATTGAAGTTTTTAAATCCTTGCACAAAAAAAATGCCCCATTATGGGGCATTAGTACTCTTAACCGAAATTTGGATTACTTTTTGTTTTTTACATACTTTTCAAGCCACTGGTCTTGTTCCCAAAGGGCGTGTAGTATGTTTTCTTTGCCACGGTAGCCATGGGCCTCATAAGGTAAAAATACAAAGCGAACGGTACCTCCGGCACCCTTTATCGCGGCAAACAAACGCTCGCTGTTAATAGGATAAGTTCCGGTATTATCATCTGCATCGCCATGTATCAATAATAAAGGCGTTTTAATTTTATCGGCATAGCTAAACGGACTCATTTCGTAGTAAAGCTGTGGCGCCTGCCAATAGGTTCGGTCTTCATTCTGGAAACCGAATGGGGTTAACGTCCGATTATACGCACCGCTACGGGCAATACCGGCAGCAAAAAGGTTGGTGTGTGCCAAGAGGTTGGCCGTCATAAACGCCCCATAACTATGGCCACCTACGGCCATCCTTTTTTTATCACCCACACCCAGATCGGCCAGTTTATTAATAGCTGCTTCCGCATTCAGTTTTAACTGGTCAACAAAAGTATCGTTGGGCTTTTTTCCGTCTTTTGCTACAATTGGCATTTCGGCATTATCTAAAACGGCATAGCCACGCGTTACCCAATAAATTGGCGAGCCCCACGAAATTGAAGTAAACTTGTCTTTCGAACCACGAATTTGCGCTGCATCAGCTGCAGAGTTAAATTCACGCGGATAAGCCCAAATTAAAGCAGGTAAAGGTCCATCTTTCTCTTTATTATAGCCTTTTGGTAAGTAAAGGTTACCCGTTAAATCGATCCCATCGGCACGTTTATAAGAGATTTTTTCTTTTGTAATGCCTTCGAGCGATGGATACGGATTGGCGAAGTTGGTTACCGGTTGATCGGCAATTCTCAATACCAGATTCTTGATATAAAAGTTCGGAACCAGTGTTTGACTCTCCTTGCTGGTTAACAAAATCAGTTTATCAGGATCGATAACCTCTTGAACATATTCGAAAGTTCCTTCGCTGCTTCTCCAGATGATATCATTGTTCTTAGTGGTGAGATCGAATTTTGCGAGGAAAGGTAAATCGCCCTTTTCAGACGAGCCGACAGGGTTGTTCATCAGTAGCTTGGTGCCATTATCAATGGTATGAATCACTTGTCTGCCATACTTGTTCTTTGAAGTTACAGGCGAACCAGGATTTCCATAGGCATCTGTTTGGTTGCGGCTGTAAAGCTCTTCTACGGCACCGGTTGTTGGGTTAAACCTGCTCACCTTATTGGTTTGTTTGCTGCGCAGGCCTTCGTAAATAAGGGCCAGCGTTGCATCGCCCCATTGAACGCTGCGGTAACGGGTTTGTGTCTTAAAAATTTCTTTTTCGGCGCCGGTAAATGGTGCGCTAAGCGAATAAACTGCATCATGAAAAGGCACTTGTTTTTTAATCAACCCACTATCGAGTGGCTTAGCCCAAATAACGGTTGCCGGCTGGTCATCTCTCCAATCGAAGCCACGAGGTACGTTTTGCGTATTGTCGTACCCAGAAGGCGTTCCTTCTGATGAAGGAAGCTCTGCTATAACCTTAACCGTTTTACCCGCCAAATTGGTTATGGCAACAGTTGATGGAAAGCCAGAAGCGGTAACCAAATAAGAGAACGGTTTGCGAATGGTTTCGATCATCATATACGTTTTATCGGGCGAGAGGTTTACCCTTGCATAAATAGCTGGTTTACCGATTGCGGTTTCTATACCAGCCGTGTTTTTTACAAGTTGCGAAGTGGCAAAAAATTCGAACAATTGTTCGTCGAATGGCGATTTAATTAAATCCTGATAGGTTACACTAGGAGATACCTTACCCAAATTCTGCTGTACTGTTGGTCCTTTGGGCGTTAACGGCCTTGCAGGTGCCGCACTTGCCGGTTTGGTTACCGCACGATAAATAATGGTGTTATCGTTAAGCCACGTTAAGCCGCTACCTAAAACAGTATTTAAGTACGACTTATTTATTTTGGTTGCCTTTTTGGTATTGATATCGATAAGATATAAATCTACACCTTTTTGTGTGGTATTGGTAAAGGCAATTTTGTTCTCTGAAGGATTCCAGATTACGTTGCTTGCATACATTGGACTTGGCAGCCCCGCAACCTGAAAAGTTTGGTTAGACTTAATGTTTTTTAAGCTAAAGTTGTTTATAAAATTTTGCCTACTGGGCGAGTAATTGTTCGGATTTAACCTTAGTCCAGCAATTCTGTACTCGGGCCTTGCCAGCTCTTCAACAGAAGGGTAGGAGTTCCGCTCGCTAAATAGCATCCATTGGGCCTTGCCATCAAGACTAATGCTCGGCGTAGGTTTTGCCAATAATAAATCGGCGATTTCTTTTGGTGGTGTTTGATAACTGATGGCATCTTGTGCTTGTGCATTTAAAGAGACGCAAGAGCCGGTTATTAATAAATAGAGGTAAAGTTTTTTAATCATTAGTTAGTTTGTTTGAAGATTAATTGAAATACTCAAATATAAAAAAATAAGCGCACCAACGTTAATTTGTCACTTATAATAATACAGTAAGGTTCTTAAAAAAGAACACACCCGGAGCTAAATGGATTATCCGAGAGAACGAAGTTTTAAGGATACGTGTTTTTTATTTCATCCACAGAGTTTTCGATCATCTTTTTAAAAACATCTGCATCCACATCGCTCAATGTTTTAATATAAACACAGGCTTTGCCCGTTTTGTGCTTGCCAAACCTGGCGAGTAATTGTTCACGGTTTTTAAACCGGGCAGAAAAATAGAGCGCTATTTCTTTTTTTCTAGGCGAGAAACCGGCCAGAGGTGCATCGCCCGCTCTACCGCTTTCATATATATAATGGTAGCTGCCAAAACCGATAATCCCCGTTCCCCACATTTTAGCTTTAAAGCCTGTAGTCTCAGTCATTATTTCCATTATTTTAAGGCAATCGCTTCTTTTTGAGTCGTCATCAATTGTATTCAGAAAATCAATAACGCTGTTATCGTTTTCTGTAGTTTTATTTCCAGCCATTTTCAATTTCTAATACTTGAAGATAAGCATTTCATCGCATTTTAGTTTTCTACTTTATAAATATGGTTACGGGAAAGACGGCAAGAATAAACGTCATCCAACAGCTACCGATCATTACGCAATGATTATCCCTAAGAATGATAATATTCTTTCTTTTTTCATGAACTCAATATCATTGCTTTCCCTTCGATCATGCGGGCGTGATTGCTATGTGTTCGCGGCCAATTATTTTTGTATGGTAGCCATTTTTTGGAAGCGATTCCCATGTATCGCTATTGAACATCGGGGATGATCTTAAAATTTATTGTTATTTTGGAAGAAAAGCTCATTTTCGTGAAAGAGAGCCAGCACAGTTTTTTACGAGTTTAATTCCTTTTTTGCCGATTATTGTATTCATTTTACATCGAAATGTTGACAAATGTCAAAAAAACACATCCTTTTCACATATTTATACAGTTTTTGTTAAATTAGCTATCAAATCGTCCACAGTCCTGATTTAATTTATTTTTTTATTAGAAAAAAATGATTAATTCAATGGTAGCACAATTAAAACAAGGAGAAATTCTAGAGCGTTTGGTGCGCAGAGATAGAATGGGAATTAGTGAGCTTTCTAGAAAGCTAAATGTAAGTCGTAGAACAATTTACAATTGGTTTCGCCAAGACAGGTTAAATCAGGTTGTGATTTGGCAAGTTTGTAAATTATTGGGCCAGGATATCTCAACGGCGTTTCCCGATGCATTTATTGAATATAATGCAGAGCAAGAAAGCAGAACTGCAGAGCAAGATCTTTTAGGCACTGAAACAAATTCGGTTTATTTTTGGATGAATAAATACATTCATCTCTTAGAGAAATACAACGATCTTTTGGCAGATGAAAAGCAGGGTACGCTTAACGATAAAGTGAGCAAAGATTATTCTCTTGGCGATAAGAGACCAGATACTTTCCTTTATCAGTAGCCTTTTTTTGAAGATTTTTAAAGAATTTTCTTTTGCAATTTGTACAAAACTGCGAAAAAAACTGTCATTGTAAATTGAAGTATGCCATGCATTGCACACATCTACACGGGCGTGATCATTTCTGCCCAGTGATGTTTTTGTGATAAAAAAGATTTTAAAGAAAACCTGAACCGCAACAGTTTATTGGATCTACATTATTCACCTCCGTAGAAATGAGAAAGCCACCGCACCGGTGGCTTTCTTGCTGAAAGATAAATCTTTTTATGGTGTGCCTGCCCTCCGCGGATATCCCGCTCACAGGACTTTTTTTGTCGTTGTTTTTCTGATAACAATTTAGGGAATAGTTGGTTTTAATACCGCAAATAATTTTAAACATTTTGAAGAAAATGTTAATATCTGTTCAAAGGTTTACAGCTGACTTGCTTTTGTATAAATTGATAATTATTTAAAGCCACGTAACCTGCGGTGATACAAGCTGCTAAAGCAGTCTGGGGGGCCTGCAGAGCCGTTAGGTTGTAAATTTAATCGATCTCAGCCTGTTCCCTATATTGTGCCGTTGATGATCATTTAAGTTCGATGCAAAACCAATAAGCAGGTTATGTGTTTGTGTTTTCGCTGGTTGTTTTGATAAACCGGTGTTTTAAATGTTAGCTATATATTATGAGCAAATTAAATTGCGATGTTTTTTGCCAATTGGGCAACCAATCTAAAGACGGATATTTTATCTTTCACGTCCAAGAGAAAAATTTCACATATATCAATAAATCATTTGCAGATATCTTCGAACTTCAGGTTGATGAAATCTTAGCAAGCCCCAGCCTCATCTTAAAAAACCTTCATCCCGAAGATAGTCTTCATGCGCAGTCGTGCTATATAGAATGCCTCGATGATGATATGGAGAAGAAATACGAATTGCGTTTGCTAATGGATGAACGCGAAAAATATATTCGGATAATCGTTTCTCCGCTTAAAATATCTGATGAAACTTATTTAATCGGCACCGTAGAAGAAACCACCGTAACAAGGCATAACAAAATCCATATCGAACAAATCAACGCCCGTAAAAATATTACGCTCGAAGTTTTAGCACACGATTTGAAAGAACCATTGGGCATGATGAGACTTGCTGCCTCATCGTTGCAAGTGAGTTTAGCTAAACTCGGAAATAAGGAGATGTTAAATTCGCTGGTTTTTATTAAAGATATGTGCGAGCGAAATCTATTACTTGTCAGAAGCATGATTAACCATGAGTTTTTGAAATCGGCGAGAGTAGAAATAGAGAAAGAGAGGGTCGACCTGGTTTGGGAGCTTCGCGATGTAATCCGCTTTTACCGACGCTCCAATCTTGGCAAAACCAAAAATTTTGTTTTTACACCCTCTGCCGATACCATTTATCTGCATTTAGATAGTATGAAGTTTATGCAGGTGATCAATAACCTGATCTCGAACTCAATCAAGTTTACGGCCGAAAACGGAACAATTTCAGTACATGCCGAAGAACTCGAAACAAGTGTTTTAATCAGTGTAAGCGACAATGGAATCGGAATTCCTGACGATTTACAAAAAGGATTGTTTGACCGCTTGCCCGAAACGCTGCGGCCGGGCCTAAATGGCGAAGAATCGAATGGCTTCGGAATGGGTATTATCAAATCGATTGTTGATCTTCATCAGGGAAAAATTTGGTTTGAAAGTAAGGTAAACGTCGGAACCACGTTTTACATCGAACTGCCAAAGTAGACCTGTTTTAATTTAAACTGCCGTAACTTATCTTTGGGATATGATTAACATTATTCTTGCGGATGATCATCACATCATCCGTACCTCTCTTAAAGCACTAATAGAAAAATATGAAGGCATTAAAGTTGTGGCAGAAGTTTCAGATGGAGAGGCTGTCATAGCGCTACTCGATCAAGAAATAGAGGCCGATATTATACTTTCTGACATGTTGATGCCACAGTTAGACGGCATTGGTTTAACCACTAAAATCAGGGAACGCGGATACGAGATCAAAGTTGTTCTCTTATCTATATTGGATGATGAAAAGCACGCTTCAAATGCTTTTATTTCAGGCGCTTCTGCTTATCTATCAAAAGATATTGAAGCAGACGAACTCCTGTTTTGCCTGCAGCATGTAATGAAGGGAAAGCGTTATCTGTCATCAAATTTGTGCATCTCAATTTTAGAGCGTTACAATACTCAGTTAAATAGCCTCTCTCAAACAAGCGATCACCGCATCAACTTTTCTGAAAGAGAAATTAACGTTCTGACGCTTATTTCGGAGGGCTTAACAAACCAGGAAATTGCCGATAAATTGTTTCTTAGCAGGCGTACTGTAGAGAGCCAACGCGAAGCTTTAATCAGTAAAACGGGTACTAAAAACTCTGCGTCGCTGGTTCGTTTTGCAATGAAAAACGGCTATATTTTATAGGGATTCGCTGGCGTTTTTGGCTTCCATTTGTCACATTTTTATTAATCGTAAAAAATCGGGTATTTATACAATCAACATCCCATATCAGCTATTGTTAACCTATAACATTCACCTTAGTTGCTTATGGAAACATTAAATTTCGACACTGATATTTATCAATATAAACAACCACTTTTAGATCGGGCATTGGCCTATACACGAGATGAGGATGAAGCGGCCGATTTGGTACAGGATACTTTTGTAAAGGCTTTCCGTTTTTCGGCGAAATTTGAGTTGGGTACAAATGTTAGAGGCTGGTTGTTTACGATATTGAGAAATACCTTTTTAAATCACTATCATAAATCTAAGCGTAAAAGTGAGGTTATTCAGCAAGATGAAGAACTAACCTCCTCACAACTTTACATGAGCTCGTTCTCCAATGCCGGAACGTCGAAGTTTATGATGGAGGACATTCAGAAATCGCTAAATGCCTTGCCAGAAGATTGCAGATATTGTTTTTGTAAATATTTTGAAGGCTATAAATACCATGAAATAGCCGAAGATCTTGGCATTCCGCTAGGTACGGTAAAAACGAAGATCCATGTGGCCAGAGTGTTGCTGAAAAAAATGTTGAAGAATTACCGTGCAGGATTAGCAGCTTAACAACCGCATCACATATCATTGCATTTTTGTTGGTCGCCGACTGAATTTATTCAGGTATAAATACATTTATATGGCCCGGCTAAGTTATTTAGCTTTGTGGGTATGAATGTGAATAATTCGCCAAAAATTTTTGTTGTTGATGATGAAGAAACGATTCACGAGCTGATCGCGTTGATCTTTGAAGACGAGGACTACCAGATAACTTCGGCATTAAATGCAGACAACCTGATTGAGAAAATAAGCAATGAGGAGCCCAATGTCGTTTTACTTGATATTCACCTCCTCGATGCCGATGGACGGGAACTTTGCAACCAAATAAAGGCCGATCCAAGAACAGCACATATTCCGGTTTTACTGTTGTCGGCACTTAATTTTGATGGCTTAAACCTTTCTTGCCAACCTGATGGAATAATTGAAAAGCCTTTCGATATGATGAATATCATCCAAAAGGTAAACCACTTTTTAAAAGCCAATAGCGTCTGATTGCTGTTGCTTAGCGATCAAAAAGAAAAACAATATTTTAAGGTTAATTGTTACTTTTGTTAACTCTTTCATGTTTGAGCGCATGTTAGGGTTTAGATATGGGGATAGGCTTTTAGTCTATCCCTTTTTTATTAGAAAAGTAACAGTGTGCGTTCTGAGGGATTATTAAGTGTCCAAAAAGTGGCTGCAACTGTTCGTTGCCATGCTGCAATTATCTAGCGTTTTTTTGATGCAGTTCGAGCTTCAGCTCCTTAATTTGTTCTTGTGCCTGCCGGTTTTCGAGGTAGAAATAAATTGCTGTTGCCAGAAAAATCTTACTGAGGATGAAAACCGCTGCGAAGATCCATCTCCAGGCCTTATTAATCCGCATTTGGTTAGATTGCGACTCCACTTCGATATATTGCCCGCGTTTGTTCTGCTCTCCGGAATTGTGCTGGGAGCGATCTAATTCAGGAATAGGCTTTAATGCTCTTTCCTTTAACTGAATTTCGTTAAGCTCTTTCTCTATTTTTTCGATAATTCCTGTTGGTGGCTGCACAGCCATATTTTGGGCCAATAACTCCATATCCAACTCCAATCTGGTTAGTGCATCTGCAAACTCCGGGCTCTGCTTTTTTAGCAACAGAACCCTGTCGACCTCTTCTTCAGTAGCAATTCCAAGAACATAAGTTTCCAATAAGCCACTTTCAAGTATTTTCTTAATTTCCACGAGTATTCCTTATTATTATAGCGTTGCTAAATTAACAGACTGCAAATTTAACCAAACCAATTGCAGCCGTAATTTAACTACTTTCTGCAACACTAAACGGTGCAATGTGCTTTACACCCGACCTTTTGCAAAGCTAAAAATTTTTTCTTGATGAAGGCGGTGTTCACTAACGCATAAAACGGTTGGTTATTTTGCATGGATTATTTTTCATGCGGCTTATCCTTAACTTTTTGATTTTCGTCAATAACAAAAATTGTAACGGCTGTATATCTACAGCGTATATGCTTTATTAATTGAGTTCGATAATTTAATTACATATTTCGTATTCCTCAAATAACGTAAAATCGTCCTTTCGTCCGAACTGCTCGAAAGTAGCTCCCAGGGAGGAGAAATCTTTGAATCTTGGATAAAGATTTAGCTATGCTGAGCACTTCGTGGTTCCCGGCTGCTCGTCAGGTCGGTCGGGCGCTCAATGTCATTTAGTTAAGCTCGACGGATGTCAGTCTGAGCCTTTGGACTTCGCTCAAGATAAACTCAGTCGAAGACCTTTTCTGTAGGAAAAAACAAATAAACATCGCCCTTCGACTCCGCTCAGGGTGACAATGTTTTTGTTTTTTCCTTAACTAAATGACTTTGGCGGGCGCTCGAATCCGATAGCTATCGGATGACGACGCTTCTTAAAAGCAATCTTTTGAAGAACGACGTCACGTGCATTGATTTTTATGCAACAAAGAAAACCTGGCATCACAAGTGTTGATTAAACCAGTTAGAATTTTGAACGAAGATTTCTTATTTTGCGATTGATTTTTTACTGACATTTACCTCATGAAAATAGCAACCTATAATGTAAATGGAGTTAACGGCCGTTTACCTGTGCTGCTGCGCTGGCTCGAAGAAACACAGCCCGATGTGGTTTGCCTGCAAGAATTAAAGGCCCCTCAAGAAAAATTTCCTGAACAGGCCATTAAAGATGCTGGTTATAACGCCATTTGGCATGGACAAAAAAGCTGGAACGGCGTAGCAATTTTGGCTAAGGACTTTGAAATAAAAGAATTAAAAAGAGGTTTGGATGGCGATCCCGACGATTTGCATAGCAGATACATCGAGGCGATGGTAAACAATGTAATTATTGGCTGCCTTTATCTTCCGAATGGCAATCCGGCGCCAGGCCCAAAGTTCGACTATAAATTGCAGTGGTTTGAGCGCTTTACAGCCCATGCAGCAAAATTGCTCGAATACGATTTGCCTGTTATTTTGGCCGGCGATTACAATGTTATTCCGACCGAAGCCGATGCGTATAAGCCCGAGCGCTGGGTAGAGGATGCGCTCTTTAGACCAGAAACACGCCAGGCTTTTAAAAACCTGTTGGCCCAGGGCTGGACAGATGCAATTCGTAAACTTTACCCTAATGAAACCGTTTATACCTTTTGGGATTATTTTCGAAATGCTTATGGGCGGAATGCGGGGTTACGAATTGACCATTTTTTACTAAGTCCACAGGTTAACGGTAGGTTAAAAGCTGCTGGCGTTGACCGCGAGGTTAGGGGCTGGGAGAAAACGAGCGATCATGGTCCGGTGTGGATAGAAATTGAGGATTAATTCCCTTCCCGAACTCCCCGAAGGGGAGGAGTTAGCGATAAGCAAATATTGTTCTATGCTCCATCCTTTTTTGGCTTTATCTTTGAGTTTCTACACTTTAGACTCAGAACTCAGCCCTCCGTACTCAAAACTCAAGACTCAGAACTCCCTACTTCATCCCGTTTATTATCGCTCCAGTCCTTATAATAGAAATAGGCCCCAAAGCCGATTATCAAAATGATATTACTTGGTTTAAAGCTGTGGTTAAGCCAGTAATCGAACGGCGGTGCATTGCCCTTAAGACTTTGTTCGATGCTGGGCCACGAGTTGATGGTAAATATTACAAAAATCATCAGCAAAACCTTTAACAAGGTTCTGATGATGATTTTAGAATGATTAATTTTTGTTCCCATTGTCTAAATTTTCGGGCAAAAGAAATGTTTGGCGAGTAGCTTTTAGCTTTAGCCTTTCAGCTTTCAGCTTTCAGCTTTAGTCTTTCCGCTTTCAGCTTTTGGCTTTAGCCTTTCAGCTTTTTCACCCTCAACCTTATTTAAATTCTCTGAAATCCTGACCGTTCTCAATGTTTAGCAAACTTTGATAAATCAGGCTGATTACATTGTCAACATCTTCTTTGTGTACCATTTCTACAGTGGTATGCATGTAACGTAACGGCAAAGAAATCAGCGCCGAAGGCACACCTCCATTCGAGTAAGCAAAAGCATCGGTGTCAGTTCCTGTGGATCGCGATGATGCCTGGCGCTGAAAAGGAATCTCGTTTTTCTCAGCCGTTCTAATCAAGAGTTTGTTCAGGTTGGTTTGTACAGCAGGAGCATAAGAAACCACAGGTCCGCTTCCGGCCGATAAATCGCCTTGCGTATTTTTGTTGATCATCGGCGTTGTGGTATCATGCGTTACATCGGTAATAATTGCCACGTTTGGTTTAATGCGTTGTGCAATCATTTCCGCCCCACGCAAACCAATCTCTTCTTGAACCGAATTTACAATGTACAACCCAAATGGAAGTTGTTTTTTGTTCTCTTTCAATAATCGCGCAACCTCGGCAATCATGAAACCGCCAACGCGGTTATCTAAGGCACGGCCTACATAATAGCGATCGTTTAAAATCATAAACTCATCTTCGTAAGTAATTACGCAGCCCACATGAATTCCTAATTCTTCCACTTCTTCTTTCGAGGTACAGCCACAATCCAGAAAAATGTTTTTCAACTCTGGTGCCTGTTCTTTTTCGCCGTGGCGGGTGTGTATGGCCGGCCATCCGAAAACAGCTTTTACCAAACCTTTTTCGGTATGGATATTTACACGCTTAGATGGCGCAATCTGATGATCGGATCCACCGTTACGGATAACATAGATCAATCCTTCTTTGGTAATGTAGTTCACATACCACGAAATTTCGTCGGCATGCGCCTCAATTACCACTTTATATTCAGCTTTAGGATTGATAACACCTACCGCCGTGCCGTAATTATCGATAAAATGCTCATCAATATAAGGCTTCAAATAGTTTAACCAGAGTTTTTGCCCCTCCCACTCGTAACCGGTAGGCGCTGGGTTGTTGATGTATGCTTCTAAAAACTGTAGCGATTCTTGCGTCACTACAGGCACCTGCGCTTTCTTTTCTTCGTCTTTCTTTTTTGCCATATCTTAATTTTTTCGCCGCCAAAGCATTAAGGTTATCGTTTAAACTCCTTAGTAACTTGGTGGCTCTTCGTTGTTTAACATTATTTCCATTATCACAAAGTCGTACCCGTCTTTAAAAAAGGTTTCTTGCGTTGCGATAAATCCAAATTTATAATAAAATTCCTTAGCATTTACACGGGCATTGCACCAAAGCTTTGTTGCTTTCTGAATTTTACAAAAATCTAATACGTATTCCATTAATTCGGCGCCATAGCCTTGCTTTTGTGCATGTGGTAAAATGGCCAGTTTTCTGAATTGATACACATCGTTTTTCGGAAACAGCGATACAACACCAGTTAATGCATGATCGGCATATAGGCCAAAATGTATGCCATCGAAATCGTCAGGTAGTTTGACAAAATCAAATGGTTTATCAGGGTACATCGCCTCGTGCCGAATGCGCCACGTTAAGGAGGTAAATATTTGTTCAATTTGAACCATAAGTTAAAATAAAAAACTGAAACCAATTCTGCCATCAGCTCCAAAATATGCTCCCCCTTCTTTGAGTCTAAGGGTTGGGCCGAGCATCAGTTCGAAGTTTATTTTTTTTCCAATACTGCGTTGAAATCCCCATTGAGGAGTTATTCCTATTTCTCCATTCCCGAAATAATCGTTATCCAAAAGGGGAGCGAAATAAGCTGATATCTCCAGGCCGTAATAATTCGCCCCATTATTAACCGTCTTTTTCCCCTTTTTATTTCGCTTTTCGAAATTGTAATAGCGCCTAATGCCTGCGTTTACCGTTGGAAAGATATTAAAATAAGTTTCGTCTTCGTAGCCTGAACCATTAGAATAACCTTCGTAAACCAAGGGCGCTTCTACACCGCCAGCGAAGTACACAGAAGTTAATCGCCCAACTTTCTGTTCCCTTTCATAGGTAATTCCCAGCAAGTTAAGCCTGATTTTGTTTAATGATATCACTTCGGTTGCTTGTTCTACCTTTGTGCTGTCTTGAGCATGGGTTTTCGTAAATACTGATATGCAAATTAAGGATAATGAAATGGTTTTGATCGCGTTTTTAAATTTCATGTTACTTTAAGGTTTTGTTTGGTATAACCTGTAAAGTAACATATTTAGTACAATTATCCCAGCCATTCCATAACAAAATAAATTCCATCCGCCTGCTTGCCATAAATATAAGCCTAGTGCCGAGCCACAGCTTGCGCCTATAAAGCTTACCGACATGAAAATGGTGTTAAGCCGGTTTCTAGCCTCGGGCACGAGCATGTAAATCCGCGTTTGATTGGTTACATGAATAGCTTGCTGACCTATATCGATGAGCAAAACGCCGATAACGAATAGATAAAGGTTGTTTCCGGTAAAGTAAAACAGGGCAATACTGATAATTTGGAGGATAAAACCGATCATTAAATTTTTACGCGGGTTGCTGCCATCACTAAGTTTGCCTACCAATGGCGCAGCCAGGGCCCCGGCTGCGCCCGCAATTCCAAACAACCCGATTTGTAGGGTTTGAAAGTTAAAGGGCGGATTGGCCAAAAACAATACCATTGTAGTCCAGAAGGCGCTGATAATAGCAAAAGCCAGAAAATTAATGATCGACGTTTCTCGTAAAACCGGTTGCGATTTGATGTACCCGAACATGGATGTAATCAACTGTTTATACGTTCCCTTAAATGTTGGGTAGTTTTGGGGAAAACGTTTCGCCATTAAGGCAACCAAAAGTACACAAATGGCGGCGGCCATGTAGTAAACGGCCCGCCAGCCCAACCAGAAACCTACACTTCCGCTTACGGCACGCGAAGCTAAAATTCCCACCAACAGGCCACTCATTATTATGCCGATATTGGCGCCCCTGTTTTCATTTGTGCTGAGGTTGGCAGCGAGTGGCAAAATGAGTTGTGGCACTATAGAGCAGGCGCCTATTAAAACTGATGCAATCTCGAGCATAAAAAAGGTTGATGAGATTGCTGCGCCTAATAACGACACAATGGCCAAGATGCTAATGATCAGAATCTGTTTTTTCCGTTCGAACATATCTCCCAGCGGAACCAAAATGAATAGGCCCACAGCGTAGCCTATTTGCGTGAGGTAGGTGATCCGTCCCGCGTAACTTTCGCTTACGTTAAAGTCTCTGGCCACCAGAATAACCAGCGGTTGGCAATAGTAAATATTTGCTACGATCAGGCCTGTACAAAAGGCCATTAAGAGGATGTTTTGACGAGATAAGTTCGCTGTATGCTGCATGTCGATCGAAAAGGGCTAATTTGTGGTGGGTGATACAATAGAAAAACGCTGTTAGTTGAGGCTGTCGCCCGCCACTTTTATAGCGTTTTTCTTTCGGGGATGAATTTATGAATCATAAAACCGAATACCAATTAATGCTGTTTATTTTTTAGCGCTACACTTGAAATTGAAACTAAATGGAAAATAACGAAGAATTGCAGCCTGTGCCAAGGCAGCAACAGGGAAGTAAAATTGATGTAATATCGCAAAGGGAATTTGCAAACGACACTGAGGCAACGCTTTTGTTTAATAAGGCTGTGCAACGGCTTTTGTCGGTTAATAACTGGGGCGATTACGCAGGTATGTCTGCTTTTCAGCTTTACGATGCCGATGGCGTTGAGGTACAGCGCCAGGCCAGCGAAGGCGATTACATTCGGATAGATATTCCCGGACCGGGCGCTGCGGCAGGAAAGGGGTTTGATTGGGTTCATATTGAGGAAATCCAGCATCATGCCAACGGTGCCGAATCGTGGGTGGCCATGCGGGTAAGACCATCGGCCCATCCAAATTCGAGCGAGGATGATACCGCACATTTTTTGAAAGATATAGCCACATCGACTTTTATTATTCGGCGGGTGGATCGCATTGTTTATGCTGAGGAACACGGACGCAACGAAGTGCCAAATACGGATGGGGTAGGGGTTTACGATAAAGGCAGAAACCTTATTGTGGCCCTGGCAGCAAAATTCGGGCTATCTTATCCTCAATGGAAAAGCCTGGTAAATGGATTGCTGAGCGATTGATTTATGGTTAATGCCGCAACCAAAACAAATTGCCTGTCTGTCTGTTGTGTTCTTAAATTAAAATAGAGCTATCATGAAAAAGAAATTCGCAATAGGATTGTTAACAGTTGCATTATGCGGTGGTTTAACTTTGAGTGTTAATGCACAGGAAAAGAAAAAAACAGAGGTTGGAAAAGCCCTAGATCATACCGGAAAAGCTATAGAAAAAGGCGCCACATCAGTAGGAAACAAAACCGCTGAGGTAGCCGTGAAGGGCGGTTCGAAAATAACCGATAAAACCTGGAAGGGTAAAATGGCTCCCGATGGATCTAACGTTTACATTGATTCGAAAAACAGGAAATATTATGTTAATGCCAAAGGCGCTAAAATCTGGCTAAAATCAACCGAGATTAAAGATAAGCCGAAAGGTTAATTATTGTACAGTACAAAAAAAGACAGCTAGTTCGAACTAGCTGTCTTTTTTTATGGTTGTTTAAATGAGAAAATACTGTTTACAAAATCGTAGGGGGTGGGCGTAGACTTTTCAAAAGGTACTTCGACTTTATCTATTAAAAGCTTTTCTACCTTTTTATTACCCATTTTTTTGAGGTTGACAACATACTCTTTGCTTTCGCCCAATTTTAAATAGAAATCGGTGTCAGCGCTGGTAGCCAAACTGAATATTTCAGCCGAGAAAAGTTGATAAAACTCGAACTTTTCATTGTCATAAGAAAATGGCTGACGGATTTCAAAGTTTATCGGTCGCATTCCTCCAGAGACATTTTTGATATACAATTGGATTTTCTCTTTGCTGAGATAGCCTGCGGTAGCTGGGTTAAGTAAATCGGCACCTGCATTATTTTTTAACACCACAGTTAAAAAACCTTCCTGAACGGGGGAGCAAGCACAAAGGCCACCACCCGGATCGATAATTTTTTTACAGCTCAGGCTTGTTATAAACAGCACTGCGAGTACAATTAACGTTTTCTTCATAATTTAGTTTTGACACCTAAACGCATGCCAATCGCAAAAAGCTACAGCATAGCTAATTTTATCTCGAAGGTCCTAAATTAGTACTCCATTACCTTTTCTACTGATTGGTGTCACACCAACCACAGCCTCAGTCTATTTTCCTTCCATATATAAAGTTTCGGGGCTGAAATCTTGACCAGAGGGCCAGGTTATCGAACCCAACGAAGTCTTCACTGCATAAAAAACTTGAGGCTCTTTTAATTCAGTAAAAATTCCTTTATTTAAATACGGTTTTACGTCAAATGTTTTCTCCTCTTTATTCTCAAAAGTAATCTTTAATTGATAATCATCAATTGCTTTAACTTTAACTACTTTCATTGTTTTATTTTAAAGGATCAATAGAAAATATCTTTTCACCGTTTATTGCTAATTCCCAATTTGCCATCAGTTCATCTCTATGGATCTCAATCCATGCTTCAACTAATTTTCGTTTATTATTAGCGATTTTGCCTTCAATTATAATAGCATCTTTTAATGAGAATACAGCTTCATCATCCTGATATTTAACATGAATGTGTGGTAAATGATGTTTTTTATTATCAAAATAATACATCATCACAATTATTCCGTAAAACATTGAGATTACTGGCACTGTTAAAGATAAGAATTTTTATTTTACGATCATTCCATATAGATCGAAATCTTCTGCACGGTCGATTTTCACATTGACAAAACTGCCATTTGCCGCGTAACCAGTTGCGGCATCGATCAAAACTTCATTGTCAACCTCTGGCGAATCGAATTCTGTTCTCCCTACGAAGAAATCACCTTCTTTTTTATCAATCAGCACCTTAAAGGTTTTGCCAATCTTTTCCTGGTTGATATCGAATGAAATTCCTTGTTGAATTTCCATAATGTCGTCAACACGTTGTTGTTTAACTTCCTCCGGAATATCATCAATTAACGTATGCGCATGTGTTTTCTCCTCGTGCGAATAGGTGAAACAGCCTAAGCGGTCGAATTTTGTCTCCTCTACCCAAGCAGCCATTTCTTCAAAATCGTGTTGTGTTTCGCCCGGATAACCGCAAATCAGGGTGGTACGCATGGCGATATTTGGTACTTTGTCTCTTATCTGATTAACCAAATCTATGGTTTTCTGTTTAGTGGTGCCACGTCGCATCGATTTCAACATGTTATCAGTAATGTGCTGAAGTGGCATATCCAAGTATTTGCAAATGTTATCACGCTCGTTCATGGCGTCTAAAATTTCCATTGGGAAACCACTAGGGTAAGCATACTGCAAACGAATCCATTCAATGCCCGGAACATCAGATAAACGGCGCATTAACTCATCTAATTTGCGTACACCATACAGATCAAGGCCGTAATACGTTAAATCCTGGGCAATTAAAATTAGTTCTTTGGTGCCGTTCTTGGCCAGAATCTTCGCCTCATTTACCAACTCTTCCATTGGTTTACTCATGTGCTTACCACGCATTAGCGGAATGGCGCAAAACGAACAGGGACGGTTACAGCCTTCGGCAATTTTGAAATAGGCAAAGTGAGACGGCGTGGTCAGTAAGCGTTCGCCAATAAGTTCGTGCTTGTAATTTGCGCCCAGTTCGTGCAATATATTTTGTAAATCGTTTGTGCCGAAAAAGGCATCAACATTGGTAATCTCTGATTCTAACTCGGGTTTGTAGCGTTCTGATAAACAGCCCGTAACGACTACTTTGCCAATCTTGCCAGCATCTTTTAACTCGCTAAACTGAAGAATGGTGTCGATAGATTCTTGTTTGGCATTATCGATGAAACCGCATGTATTTATTACAACAATATCATCTTTGCCCATGCTGTCGGCTTCGTGAACAACGTTTAAATTGTTTCCACGCAATTGCCCCATCAAAACTTCTGAGTCGTAAATGTTTTTTGAGCAACCCAGCGTGATTACATTGATTTTGGGTTGTGTTATTGCTGTTTTACTGCGTACTATTTTAGTATTCATATTAATAGGTGATTTCACCGATTTGAAGTGATATCACTGACTGGAGTGATTAATGATTGATTAAATGTGGTGCTTTATCGCTTTAGACAGATAATCTCTTGACTTCGCAACTTGTGTTGCCAAAGTTAATTAATAATCCTGTTTTAACTCTACTAGCTTTTAAGTAAGAGAGAAGTTGACTTTGAAATAACTTAGGTTGGAAACCAGTAACAGCTTTTAGCTCAACAATTACCTTGTTTTCAACAAAAAGATCGCATCTGAATTTCCCTATTACTACATTTTCGAAACTTACATTGAATTCCTTTTCCGCAAAATAAGCTAATCCCGCTTGCTGTAATTTAATTTTTAAAGCATTAACATAAATTTTCTCCAAAAATCCAGGGCCCAATTCGTTATGAACGTGATAAACAACCGATGATTATTTGTGTTAACTTATCTTTTCGTATTCTTCCATCACTAAATCTACACAAAAATCGATGGAATCAGCTTAATCGGTGAAGTCAACCAGGAAGTGCTATTTAAATAACGAGTTCACAAACTCTTTCTTATCAAAAAGCTGTAAATCACCTATCTTTTCGCCTACGCCGATGTATTTCACTGGAATTTTAAACTGATCGGAAATGCCAATTACGACCCCGCCTTTTGCTGTTCCGTCTAATTTGGTAATTGCCAGCGCATTTACGTCTGTTGCTTCGGTAAATTGTTTACACTGCTCAAACGCATTCTGACCTGTTGAAGCATCGAGGACCAGCAAAATTTCGTGTGGTGCACCGGGAACCACCTTTTGCATTACCTGCTTAATTTTTCCGAGCTCGTTCATTAAACCCACCTTGTTATGTAAACGGCCAGCCGTATCGATTATTACCACATCTTCTCCGGCGGCAACGGCAGATTGTAAGGTATCGAAAGCTACCGAAGCAGGGTCTGAGCCCATTGGCTGTGCTACCACCCGTACGCCAACCCGTTCGCCCCAAAGTTTAATCTGGTCAACAGCGGCCGCTCTAAATGTATCTGCAGCACCCAATACCACTTTTAAGCCCGATTCTTTTAATTTATGGGCAAGTTTGCCAATGGTTGTGGTTTTGCCAACACCATTAACGCCCACAACCATAATTACATACGGTTTATGGTCGCCATATTCAAACTGGCGGAAATCGTTACTGTTATTTTCCGATAGAAGCAGCTGAATCTCATCACGCAAAATAAAGTTCAATTCTGATGTGTTGAGGTACTTATCTTT
>Ga0308165_1002331_pt1 | contig 23091 bp, 31 predicted proteins | sample PhyWR2_FD_201032 | JGI IMG/M metagenome (GOLD analysis project Ga0308165, IMG submission 201032) | Phyllosphere microbial communities from UC Gill Tract Community Farm, Albany, California, United States - DLSLW.R2 | ecosystem: Host-associated > Plants > Phyllosphere > Unclassified | place: USA... | reverse complement strand
TTTACGTATTGATTTTTAACTTGTTTTTTAAATGGCTCATATGGTTCGCTTTGCCCCAAAGATACCATGACGTTTACATGTGCAGGTCTATATTGAATCAAAAAATATCCCGTATTGGCACTCAGTACCTCTGTTCCTGTCGATCCAATCGGTTTAGTTTTTATCCACTGATTATTTGCATCGTATTCAATAAACTTTAAGTCATTGTTACTTGCAGGTAATGAGTTATTGACACTTACAAAAATACTCTCATTAGGTTGCCCGTACATTTTTCCGCTTATATTGTAATTCGCGGCATCAACGACGGTACTTGTTTCTCCCGAATAACCTCTCCCCACCTGTATTTCAGTTGAATTATGATCGAATAAATTTTTCCCGGTACCAACTTCAAAGAATGATGTTTTTTGCGGAGAAACAACATTATCTTGGAGCATATCTTCAATAACTTGAATATGTTTAGTATAAGTATCTTTTAAAGCAACTTTGAATGGCTCATAAGCAGTCAAAGTATCAAACTCAACCTGAATGTTGGTCGCTGTATTGTTGTACTGGATTTCAAAAGAATTAACTCCGCTTTCTAACGAAATCCCCCCTGTATTATAAATGACTGTCGATACCCAAACATCGTCAGAAAAAGAAATAACTTTATAGTTAGACGTTGAAGATACTTCGGAACCATTTACAGATATCACTACTTTTTCAGACCCGTTGCTAGAGATTCTGTCACTAATATTATAATTAACAGTATCTACTACTGTTGATGTTGTTCCGCTATACCCTTTGTTTTTACGTATACCTATAGAGTCTTTATCAAAAAGGTTTTTACTTTTCTCAAAAAACACTGTTTTTTCTTCTGTTACACTTTCTTTTGAAAGTTTTTTTGTTGTGATTGCTCCGTTTGCTATTCCTTGTGATTGGTACAATGGCCCCTTTATCCATGAAGTACCATTCCAAGTGTAAAGATAACCGTTGGATCCATTAGCATCTGTCACTAGCATAGCAGAATTGGATCCACTAGGATATTTGGATTGCAGATTTGACACACTGGTAAAAGTTTCTTTAGGACCACCACTAACTTGATCCACTTTTGAATCTAAAAAACTAAAATTTTCATTCAGCGGCTGAGCCTTGATCTCACCACTTACTGGTTGAATTGGCATTTTATCAACTCCTTTTAGTAAAAATAAAAAGCCTAGTTTTCACTAGACTCTTTATCGTATTGTTTAACCGATTCCTTAATAGCTTCTTCTTTTTGCTCTCTAAGGGAGGAATAATGGTTTGCTATTTTTTCCAGCTTTTCAAATGAGGGGTTATTAGATTGCTTTTCTTTTGCTTTGATATCGGTATAAACCCCCGTTGCTCTTTTCCATTCTATTTTGAAATAATAATTTAAAAAATCTCTAAATAACAAAAAATTATTTTCTAGTTCAATAAAATAATCTGGGGCTCCGCCTATCCCCCCTGTCAAAGCATCTGTCATGCTATCTAAAAACTTAACAATCAACATATTATTATTGTCTTCATCAGTACCAAACATCAGACCTAATTGAAATGAGGCTTCTCTTATGTTACGGCGTATCACTTCTGCTTCTTGCATTTTCTCTTCGTTATTTGGTTTATGAATAGTTAAAAAATTTAACATTTCAAATACAGATGTAATATAGACCGCTGTCAATTTACGTGCCTCTTGAATCCATTTGATTCTACTTTTAGCAATAACTTCTGCATCAATTTGTTTCTTGGTAAGTTTACTTGTCTGATATAAACCATACGATGAAACAAAAACGGTTGCTAATGCAGCTACAAAAGTTAATATTTCTGATATAGACCAACCAGATGATTCTGTAACATTGTCGAACAGTATCTTAAATGTTTGCATATAATAACTCCTTATATTTTTTAATAAGAATATCATAATATACAACAAGTGTTAATTGTTTTATAAAAATTTGTGCAACCAATCAAAGTCAACCGTTGCTTTCGCTTGTTCAGCAATAAACTGAAAACCATTACTCCCTTGGGCCATCTCAAAAAACTCTCCTTCAAACTCCAAAATATCGGACCCATTCACACTAATGTTGTATGTTTCTGTATCAATCACAACTGTACCATTACTTACATCAGGAAAAGAAATTGACTTGCCAGATTCCAGATGCTTCACAATGCCACCTTTTACTGTTCCTTTAATCGTAATTTTGATAGGCGTGTCAAGGCTGGAATAATTTTCAATACCTACATAGTGATTAGGTACTATATTCCAATTAAATGACTGGGTATTAGGATAAGCTTTAGATCCATATTCGTTACCAGAGTCATATTTCAAAGGACGATCAAGATCATATGCATCAGATTCAGCATATTCATTAGAATCATAGTTAATGAACTGAATAGGGATTTTCTCAAGAATCGTTGATACATCAGGAGTTATTGCTTCAGCAAGACGTACAAAAGCAAACTTTTCCGTATTATCCCACTTGCACTTCAAAAGTTTAGGATTTCCCTTTGAATCAAATAAAAAAGCAGTTAGTTGATCTAACCGCTCTTCTAAATTGTCCCACTTTTGAATCAATGTGTTGACCTGTAGCCCATAAGTTTTCGGTCCTATCTCAGCACCAAAGTACCAATCGCCCATGCGGCCATCTATATGCTGTGCTCTGTGAGTTATTTTGCCCGATCTAGGACGTGTATGATCTCGCAAAGGTCGCATGTCGAATTCTTCGAACCTCATTGATTTTGTACCGTCAATTAGCGTTATCATACTACCTCATCCTCCTAAAGCCTTTATTCCCAGCTTCTTTTGTTGTTAGATCATTGATTTCTTTAGCAATTTTTTGAATATCCACCTCTTCACGCACTTGGAAAATTGCGCCTTCTAGCATACCTTGGTTGTTGATCACTGTTGAAGTACTTGTTGAATTGTTTGCAATACTAGAACCGAGGCTCGCTGTACCAATATTACCTGTTCCTAATGCCATTTCAGGTGTAATAGTATCCATTAAACCACTAGATAATTTGGCCATCGCTCTATAAGCCGATTTGGCGTCTGCTTCGATCCCGACTGCTATACCTTGAGGGATGAACTTACCCACTTGATCACGCATCCATCTGGACGGTGAGTGAATACCTAAAGCACCAGTGATTTTTTCCTGAATTCCACTTGCAACTTCAGCAATTTTGTCTTTAACGGCATTGACCATAGATCCGATACCATTGATCAACCCTTGGATGACATTTTGCCCGATAGAATATAAATCAATATCTCCAATACTTGTAAAGAATCCTTTTATAGCTTCAATTTTTCCAGAAACAATGCCACTCATCGTTTCTAAAACATTAGCTATTGTGTCTTTGATACCGTTTATAATAGATGAAGTTATTTGTTTGATGCCTTCCCACACTTGAGACCAATCACCACTAATAACCCCAGTAATCACTTTTATTATACCTTGAATCACACCCATAACAGTCGTAATTATTGTTTGAATTTGATTCATTACTCCATTTACTACTGCCATAATCGTGCTAAGCGTTGATTGAAAAATTGCCTGAATCGCTGACCATACGACTTGGACTAAAGCCATAATTGCTGATCCCCAAGTATTCCAGAAAATTTGAATTGTAGTTAGAACAACTGTTACAGCTAACTGTATAGCACCTAATGCAATTTGGAAGGCAACTTGAATTGCTCCCCATACCATTTTGACAGTCGTAAGAATCGTTTGCTGATTTTCGGTCCACCATGCTACGACCGACCCCCATATTTCTTGGATAAAGGCAGCTATAGAAGTAATTGCTGGTTGAAGGAACTCAATAATCGCGTTCCAAGCGGTAATAACTGCATTACGGAATGTTTCATTTGTATTCCATAAATAAACAACTGACGCTACCAAGGCACCGATGGCTGTAATAATCCAACCAACTGGACCCATGAACCCCATAATCATACTGATAGTGGTTTTTAAACCAACTGTGGATAAGATCGTGAATGCGGTGTTCAAAACGCCGATGATCTTACTAATGGTAGAAATAACTGATAACCCTGCCATGTATCCTTTGAATGCTAAAATTGCTCCAGCCACAGTTATTACAACTGCACCTAAAGCTTCAAAAACACCTTGGTTTTCTTTTGCCCATGTTGACATACTAGACAAAACATCAATTGTTCCTTCTACTCCGGTTTTAAGCAGTTCTATTGCCGTACTGATTCCGTCGAAAATACTATCTACATCAATATCTAAAGATAAACTAGATAAGATACCGGATACCGCAGACTTTACACCTTCGAATATTTTTGGCCATGCAGCATTGAATAGAGTGGAAATCGCACCAGGCAACGCCTTTAATATATTCATAACCATTGGAATGAAATTATTAAACAGGAATGTTGATACAGTTTCAGCTAATGCATTCAAAGAAGGCCCAATATCTTGACCTAATGCCATTCTTCCTAATACATTAGAAGCCGCAGCCTTCATTGAATCAAACGATCCGCTAAAAGTTTCAGCAGCTTCTTTGGCTGTAGTGCCGGTGATATCGAGATTTTCTTGAATAGCGTGGATTGCATTGTAAACATCACTCAAGTTATTGATATCGTACTTAACACCAGTAAGCTTTTGCGCGTCTGATAACAATCGCTTCATTTCTTCTTGTGTACCGCCATAGCCCAATTTAAGGTTATCGAGCATTGTATAATTTTGCTTGGCAAACCCTTGGTAAGCATTTTGTATATCCTGTATGTTTGTACCCATCTTGTTCGCATTATCGGACATGTCAATCATAGCCATGTTTGCAACATCGGCAGCTTTTGATGTGTCTCCACCTAACGATTGGAGCAAACTAGCACTAAAACTTGTTACGTTCTCCATATAGGCATTTGCTGAAAGTCCGGCCGTTTTATAAGCTTCATCAGCGTACTTCTTTACTTTGTTAGCGCTTGATTTAAAAAGGGTTTCAATACCACCCAAAGACTGCTCTAAGCTTGCGCCTTCTGCAATAGATGAGGATATAACTTTTCCTAGAGTTGCGCCAGCTGCTGCAACGGTCCCAACAACGGCACCTAGAGCGATTTTTAGACCAGTACCTATTTTAGGACCTGTTCGTTCAGCTGCAGACCCTAAGCCCTCAATAGCACTTTGGGCGTCCTTTACTTCCTTGTCCGCAACTAATACATCAATGACGATCTTTCCGTCTGCCAATTAGTCCACCCCCTTGTCTAAGGAGTACTTATTTTGAAGATCGCGCATCCGCTCTTTTTCTTTTGGACTGTCACCAGATTGGGGCTTCCAATTTCTTATTTGAACAATTTTTGGCAAGATAGTATCTTCCGGTAGGCTCTCAAGTAGTGCTTGAAACTCTTCCCAGTGCATTTTCCCTTGCTCTGCAAATAAATTAATGCCTATCTGACGAAATGAGGCGTATATGTACTTAGCATCTTGGACTAAGTCCATACTCTTGCTTTCGTTTGATGTATTAGGTGTAGGCATAGGATTACCTTCTAAATCAAATACAGGTTTTTGCTGATTTCCTAATTGGATGTGATTTTCAAGAATAAGCGACCAAAGGACCATCTGCTTCTCGAAACTCAACGCTGTTTCTCCTACTAAGAGGCTCAATGCCAAGTCTACCTTTTCCCACGCCATAAGAGATTTGTCTGCAATTGCATCTAAAACATCCAGAACATTATCAAATGCCAAATCGAGAGGGTAAATAGTCCCTTCGAACTCAATTTCAGTGGTCAACGGGTCATTTAACCGCATTTAAATCACCTACTTTTTGTTCTTTTTATTTTTCAGCGCCTTTTTCTTGATCAAATTCGCTCTTCGTTCGGATAGTCTATCTTCACGATCTTTCGCATCGTTTTCAATTGCTTCAGCAACGTTTTCAGCGATTGGATCAAAGAGATCGAATAGTTGGACCGCATCTGGATATTCCGAATAAATCTTGCTGTAAGACCCTTCGCCTAAAAGTGCATCATATTGAATGGCGTTTAAATCATTGGAGACTTTTATCAATTCTTTTACATCGTTAGAGGTAATATCTCCTTTGTTTTTCGTTAAGCTTTCACGCATATTTAGCAATGGTTGCAACTTTTCCTCAATCTCATCCTGCACTTCAAAGAATCTTGTTAATTCTTCAATAGATGTCCCAAAGAAAAATTCTAGGCTTCCAATGTTAATCGGAAAACCGGAACGTTTGACTTCAAATTTCATAAGTAATTCCTCCTAATAAAAAAAGGAGAGCCTAAGCCCTCCTCTATCCTTCTGCTACCGGGTCTGTGACGCTTGGCGTTGTGTCGAATGTAATAGCACAACTGAATTCTTCATAATCAGAAGCTTCACCGGATCCTGCAACGATTTTTTCGCTTAAAGTTCCAACACCTTCAACAGTTGTGCCATCAGTTTCAATGACCTTATGCCAAACCTTGCGATCGTCACCTTTTGCACGTTTTTTTGATTTAACTAATTGCTGAGCTTCTTGCTCCGGATCCCAGTAACCAGAAAAGTTCCATTTTTCAGTAATGCCTGTTACATCAGTTGATACAGATCCGTCGCCAGCGTAATCAGAATAATCCTCTGTTTGAACATCGCCGTCATCTTCGATAGATGTCACGTAACGTCCAAACTTCTTATATGCTCCTTCAATCGGCTGTGTATCTGGTTTTGTTGGATCGTAATCAGCCACATAGTGCTCTCTTAGGGCGTTCTTTTTTCTTGCCATTAGTTTGTTTCCCCCTTAGGATAGGTCGTTATATTTGCCTTGATATCGACTAGAAAGACATAAATTCCTGTTTCGTCTAACTGATTAATAAAAGGCTTGTTAGTGATGTTGATTGAATCAAAATCAAAAGAGCCATCTGAACTTTCAAGTTCTGACAGCTCTTCTAAATAATTTTGGACTAGCCAAAGAGCGTTACTAATTTTCTGCTGGTCCTTTGATTTCATTGCAAATTCAAAATTGAGTTCTTGATCTTTTGTTCCGTCAAAGAATTCCTCTACTACACGCCCGCCAGATAAAGGAAAGAGAACAAATGCTTCATCTTTTGCCGGTAAGTACCCTAGAAAGCATTTGAGAGGAAGGTTAGTAATCGTGTTCACTGAATCATTAAGCCTTTCGATAAAATCCATTAAAAATCTGCTCCTTTCACAAATGCTTCTACCCAATCGCTCATAAAAATGGATTTAGCTTTTTGGTCCCACCTTGGTCCAGTACCGGGAGTAGTGTAATTCCAATTGCCGGGCGTGTAATAGTGTTTTCTCGCATAGACTGAAATCCACTCTATGCTGCTTCCGTCAGGAACAACGTTACTCATTGCACGTAGATCCCCATCTTTCTCCGGAACAAAGTTTTCCTTGATGGTGGAATGCATTCTAGAAGCCATGTTAAACTGTCCGCGTTCAATATTCGCACCTGAAAGTTTGTTCATAACACCTGATAGATCCACTTTAACACCAGCCATTAAGTCACCTCCAACCGCCAACCAATTGCTTCTCCTTTGAGTATCAGAGGTTTTGATAGATTTATAGTATATTCCTCGCCATTGAAGCGTATTTTGGTATTTACTTCAAAAACAGGCAAATTACCGCAATATCTATAAAACATCGTTACCGAAGCGTTAGGTGCGTTTTTTGATGAATTGATTCCGCCACGCGAGAACTTAGTGGATAAATTGAACCAAACATTCTCAATAGTTGTGCTCTCGTATTCAGGCTTTTGCCAGTTATCCAAAATAGGATTGCCTTCGCTATCCAATTTAACTGATTCATATGAGATTGTATGGCAAAAAACTTCCTTTGGTGGTAGACGATAATATGTCATCTGTTGAGCCCCCTACCAAGCAAGCCTGTGCCAGACAAAAACAGAACAGCATCATCCGAAAGTATCGTTGGTGATTCATTTGAACCAGTATTGTTGTATCGACTAGCTTCAGTAACACTCATTCCGTCTACTGACCAAGATTGTGGACTGTTGATCTCAAGTGAAGTTGTAGCATTGGCTTGATACATGTATTCAACTTGTGCTGCAACCGCCATTTTGAACTTCTTCTGACGAAAAATGATGTCACTATCAAGATCGTTGAACTGGTAAAAGTTTCTTGTCTGCACATCGATCAATGCACTTGCTTTTTCAACGAGCTTGTCAAAGTCGGTTGGATCTAAATTAGTGAAATTCATTCCTTGATATTCTTGATACGTTAGATAAGCCATAATCTCCCTCCTTAATAGAGAGGAAGACTATTTCTTGTCTTCCTCAACGCGTTTTAAAAACGTATCGTCAAGGTTCTTAGCAACCTCATCGGCACGTTTCACAGTCATATCAATTACTTTATTTGGTTCGTAGATTTCACGCGTAACCTTATCGCGAAATCGCTTCAATACCTTGTACTTTGCCATGATTAATACCTACCCTTCAGGTGTTTCAGCAGGAGCAGTCAATTTAGCTTTAAGGATCGCTTTTTTGTTTTTTTCAGGAATATAGTTTGCGTATTTACCTGCACCTTGCAACGCAACACCGTTGAATGCTTCAGAATCCATCGCACGTGCTACTTCAATACCCACACCAGCTACACCGATTCCGATAGCAGTGAAGTAAGCATGTTCACCAGCTACGAATTGATCATCAGGAAGTTCTTCCAACTCGAAGCCTTTGAAACGGTACAACGTTTGAGTATCAACATTAGCGGCAGAGTTTTTCGCAGTCGTTGCCAGTTTAGAGTCAACCAAGAAGTTGTAAATGTCAGAATTGACATAAGCAACTCGCTGAATTGTAGTCGAAACTTTGTTGTTAACGAATTTTTTATGTGCGTCGGCAAACAACTTTGTAACGCCGTCTTCTGTTAATTCGCCTGTCAATGTTTCACTAGCATTGGCAGAAATAGCTTTTCCTAACCATGTGTTGACATGACCAGCCCAAGCCACGGCATGCAGAGCCAAACGCTCAGCAACGACTTGATCAGGAATATCATTCACGGTAAATTTGTCGATACCTTCATGGATCGCAAGAGGCGCTTCCCAAGGAACAGTCATATCGATAGATTTGACTTCTTTCCGTGGACCAAAACGATTACTATTGCCTGTACCAGCACCAAAAGCAACATCCGCTTCAGTAGAATATTCTTGGATCGTCACGTCTGTATCTGTGATTTTTAAATCCATAAAATTCTCGTTGTACTCTGCGTCAGATTTAACTTGCAAAGCACCACCAAAAACACGTAAGAACGGTGTTTTCTTAATAAAAATGTCTGGCAAAATTCCTGCGTAGTTCTTTGTAAAATACTTAATTGTCATGTTTATCTCTCCCGTTAAATATATTTATTTGCGGCCGCTTGAAATGCATCAACTTGACCATTTCCATTGCCGCCTTTCGCATTGCCTCCAACCGCGAAGTTTGGAGCGCCTTGTTCTTGGGCTTCTTCTTGCTGAAACAAGAATGCTTTGCTCTCTTGCAATCCTTTCAGCTGTTCATCAAACCCTTGTAGCTTGCCGTCAACGACTTTGATCGTCTCTTTATCCAACTGAGCAAGGACGATATCATCATCAAGCGCTTGTGCTTCTTTAAGCGCCAATTTGATAGCAAAATCTTTCTGTTGTTCCAAAAGCTGCTTATCAGAATTGGTTTTGGACTCATCGAACTTTGCCTGCAAATCAGCAAGTTGCTGTTCAAGTGCTTCATTACCTTTTGCAGATTCTTTAAGAGCGTCTAATTCTGATTGATTGTCTTTCAGTTCCTTCTGTGCACTATCCCGCTCACTTTCAACGGTAGCTACTTGCGCATTGAGTTGTGTTACGGTCTTTCCATGCAGAGCCATCACTGATTTTGCCGTTTCTTCATCGATTCCTAATGCAATCAAATCTTCTTTTTTCATTTTATTCCTCCTAAGTTTTTTTAGAGTGGCAACTCCCACTGTGAGCCGACTTTTAGAGACTTTCGAGCAGGTCTAAGACAAAATAAAAAGACGTTAAGCACGTCTTAAGCTAGATATATTGACCACCTTCACTTTCCGCCGTGTCGGCTACTTTACTAAAAGGATAATCTGGCGGTTTTTTCTCATACTTTAATGCTAATCCTATTTGATAAAAGGCTAATAAAACTTCCGTCAGTGGTAAAACATTTCGGTTTTCTTGGTTTTCCATGCTCCCAACTCCTTAAGTATAAACTTGCTCACGATCGTATGATCGATGTAGTAAAGTATCATTATCAATGATAAATTGACGTAGAACAGCTTGTCTTGTCCTTACCATGGATTTAAAGTAATCTATGTCCTTAGGTTCATCTAACCACTGTGAGGCTTTAAGCGACTTTTTAGCCATTCTAATTGAACGTTCTAATCTTCTTTGTTTAGCAACAATTTTGGCGTTCTTTTGTGCAACTTCAGGAGAAACAGGATCGGCCATACCAGTATCTTTCATAGGTAGTTGAGAATACCATCGATGATTACAATTAATACCGTTACACCCTGCCGGGGTCTTCCATCCGTAGTCATAAACGCTGGGCAAATGTTTGAATTCTTCAGGAGCTTGATTTTTAGGAACCATCAGAACATACTTGCCTTGGATCTTACTACAAGCATCACGTGCTGATGCATGATGGCTCATAAGGGCAGTCACTATTCCATATTCATTAATGCCACGCTCTAAGCGCAAATCGTTAAAAACTCTTCTAGTAGTTGATTTGATAACTGTTCTTACATAGGATTCAAGAGACCAATATTTTCCAGATTTATCCTTTAAACTGACATCTATCCCTTTTTGCACCATTTCATAGATTGCTCGCTTAAATGACTGCTGAGGCGTTGATAAACCTCCTATCGTTCTAGCCACGGTGTCGTTTAGAACTTGTTGATAGATTCTTGCAATTGAATTCACTTGATAATTAGTTGATAAAAGAGTTTGATTGATATGGTTTTCAAAATCAAGCCATTGACTGTCAAAGAACTGATTTAGTATTTGATCCAGATTAGTCCACTCCTTGATAGGAGTTTTGGCTAAGTTTGCAAGCTTCTTATTTTCTTTAAGGTTGTCTTCATAACCTTCTTTAACAATTAATTCATTTAATTCTTTTTTAGTGATTGATTTAGTTTCCTCAACCAATTCATTAATCGTGTCCCAATTTAGCATTCCTAATTGATCCAACTTCTCAAGGTACCATTGAAAGACTGAGTCCTGTGACAATTCTGTATTAGTTTTGATCTTTAATCGATCTACAACGAGTTTCATTAACTCTTCTTCTAATGCGGCATAAGCATCTTGAATAGCAGCGGTCTTAATATCTAACTGCCTTTGAGTGATCGCCATCTAATCACTCCATTTCTTCTGGTAAACCGGCATTGTTCATCATTCCTGATAATTTATCAGCGGAAAGTCGCAATCCTTCTTGGTAAAGCTCTAAGGCTGTTTCTTCCGGCACCTCCAAAATTTTTTCAAATGCTTTGGTAGTCGGATATCCTAAAGCAATCAGTTTTTGATAGAAGATGAGTTTCTCGTCAGTCGAAGTAAAAGCACCATCTTTGAAATCAATAGCAATTTCATCAAACATAGGTGTTGCGCCACTATAGAGCTTTAACGCTTTTCCTAGTTCACAAACAGAAATAACCAGTTCTTTAATAAACTTTTCAACCTCAGTGATTTGCATAGATCTGGTTTGATATGTTTGAGAATTCTCGCTGACCACCTCGGTCGCCGTCTTTGTAGACAACGATCCAGTGCGATCAAAGTTGAATGTTCCACTCGACAAAGCAGTTTCCATCTCAAGTGTTTTTAAATGGTGATTGATTGCTGCAACGTACTCTGTTGTACGAATGCTCGTTGTAAGGTCTTTGATCGTGTAATCATCCATATTTGATCCCGGAATGATTTGGAAAGTATCCTCTTGATTGTCAAAGAACTGTCTGACCTGTCCTTTTTCATCGAGCCGACTGCTCATCAGCATTTCACTAGCTGCAATCCTACGTCTTCCCCGTCTGATTTCCTGGTCAAACTCATCATATGATCGATTGATACGATCCAGCGTGCGTTTACAATTATCGCAAACCCCTAATCCTAGTGGCGAATAAGGGCTGATATTGTTGAATCCGCTTGGTTTTAAATAGCCAAACAGCGGTCTGGATAGATTAATAAATGTTGTTGACTCTTCTAAATCTGGATACAGATCTGTTACCGGGACTTTAGTGCCTACAATGTCCGATCGTTCTGAACGATATAACTCATTAGTAATTACAAAGTTGCCTTCTACCCACTCGTGGAATTCAATGAGCGTATAAAAAATAGGTTTCTTGTTTTCCACTCTAGATGAGTAAAACGTGAAAGCACCTTCGCTGATATTGTTTGTATTAGACTGTAAAGGATAAAAGGCATCAGCTAAAGCCCAGGAGAATTCGATTTGGTTTGATCCTTTATCTAGATATGGTCGACACGCCAATCCTCCAAGTGCAAACATTGGTTCGAGGTATTTGCTGAAATTCTTTTTAAAGTCATTGTGTTCGAATACACCGGAAACAAATTCGGCTGCTTCGCCATCAATGTTAATTTCGCACTGCTCGTTAAAGACAACAGTAGCATACTGGTTTGCCACTTTCTTCATCATGTTTATTGATGATAAGTCACGCTCTTGGTGTGATTTGTTGCTGTTCATAAATTTAACCTTGTCGTACTTATCTTCATAACGCCTTAATGAATCTTTAATTCTATTGTATTCGTTTGGATCCATACTTATTTTCGGATGATCTAACACACTATCTAATCGCTGCACAATTCCTATGTTGGCCGCCCCCTTTCTAAATAAATTTTTTATTGACTGAATTAATCCCAAATCCTCACCTCCTAAACTGCAATACCAAGAACAGCTGCATTATCAACACAGAAATATTCAAAGGCATCACAGGTATGATCATCTTCCTTAATTACAACCGGACTATCTGTATCCGCTGTACCTTCCTTGTACCGGTAATGTTTATGTTCTTCATAAAAAACCTTGTTGTTCTCTGTATCGAGATAATAAAAACGGCCTTGGGCAAATAAATTGGTCGCAAAATCGATCATGGTTTGTTTATCTTTCTTAGCTACTGGATGCCATCTGATTTGATGATCAAGATAATACTGGTTTCTAAGCGCTGCTTCAGCGCTGTCTATCGTTCTGTTAACGACACGAGCATTATTCCACCGCTCGTCTTCAAGTGTCTTAGAAATGAACTTATGCACCTCTGTTGATAACTGGGAAGGTGCAAGCTTCACGCTCTTTCCAGCTGGTGAATAATAGTAGGTGTCTAGCAGCACGACTTTTTGTTTTGCCGTCAACCCTAAGCAAAGGACTGTTGTTGCTGATTGGGCATGACCACCATCAAGGGAATAAAAAATAGCGGTGACATAATCATCGCTAGGCAAATCAATTATTTTTCGGAATGTTTCTACATTATAAACATTATCTTGGAAGCCTACTGGCAACCCTTCGTATAGATACAAGTAGTAGTCGTAATCGTTCTCTTTGATACGGTTGATCTCATCTATCATTTGCTGCGTAACAAAGCCTAACGCATCATCTTTATAGCTTGATGAATGAATCAAGTAATCTTTATGCCCTTCTAATTCCTTCGTCCACTCGTTAATCCAATGATATGGATTCCTAGGAGGATTGTAGGAATAGAAGAATTGTACCTGCACGGCATCGACTGGTTTTTGCCGCATAAATGTAGCTTTCATCTGGTCAAATTCTTCTGCACTGTTAAACTCTGCAGCTTCTTCGACCCACACTGCAATAATATTACCGATGTCGTTTGATTTCAGCTTTTGAAAATCATCTTGGCCATAAAAATAAAATGTAGATCCTGTTTTCCTGTGGGTGATTTTAAATGGAGAAACAGTACAGCTGAACTGATCTAAGAGAAAAAATTTTCCAAGCGCCCACTGGATTTTTAAGAATACTGAATCTCGTATCGTATTTGCCACCTTACGAATGATTACAACATTTGCTTTCCTTCCGGTCATAATGTATCCAACCATCATAAAAACAAGCTTGAGCGCAATGACAGACGATTTGAAACTATTCCGTCCGCCTCTCAAGATGTTATAAGGCTTCTTACTGATCCAAACTGATTTAAAATGAGGATTTACTTCTTTTTGGATGTCAATTCTATTCATCCGAATCACCCCAAGCATCGACAATAACAATATCACCGCCGCCGGTGTTCGAATCATCATTAGTTGTTGATTTGAGTTTGGCAATTTGGGCATCCATCATACTACTGCGCTTATCGTTCATCGTTAGATCAGCAAGCTGCTTAACTGCACGCTGCAATTGAGCGCTCACTCGTGTTAAGGCATCTTCAATGGCCAAGATATCTTCAATTTTCCTGAACGATTTTTCCTTTCTCTCCGTCAAGACTAATTCTGGAACATCAACTTGAACTTTTCGTCCGAATTTCTTCGATTCGACAAGCGTTTTACGTCCTCGTAGCTCGAGAAGCTGTTCAGTTTCTTTTTCTGTTAGTCCGGCTTGCACATCAGCAATACGCTTCATCATCCGGCGTTGTCTTATTTTTAACAGACGAACCTCTTCTGACATAACAAAAAAAGGATCATCATTCAAATTCGAATAAAGATCCTTCTCTTCTTCAGTTAGATAGTCCGCAAATATGGTTTCATATTCACCTGTTTTCAATGCGTTTTTGTTGCCAGATGGCGGAGATGCCTGTTTGTTTCCTTTGTTTCCTCTGGCATTTTGATTCCCCGGCGGCGCACCTCCTCGATTGGTAACGTTACTTTTCGCATTGGTAACATTACCTTTCAATTCTTTTGCCCATTTATCCTGTGATTTCCACTTTCGGATTTGAGAATCAGAAACGCCAAGTTCATCCGCGATATCCTTCAAAAGCTTTTCGCCATTAGATTTCAGCCAAATTTCTCTTGCTTGATCCCTTCTTGGATCTCGTTGCCTAGCCATTCAATATACACCACCTCACAATCATTGTTTTAGTTGAGTTTCGTTTTTTAGATACTAGATTTCTTTTATAGTTAATCTGCCTTCAAGCATTAATTTATGCATTAAATTCCTACCATGGTTTTCATTATTCATTGTCTTCCCATATTTTCCAAGTAAATTTGCAACAAGTCCTGCATGCTCAGATAAGATTTCTTGAGAAGACTTTTCGCCGTAAGGAGAGCAACAAAATGTCAAAGACACATTACTGTCATATAAATTATAGTAGTCAAAAATAGATTGAAAATATGAATAATCTAAAACACTCAATGAATGACCGTAAAAGAAAATATTTTTTAAATCATACTTATTATTAATATATACATTGTCTTCATTAGGTTTTTTTATTTGAACCATTTTTCTAAAAGTTTTCGTATACTTATATATCGGAGAGCTAGTGCTTATTTCATCTTGATCAATTCCAAAGATAATGTTATCATTTCTTAGTTTACCGTGAACATTGGTGATTTTATTATTTAAACATTTGGGTTCAGTGTAATTGAATGATAAAGCTTCAATATCATCTACTGAATTATCCTCACCGATTATTCTTCTTATCAAATGTTCTGAATGATCAAAATAATCGTTGGTTCGTGAGACTTCATCTTTTAAAAACTTAGAGAATGCGGATTCAAATTCAATTAATTCACTTAACAAAAATTCGTCGAGGTTTTTTTTACTCCTATAACGTTCTTTTGGAATCGAATAATAAGCTAATATACAGCATTTAACCAAGGAATTTTGTATGCTAGTTCTTAATTTCCTTCTAAGACTGGGAATTCCCTTGACCATATGCTGCCCTAAGTTTGAATAATTTTTAGTCAGATCAATTTCTTTTAAAATATCTAACATATTTTGTTCCACATTGTGCCAATTTCTCATTGGTTTTAGGTTGCTCTTATTCTCCACGAACAGTAGATCCCAGAAAGTAAGTTTCGCATCTTTTATTAAATTGTAACGATCTTCAGGAACTAAAACTCCGTCATATTCTTCACCTTCATTAAAAGAAAGCGAACGGTAGCTATCACGTAAATCAAGGGCTGTATAAAATGTTTCTAATTGCTTGCCCACTTCTTCTGAAATTCTATTATCAAAAAAATCCTTAAAAGTAGATTTAACGCCACATTTTAGGTCAAAACCATTTCCTAATATTATCAAATTTGAGCTCATTGTTTTCCCTCCATTTTATACCATTATACAAGATAATCTGGTAACTGTGGTTAGCTCTCAATTTCTTTCAGCATCAAATCTGCTTCAATTAAAACTTTCAAATCACTTACAGAATTGAGTTTGATTTCGCCTGATTTGAGATTGGACAGCCACTTTCCAAGTGCAACTCGAATAATTCGTTTATACTCATCAACCGTTTCAGCTCTCTCTTCTGCCTTTTTTAGTTCATACTCAAAATCAAAATCTTCTGTTCCCATTGTTCGACACCCCGCATTAGATTATAATGCTAAAAGACACAGAACTGAGGTAAAAGCACGCGCGTGTGGTTTCTGTGTCTTCGGGGGTCAAACCTCGTTGAAAGGGTCGGTGTTAGCGCACCGGCCTCTTTTTTATTAATGAGCTCCTTTCAAATGACTTCGTTGCAAGTTCCCAAAAGAAGCTTTATAACCTAATTTGTTAGTACTGCTTTTTGTCCAGTAAATTTTTCCCAACGATCAATAATCACATCGACATATTTAGGATCAAGTTCCATTAGGCATGCACTTCGTTCATTTTGCTCACAGGCCAGCAATGTGGTCCCTGATCCCCCAAATAAGTCAAGAATCAGATCACCAACTTTAGAGCTATTCTTTATTTGATAGTCAAATAGCTTGATCGGCTTCATCGTTGGATGTTCCTTGTTAGCTATCGGTCTATCAAAATCTAAAACTGTCGTTTGTTTCCTATCTGAATACCAAGAGTGCGATCCATTTGATGCCCAACCATATAAACAAGGTTCGTGCTTCCAGTGATAGTCTTGCCGACTCATTACCAGAGAATTTTTATTCCAGATTAGCTCTTGCTTTACAAGAAATCCTGACTTTGTCAAAGAGGTATGAAAATTAACAACCTCAGATGATGCATACCATACATAAAATGAAGCCCCATTCTTAAGATTTTCTATGGCAGCAGTAAAAGCGGAAAATAAAAATTTACCAAAGTCAGTATCTTCTTTGTTATCATTTTTAATTTTCATTGATTCCTTGCCTTTACCTTCATAATTCACATTGTAAGGAGGATCTGTGATCAATAAGTCTGCTTTTTGATTCCCTAGCAGTTCCTTCACTTGGGCAATGTCTGTGCTGTCGCCACACATTAAACGGTGCCTTCCCAAGCGATAAATATCACCCAATTTCGACTTCGGTTCTTTTGGTAGTTCAATTTCATAGTCATCTTCATCAGCTTCTCGATCAATATTGAGTGTTAATTCATAGTTCTTAATTAAGGAATCAATTTCAGGCTCATCAAAACCACTGAAGTTCAGATTATCTTGATCTAAATCTTGTAGTAGTATTGCTAATTTATCCTCATCCCATTGTCCGGAAATTTTATTAAGAGCTAGGTTGAGAGCTTTTTCTTTTTCAATAGGTAAGTCGACGATTGATACTTCTATCTCTTCAAATAGATTTAAATCTCGAGCTACAGCGACACGTTGATGACCTCCTACTAGATTTCCGGTCTGGATGTTAAAAATTGGTGGATCAACAAATCCAAACTCCAGAATGGAATTTTTCAGTTTTTCGTATTCATCCATTCCTGGTACCAAATCGACCCTAGGATTATAATCAGCAGCCTTTAAATCTGATAATTTCATTAGTTTAATTTCCATATTTTGTACCCTTTCTCCATAAAAAAACAGCCCCGAAAGGCTGTTAAGTAGGAAGTATCAAAGATCATGTGAGTAATCCAATCGACAACTCCCAACGTCACTGGCAAGGATTTGCACCCTGCAAGAGCTACTGACCACGTTTAAGGCTATCCCTTCGCTCACTTCTATACAGCAACATAAAAAGACGGCTAGCGAATGAAGAAAAAGAGTGAATTCAGCTCCATTCTATTGTGGATTTTTTGTCGCCGTCTTAGTTTAAATACAGGGCGCTGAAAATGAAATTCAGAAAGGAGAAATCTGCCAACAATCATAAAGGAGTGCGCCCTGTTATTTACAATAGTTGATACTACAATAATACTACGCAAAACAATTTAAAAACCGCAGTATTTCCACATAAAAACCACATCGATTCAGCAATATTCTATTAATTTTCCTTTTCGATAGGCTTCAGCGAATTCAATCAAGGCGGTTGCCTTGTAGTCTTCGATTGTCCTGACCGAGTAACCCATTTGCTGAGCAATTCCAACATTTGAGTATCGATCAACAGTGCAATACGAATAATACAAAACTTGGCGACTATCTATTCCCAACGCCAAAAGAGCTACTACAATAGCATCCCTTTCTGCCTCCGCATCCATCATCTGGATGATCGCATCTTCTGACTTGTTGCCGTTACTTGGTGTTTTAGGCATATCAGTGATGATCGGTGAGCGGACATCAATCTTAGATCGACCAGCAATCCGCTCCAACCGACGATAATTTCTCAAAATGCTTTTTGCATTCTGCCTAGTCCTACGAAAATCTATCTCTCTTAATAGCAACATTGCTCAATCGCCCCTTTATTTGGTATAATGAATTTACCTTGGCGGGGACAAAATCATTATTTTTGGGGGGCATTGGGCGATTGCTTAATGCTTTTTATTTTGCGTTTTTTTCAATCTCTTTTAACTGTTCTGTGACGATCACTTCGATGATCAAAGCCATCTTGTTCCAAATGATTGCTTCTTCCATAACTCTGCTCCTTTTTATCGGTAGCCTTGCCAATCACGACACTTCCCATCATTAGTAAAACGAATCCTACAAACACTAATACCGCTATTGTCATAATCATCCTCCTGCTTCCATGGCGTCTCTTGCTAACGGGTCATTGATAATAATCTTGTATTTCGTTTCTAACAGCTGTAATTCCGATTCTAATTCAGCAATCTTGTTCTGCTGATTTTTGATCGTATATGAGAATGTCGCAACTACCAGGAAAACGAATATGATCAGAATAACTTTATAGACATTTTTCATCGTTTGCTCCTTTCAGTTATCGTATAGGATAGCCAACTCAATCCAGCGATTGTTAGCAGCACTATGATGATTGCTTGGCTAGTTTTCATTGGCTTGCTCCTGTTTCAAAGCCCATTGGCTGAATACCTGTAGGACTTGAATTTCCTCATCGAAGCCCAACTCCTCGTATGCTTCCACTGCATCTATTTCACTGTCATTAACCAATTCATTGTGTAGTAAAAAAACTACTGCTATAGGGTTAATCATTATTGGGCTGTTATATATATTCTTCAACCACTCCAACACAATCTGCTGATTCTCGTTGAGTTGCGGTTGCTCAAATATAGCCTCTTTTACTTTCTCCATGGCTACACCTTCCGTTATAGCGCCAGATTTATACATAGACAGCCAATAATAGGCATCTGTCAATGCTTTTTCAACTTCACTCACATTCATTCCTCCATCCCAAATCCCATTGGCTGAACGCTTGGAAAACACCTGCTTGCTGCGAATTAGACAGGTCGTTTAACGCATCGATTACATCAAGGTTCATAAACCGATTTTCTGATTCATCAAACAAAACTGACAGTGTGCCAAAGATTGATAATTTCGGATTCTTAGTCTGCTCTTCCTTTAACCACTTCAACACAATCTGCTGATTTGGAGTGAGTTGCGGTTGTAATGCATCAACGATTGTCTCAGCTAAATCCTCAACATTTTCATCTGTCCATTCTTCGAAATCTTCTAAAGACATGGTTCCTACTTCAAATGCAGACTTGGTTCTTTTTAAATCGTAAGTATATGTGTCCTCGATTGAAACATGCTTGCTTATTGCTTCTGCTATTTTTTCTTTTAAACTACTCACATTCATTCCTCGCTTTCTGCTATTTCGTCGGATAGCTGACTAATCCACTCTTTTCAAAGCTGCAGCTGAAACATATTCCTCACTGATACTTGCAATATGCTCGCAAAGCTCTTGGGGAATTCTCGAACGGTCAACGCTCCCCTTTATCCCTTGTGTACCTGTCTGTGATCCACGAGGCGCAGAAACGTGACAAGGTGCTCCATTCTTGCACATCGGTTTAAATTTCGGTTCTGGATGATTTGTCCATATATCCGTTGGCTTCATGCGTGTATCGCCGTACTGACAATAAGTTACTGTGTAGCGTGGTAAGTCTTTCATAAACCGCATCTTCCGCATCCCACCTCGGGGATTCTCGATAAAGAAGAGTTTAGGATTCAAATCTCGAATCAATTTCAGCATATGTTGATTTGTTAAATCACAAAATGATGCATACTCTGATTTCGCAGCTAGATTCCCATCTGGTTCTTTTGTTCGATGATGACTGATTGCAGCAATACTGTATGATGTGCAATCTGGACTGGCCCATATCACATCCGGCTGTCCGAATCTAAGCAAGATATCTTGTGCAGTGATTTTTGAAATGTCGGCATACCAGTCAATATTTTTATGCTTTCTATCCCACTCGATAGAAAAGACTTCATGCCCTGCTTTCTCAAAAGCTTTTCCGATTGATCTGGTACCGGCAAATAATTCTAATACTTTCAAAGCCTTACCTCCTTTAGTTGGTTATTTTGGTGGATAGCGAAATCATTCTTTTGGTGATAAGACCCATTGACTGAAAATAATTAGGACTTTAAAAGATTCTTCCTCAGATAAGCAATAAAAATTATATATTGTTTCTTCTTCAAACATCTGGGTGTCTTTATCAACCAAATAGTAGAATAAATCCCAAGCATGGCTATGTTGCCAACTGTAAACATGTTTTAAATCATCTAGTAGCTCTTGCTGCTTCTTGTTGAGTTCTGATTGACTCTTCATTGATGACTCTCTTTTATCAATCAGATCACTAACATCTTTTATAGCTTCTTTGTATCCACGTACATATTCGCCCATATTTCCCCTCCTAGTTTGCTATCTCTGTCACTACTTGACTGCCACAAACATTTTTTCGTTGTATTGTTCTTCTATAATTTTATTAATCAACTCTATCACTATCAGATCGCCAGAATGATATAGTTTGTGTGCTTCTTTTGAGATTGTAATTAGATTGCTTTCGTGATCTGAACCGCCTTGAGAAATCAAAATCAAATAGTGGATCTCAATATTCCTATTACTCGTTGGAATACGAATTCCATGCCCATTGTAATAAGCTAAATCTTCACCGGTAACTCGGCAATAGAATTTATCTCTAACAGCTATCTTGTAGGGTAAAGCAGCCATTCCTCGCTCCCAAACACATACTTTGCCATATCTTTTTGAGCATGTATCACTGCAAAATGAATACCTTCTTCCTTCTAACGTTTGACCACACCATTTACATGTTTTTTCCTTCGATCGCAAATCATTTTGGTAGCATTCGTCGGGAAGTTTTTCTCCGAAAACATCCTCGTATTCATAAAGAGAAAGCCATCTTCGAACGTACTTATCCTTTTGAGAATCAAAACGCAACTGACTCCCCATAGACTTATAATTAAATTGATCGCCAATTTTCAATTAATCACCCTTTCCGCTATATCTTCCGATTATTAACTTACAAATTTCTGATGCGATAGCTTCAGTTCATCCTCGTTGATCATCGAATATTTCAAGGTCGTGTCCACACTCTCATGGCCCAAGAAATTCATGACCAACTCAATGGGCATTCCATGCCTTCTTGCCAACGTGGCTGCAGTACGTCTAAATCTATGAGGATGGACATTAGCAACACCAGCACGATCGCCAAGCCGCTTAACTAACTTTTGTACACCAGCGGTTGTCATCTTCTTACCATTCGTTTGGCCAAAGAACAATGGACCCGTAATGTGGGGCACGTCTCTCAAGTAATGAGTCAAGGCCATCTTAGCTTTTGCATTCAGATACAAAGTCCGCTGCTTGTTGCCTTTGCCGATCACTGTGATTGAATCGTTCTCTTGGTTATAGTCCTTAAAATCAAGCGAGGTTAATTCTGACACCCGGCAGCCTGTACTCAGTAGCAACTCTATGATCAATGATTCTTTGGTATTTGCAGCAACTGATCGTAGCTTCTCAATGTCCAACTCACTGAACTCTTGCTTCCTACGTTTTGGTACTTTAATGTTCTCTACCCTTGCTCCTGGATCCTTTGCAATATATTCCTCATTGCATAACCACTTGAAAAATCTGACTATGCAACCTCGTTCTCTTGCAAGAGTGCCTTTACTGACATTGTCAATCATTTCCCTGTTAGCGATAAACAAGCGGATGTCGTTCGTTGTCACATCTTTAAACGGCTTTCTTACCGTCCTCATAAAGAGATTGATCGTCTGCATGTAAAGATTCAAAGTTCCATCTGAAAGCCCCTGGATCTTCTTAGAAACGAAAAATTGCTTATAAGCGGCAACATCAGATGTTTCGTCATAGATCACGACCTCGTTTTTCTGCTCGGTGATCATAAATTTCGCACATTCTACAATGAGGATACTTTTTATCACACTCAACTGTTTGCCGGTAAACTCCGAGTCCATTGCCAGCATAATTCGGTTGATCAGTTTTTCTTGCAAATGATCTCACCTCGTTTCTAGCAGACTTCGTGAAACTTCTTGAGTCTAACCACGCATACATCATTCATGCTTCTTTGGGTTACGTCGTCTTGCTCATTCAAGCAGCTGATTATTTTAACTAATGCTGAATTCTTATAGATTCGGTTTACTTGCGCTCTGATTTGTCCAGTAAAAGGTTTCTCAGGCGTACAGATATAAGTTTCTCCGACCTTTACAATCCCTTTTTCTTGAATCCTTGCTGACTCATACTCGGTAAATTCTTTAAACGGCTCTTTAATGTTTTTGTTTCGCATAAGTGGTTCCCTCCTAAAGTGGATTAATTTCGAGTTCTGTTCTTGGATTTAAGCTATAAACTTTTCGGCTGATACTGACAGCGATTTGACCATCGTCTTTATACAAAATGCCGTTGACTGCGTCTGTCACTGCTTTGAAATAGTTATCGATATCTGGCTTCTTATCGCAATACATAGTCTCTTCTTCTAGCGAAG
>Ga0308165_1002324_pt1 | contig 23130 bp, 20 predicted proteins | sample PhyWR2_FD_201032 | JGI IMG/M metagenome (GOLD analysis project Ga0308165, IMG submission 201032) | Phyllosphere microbial communities from UC Gill Tract Community Farm, Albany, California, United States - DLSLW.R2 | ecosystem: Host-associated > Plants > Phyllosphere > Unclassified | place: USA... | reverse complement strand
GCTGATTTTTCATCAAGCGGCCAGCGCGAGCGTGGCGCGAGATTAAGTGAATCAGGGCCTTTTGTGGCGGCACGCTCTGCGCCCGCCCAGGCAATCATGGCCGCATTGTCAGTGCAGAGATTTAGCGGTGGTGCGACGAAGCTGAAACCATGTTTTGCACAAAGCTTTTCCAGCGATGTACGCAAGGTCTTGTTGGCCGCAACGCCACCCGCAACGATGAGCGAAGGTGTCGCGCAGTCAGGAAACTCCTGTCTGAAACGCTCCAGAGAACGCTTGACGCGATCTGACAAGGTGTCGGCCACAGCATCCTGAAAAGATGCGCAGATGTCGGCTACATCTTGATCGGAAAGCGGGCTCAGTTCCGTTGCAGTCTGGCGCACGGCTGTCTTGAGGCCGGAGAAGGAGAAGTCGAGCCGTGCTTCACCTTTGAGAGGCCGTGGCAGCGGGAACCTTTTCGGATCGCCCTGCAATGCCATACGCTCAACGGCTGGACCACCCGGATATGGCAAACCGAGCAGCTTGGCAGTCTTGTCGAAAGCCTCGCCCAGCGCATCGTCGATTGTCGTGCCAAGACGTTCATAATCGCCAAGACCACGCACAAGAACCATCTGCGTGTGGCCACCGGAAACCAGCAGCAGCAGATAAGGGAACGAAAGATTGTCGGTCAGTCGGGCGGTGAGCGCGTGGCCTTCCAGATGATTGACGGCATAAAATGGTTTGTTTGCAGCCATGGCCATGGCCTTGGCGGTCATGAGGCCAACAATAAGTCCACCGATGAGACCCGGACCTGCGGTAGCGGCGATCGCATCCACTTCATCGAGCCTCAGCTTGGCGTCTTTGAGCGCACGTTCGACCAGCCGGTCGAGCGCTTCGACATGGGCGCGTGCGGCGATTTCCGGCACGACGCCGCCATAAGGCTCGTGTTCTGCTATCTGGCTGAGCACCACATTGGACAAAATATGCCCTTTACCGTTATCGTCGCGCTCGACGATGGCGGCGGCTGTTTCGTCGCAACTTGTCTCTATTCCAAGAATACGCATTTGCGGCTAGACCCTGCCTGTCTTGTAATTTGACGTAAAATATTTGAGAAACCCGGTATCATGGACGGCGCGATATGCAAACAGCATCCTTGAAGATTGGCACAAGAGGCAGCAAGCTTGCGCTCGCCCAAGCCTATGAAACGCGTGACCGTCTGATTGCCGCGCATGGCCTAAGCGAAGACGCTATCGAAATCGTGCCTATGTCGACTGCCGGTGATCGCATTCAGGATCGTCCGCTGTCGCAGGTTGGCGGCAAGGGGCTGTTTACCGAAGAGATTGAGGCTGCGCTCAAAGATGGTCGTATCGATCTGGCTGTGCATTCCACCAAAGATATGCCGACCGTTTTGCCGGAGGGTCTTCATCTTTCTGTATTTCTTGAACGCGAAGATCCGCGTGATGCTTTTGTTGGCCGTACCTCGAAGCGTTTTCTCGATCTGCCGCAGGGGTCTGTCGTGGGCTCGTCGTCGTTGCGCCGTCAGGCGATGATCAAGCGCCTGCGTCCCGATCTGCAAGTGGTGATGTTCCGCGGCAATGTCCAGACACGCTTGCGCAAGCTGGAAGAGGGCGAAGTGGATGGCACCTTCCTCGCCTGTGCCGGGCTAAAGCGCCTCGACCTTGAGGATGTGATTACCGATCTGCTCGATCCGTCCATCTTTCTGCCCGCACCCGGACAGGGAGCTATCGGCATTGAAACGCGTATCTTGGATGATAAGATCGACGCGCTGCTTAAGCCTTTGGCGCATAGCGATACGCATGTGGCACTGGCCTGCGAGCGCGCATTTCTGGCGACGCTTGATGGCTCGTGCCGCACGCCGATTGCTGGCCTTGCGATTGTTGATGGCGACAAGGTCTCGTTTCGCGGCATGATTCTGACGCCGGATGGTCGTGAGGCGCATGAGGTCACGGCAGAAGGTGCAGCAGCCGACGCAGCCGAGCTTGGCTCTGATGCTGCGAAGCGTGTGCGTGCCGAGGCCGGTCCAGATTTCTTTGAAGGCTGGGAGTAAATTTGGCGGAAGCGAACAAGCTAGAAATTGGTAGTCGCGTTCTGATCACGCGGCCAGAACCATCGGCTTCATTGACGGCTGCAAAGCTTGTTGATCTTGGCTTTTCGCCTGTTTCTCTGCCGGTGAGCCGTACTATTGCGCTTGAATTCAATATCAAGAATCAATCCTTCGATGCGCTGGCTGTCACCAGTGCCAATGCATTTCGGCATGTTCGCGACGAAAAGCTTGAGTCTTTTAAAGCGCTGCCGCTTTTTGCGGTGGGCGAAGGAACGGCAAGGGCCGCAAAAATTGCCGGTTTTGAGCATGTAATTGAGGGCGGCGGTGACGCCGTGCGGCTGGCAGCCAAGCTTGCCGGGCATTTGCCGGAAGGCGCCCGACTTCTTTATCTGGCGGGACGCGTGCGTCAGCCAGTTTTTGAAGAGCGGGTTTTGCAGGCTGGCCTTCAAATGAAGGTCTGTGATGTCTATGACGTCGAGGTGATTGACTATTCTGCCAACGAAATCAGTGCGGTTTTCAGCGTCGGTCCATTTGTCGCGGTGTTGCTTTATTCTGCCGTTGCAGCAACATTTCTTATTGAGACGATGCTGAAATCAGAGATGCAATTTGATGCGAAAACGAAGATTTTATGCATTTCGGACCGGGTTGCGCAGGCTTTGCCAGCGCAATGGCGCGCACAGGCACTTGTCGCAGATCATCCAGATGAGAACGGTATTTTTCGTTTGTTTTCCAAACTTTGACTCTTTTGCGCGCAACCTTCCTTCATCTCGTGATTTTATCTGATAAGCTTTACACACATTATTTGCACTACGAGAGGACCTATGGCGAAATCCGGCACTCCGCGACATTCCAAACCGGCAACCAAGCCTGTGACGATCAATCTTGATCCGTCGGATGTTAAACGCGTTGACGAAGCAACAGCGCCAAAGCCTGTCCCGGATGCTGAACCGGTTGGCGATCCTATCAAAAAAGCTGCATCACAGCCAGAAATCAAAACAGAAGCCAAGACAGAAAAGCCGCCATTTACGGCGGGAGTTAAGCAGGAAACGCCGCGTCCGGCTGCTTCATCCGTACAAAAGTCGAGTTCGGGCGGCTCTTATCTTCTGGCAGGTGTTGCCGGTGGTGTGATCGCGCTGGGCGGTATTCTGGCACTGCAATGGGGCAATGTTATTCCTTCGCCCGGAGCAAAGGTCACTGCCGAGCAGCTTGCACGTATGGAACAGCAGATTGCGGAATTGCGCTCTAATCCAGCGCCTGCACCGCTTGATGATGCCAGCAAGACGGAATTTGCTAATCTGCAGAAGAATGTCGAAGCAGCTGAAATCAAGGCGGAGGCCGTTGCCGGTAGCCTGACCGAGATACAGCAGCAGTTTGATGCGCTGCCACAGGCGCAGGACGGCGCTTCGCCCGTCGATATTTCAGCGCTCACGTCACGAATTGAGATTCTGGAAACCCAGCTGAGCGATGCAAAGAATCAGGCCGATCAGGCAGCAGCGGGTGTTTCGGGCAATAGCGGCACCATCTCAACTCTGGAGCAGAGGCTGGTTTCGCTACAGGATAAGGTGAGTGAAAGCACTCGGCAGCCCGACGCATCGGCACTGATTGCGGCCAACGCGCTGAAAACAGCGATTGATCGCGGCGGATCTTTTAAGGCTGAACTCGATACCTTTGCGTCCGTTACACCGCAGGATACGTCTGTTGAAGCGCTCACTGCTTTTGCCGACAAGGGCGTCCCGACAATTGCCGATTTGAATGCATGGTTCGGGCCTGTTGCAAATAAAATTGTTGCCACTGAAAACAATCTTCCCGCCGATGCTGGCGTTTGGGATCAGCTTGTTGCGAGTGCTAAAGGCCTCGTCAGTGTTCGTCCCGTGGCGGGCAATGTGAGCGGAACCGGTGTCGGTCCGACAACAGCACGCATGGAAGCAGCGCTTCATTCCGGTGATCTTGAGCGTGCTATTTCGGAATGGGAGCAGCTTCCGGCTGATGCAAAGGCGGTTTCTGAAGAGTTTGCTGGTCAGATGAAGGCGCGACGCGACGCGGATGTTTTGATCCAGCGTCTTGTTGCCGAAAGTCTGAAACCCAAAACCGACGCCACGGCGCCAAACTAAGGAGCCGTTCATGCTGCGTGTGATATTTTACTTTGCTGTTGTCGTTGTTCTGGGGTTTGGTTTTTCCTGGCTAGCGGATCGTCCGGGCGAGCTTGATGTCACCTTTGCAGGCAATCATTACAATGTGCCGCTGATCACCGCTGCTGCCGGTGTTGTGGCGATTGTTGCCGCAATTTTGATTCTCTGGTGGCTGATCAAGAGCATTATTCAGTCGCCTTATACGCTGCGCCGCCATTTTCGTGCGCGCAAACGTGACCGTGGCTATCAATCGCTTTCGACCGGCTTGATTGCTGCCGGAGCAGGCGATGCGGAAGCTGCGCGCCGCATGACCAAACAGGCTGGCAAGTTGCTCAATTCGGATCAGGAACCGCTGATCAAGCTTCTTGAAGCGCAGACTGCGATGCTTGAAGGCCGTACCGACGATGCCCGCAAGGGTTTTGAAGCGATGATTGAAGACCCGGAAACCAAACTTCTCGGCTTGCGTGGTCTTTACATCGAGGCCCAGCGCATGGGTGCGCGAGAAGCCGCACGTCATTATGCGGCAGAAGCTGCCAAAGAAGCACCGCAGCTTGAATGGGCATCATCCGCCGTTATGGGCCAACTCTGCTCTGATGGCGATTGGGACGGGGCCTTAAAGCTGGTGGATGCGCGCAAGCAGGCACTGGCGCATGGCAGAGACGTAGTGAAAAAGGAGCGTGCAGCGCTTTTGACCGCAAAGGCTATTGCTACGGTCGATGTGGATCATGCGCATGCCAAAGCGATTGCGCTTGAAGCCAATAAGCTCGCGCCCGATCTTGTGCCAGCAGCGGTTGTCGCCGCGCGCGCGCTGTTTGCCGATGGTGAAGTGCGCAAAGGATCGAAAATTCTTGAGGCGGCATGGAAGCGTTCACCGCATCCCGATATTGCTTCGACCTATGTTTATGGTCGTGCCGGTGACACGGTGCAGGACCGTTTGAAACGGGCAAAGCATCTTGTGACGTTACGCTCGAACAATGCCGAGGGTAGTCTGGCGCTGGCGCGTGCGGCCTATGAGGCAGGCGATTATCGTCTAGCGCGGGAAAATGCCGAAAAAGCGTTGCGCGGTGCGCCGCGTGAAAGTGCCTATCTGCTCCTGGCCGATATTGAAGAAGCTGAGACTGGTGATCAGGGCAAGGTGCGGCAGTGGCTTGCGCAGGCTGTGAAAGCGCCACGTGATCCGGCATGGACGGCTGATGGCTATGTGTCTGAGCAGTGGTCGCCGGTATCGCCAGTGACTGGACGTCTGAACAGTTTCGAATGGAAGGTGCCTGTCGAACAGCTTTCACCGGTGATCGAAGTGGAAAAGCCAGAAATTGCTGAGGCTGTTGCGGATAATCAGGCGATTGTTCCGTTTGAAAGATCGACGCGGAAGCCAAAGTTTGATGATGTGGTTGATGCTGAGGTTGTTGTACCTGATGCAGAGCCGGTGAAGGTGACGCCGCCTGACAAGATTGTTGAGGCTGAAAAGCCAGCGGTAATTGATGCCGTTTCACCTGACGATCTAGAAGAACACGTCGATCATTCGAAAACCCGCAGCGCGCACATCATTGTCGATGATCCGGGTGTGGATAACAGCCAGTCATCGCAAAAAACTCAAAGCGGTCTAAGACTATTCTAGCTGGTCTTTAGGGCGTCACCACGACCTAAAGCGCGTTTCGATCTGATTTAACCGGACGGGTGCTGTAATCTCGCTTACTTGAAGCATAATCGTACCGATCCCCGTTCAACGAAAATCTGATTATGCTCTAAAGGCAATAAATTGTTGCCTAAAGACCACGCATGTGTCCTCTCGAACCGTTAAAACCCGCACAGGATGGTTTGATGTCTTGTGCGATGCGATCATCTCGTTACTTTCAACAGTTCTAAACAGCGGTATTTGCCGTGTTCGTGTGGTGAGGGTGAATGTTCGATCGTTTTCTGGATTTTTTGAAAGAGTTGCCCGGCAACGGTTTGCGTGAGCGCGGCGAGAAATTTTCCGATGATGATCCAAGATTGGCCGCCGCTGCATTGATGTTTCACATCATGGATGCAGATGGTGATGTGCGCGAAGTTGAACGCGCCAAGCTTTCAGCGATGCTTTCGCAGAAGTATGGCTTGAAGGGTGACGCCCTTAAACAACTCATCCGTGCTGCGGAAGAGGCGGATCAGGAATCAATCAGCCTTTCGGATTTCACATCAGTCCTTAAGCGCCATCTCGACTATCAGGCACGTCTCGATTTCATCGTGCTGATGTGGAACATCGTCTATGCAGATGGTGTTGCGAGCGAAGTAGAGGCCGATGTGATGTGGCGCGTGGCCGATCTTATCGGCATCAAGGCGCAGGACCGTGACCAGATTGAAGCGCAAGTTCATGCTGGTAACAAGGCCGTTCCAAAAGCGTTGCCAAAAGAATGATCGATATTTAAACACCTCTCCCGAAAGCGAGCGTTTCCGGGAGAGGTTGTGACGTTTGATCAGTCCTTACCGAGCAACCCTTTCCAGATGATCGCGCCGATGGCTGCGCCCACGAGTGGAGCCACCCAGAACAGCCAGAGCTGATTGACCGCGCCGGTTTCTGCAAACAGTGCTGCAGCCGCAGAACGGGCCGGATTAACCGAAGTGTTGGTGATGGGGATCGACACCAGATGGATAAGAGTGAGGCCAAGTCCGATTGCAATTGGAGCAAATCCTGAAGGGGCCGATGACGACGTCGAGCCGAGAATGACGATCAGGAAAAATGCCGTCAGCACGATTTCAACCAGCAGTGCTGAGGTGAGGCTATAGCCGCCGGGCGAAAGTTCGCCATATCCGTTGGATGCAAAACCTCCAACTGAGAAATCGCTTTTTCCGGTTGCGATCAGATAAAGGATGGCTGCCGCAGCAATGCCGCCCAGAACCTGTGCGATCCAGTATGGAATGAGATCTTTGGCTGGAAAGCGCCCGGCAACCAGAAGCCCTAGCGATACGGCTGGATTAAAGTGACCACCGGAAATGCCCCCTACAGCATAAGCCATCGTCAGAACGGTGAGACCGAATGCGAGAGCGACGCCTGCAAATCCGATGCCGAGTTCAGGATATGCTGCGGCGAAGATTGCGCTGCCGCAACCGCCAAACACGAGCCAAAATGTTCCAAAAAATTCCGCAGACAGTTTGTTCAACATGGAAGTCCCCCGTGTTGGTGTAGTGATAAATGCCAATGCGAATCAGACATATAAATATATATCGAAGTTTTTTCTCACATCAATATTGTTTTATTTGCGTAAAATTTCATTATGTTTTCTATGTGTAAAAATAAATAAGTAAATTCAAATTTAGATATAACTAATATTATAAATTGCTTATAAACCTTCCGAAATATCAAAATAAACCACGAATGCATTCAGAACGCGTTTCGATCTGATTGGATCCGATCGGCGCTCTAATCATTTGTTTTAGTACGAATATTTTTCGAAAACCGTTTTACCCTTTTTGGGGTGTGCTTTAAATCGGCCGCTTTATGGCCTTAATTTAAATGATGCTGTTCCTATCTGTTGGATATTGCGGGGGCAATTGAACGCAGGCTATAAAGGATTTTTCATACCGCTCATCGCGATGAAAAATGATTTCGGCAAAGTGGGCGTGTCGAGGGCTTTAGGGCGAGTTTTGTTCCGATCGAAAGAGTTCAACGCTCTGATTGTTTGTTTTGCTGCGCATCTTGATCCGAAAACTGGTTTGCACTTTTCGGGATGCGCGCTGTGAGGGAGTAGCTAGCCTTGAATATGAGCCTTGAGGCACGAACAGGCAGATTGATCCTGCAATCCGTGATGGCTGTTGCTGTTGGAGCAGTTCTCTCAGGTTGTGCAGCAGCGGCATGGTCTGAAACGGTTCGGATCGACAGCAGACCCCAGATGCCGACTGAATGTGCTGGCTGGCAGCGAATCGATCTCAAGCAGAGAACAGCCATGGTTCTTTTGCGTGAAGATGCGCGTTTGGCCACCGATATTGATGCTCATAATCTGAAGGGCCGTAATCTGGGTTGCTGGGAATAAGTCTCTTTTACAGAGCTGAATTTTTATGACGCGCCGGTGCCTGAGCGGGCATTGGCGTGTGATTTTTTGTTATGCCTGTCCCAATATTTGCCTGAATGTTCTGCCTTATAAAAACACGATGATCGCACAATTTTTACTGATGATTCCGGTGGTATTAACCTCACATTAACCATGGAGGTTAAAGGTCATTCTGGTATCGATTTCATTTGAGGCACCGATTGGTGCACGGATAATTTAGAGAAGCACAGCGGTGATACGTTTCGAGAATGTCGGTCTGAGATATGGCATGGGGCCAGAGATCCTCAAGGATGTCAGCTTCCATATTCCGCCGCGTTCATTCCAGTTTCTGACCGGACCTTCGGGTGCTGGCAAGACATCTCTGCTACGTCTGCTTTTTATGGCGCTGAAGCCGACGCGCGGGCTCATCAATATTTTTGGTAAGGATGTGGCGCGGCTTGACCATAAGGAAGTGCCGTTGCTGCGGCGTCGTGTTGGGATCGTGTTTCAGGATTTCCGGCTTCTTGATCATATGACGACCTATGAGAATGTCGCACTTCCGCTGCGCGTACGCGGCAAGGAAGAGGCGACCTATCGTCATGAGGTTGAAGAGCTTTTGCATTGGGTTGGTCTTGGCGACCGCATGAATGTACTCCCGCCTGTGCTTTCGGGTGGTGAAAAGCAGCGTGCAGCGATTGCGCGCGCACTGATCGATCAGCCGGAATTGCTGCTCGCGGATGAGCCGACGGGCAATGTCGATCCGCCACTTGCCAAGCGCCTGTTGCGGCTTTTCGCTGAGCTCAATCGCTCTGGAACTGCGGTCATCATCGCGACGCACGATCTTTCCCTTATGGATCAGATCAATGCGCGCCGCATGATCCTCGAACATGGGCGGCTCGATATTTATGATTGATGCTGGTAGACCCCGCCCAAACGCCTTCCGTAAAGTGATGGATGATCTAAGCATACGCTTTGAAGATCTCAAGGATATGCTGCTGGTTCGCATCGGCAAACGCAGAAAGCGCAAAGGGCCAAGCCCCATAGTGCCCGACGGAAGCGTGACCGGCACGGCGCTTGTGGCGGTAATAGCAATCATGACTTTTCTTGCCTGCCTTACCCTTGGCGGCGTAACGTTGGTGCGGGCTTCGGCTGCACAATGGCAAAGCCAGATTGCGCGTGAGGCAACCATTCAGATACGCCCGGTCGATGGGCTTGATATGGAGAAGGCGCTGCAGGATGCGAGCGCAATCGCACGCGGCTTTGCGGGCGTGAAAGATACAAGCGTCATCGATAAGGATGCGACGGCGCGGCTACTTGAACCATGGCTTGGCACCGGTCTCAATATCGACGAACTGCCAGTGCCGCGTCTGGTTGTCGTGACAATTGATGAAAATTCACCGCCCGATTTTGAAACCATGCGGGCTGAAATCACACGTGCCATTCCAAGTGCCAGTTTCGATGATCATCGTACGTGGGTCGACAGGCTGGTTTCGATGGCGAATACGACCGTATTGATCGGTACAGGCGTGTTGTCGCTGGTGATTGCGGCCACCGTTCTGACGGTTATTTTTGCAACACGCGGTGCAATGTCCGGCAATGGGCATATTATTGAGGTTCTGCATTTCATCGGTGCGGAATCGAAATTTGTTGCGCGTGAGTTCGAATGGCACTTTTTCCGCACAGCTCTCAAAGGCGCGCTGTTTGGCGGGATGGCCGCGATGCTGGTTTTCTTTGTGTTTTCGTGGTGGGCATCACGACAGATCGCGACGCCCGCAGGCGATCAGGCAGCGGCGATGTTTGGTAATTTCGCGATTGGGCGCGATGGCTATATTGGTGCGGCGGCAATCATTCTTCTGGTAAGCGTACTGACGATGTTGACCAGCCGTTTGACCGTTGTTCGTCAGCTTGCCACCATGGATGGCCCGGGAGTTCGGGCCGAATGAGCGTCTTTTTTGCCAGTAGCGGTCGTAAGATCCGTATTTCCGGTAGTTCTTCGGGTTATCGCCGCAATGATAGCTATGATAGCAACGGCAAGAGACACGTCATTGAGAAAACATCGGATGGGTATCCGGAAAGCAGTGATGCAGAGGCAAGAAAGCAAATTGGTGCTGTGGTATCGCGCCGCAGTCTCGCAACCGATGCGCAGTCTTCTCTTGCGCCGGTGGTCGGTAAATTCTTATGGTCGGTCCTAATGCGTGTATTTCGACGACTTCAGCCTGTTTCCATTGTTCTTTTTCTGCTCCTTGTTGCCTTCCTGATCGGCTTTGTTGCCTTCAGTGAGAAAGTCACCAGTATGCAATCTCCTGCGCTGGCAGAACCTGCTGATGCTATCGTGGTTCTGACGGGTGGTCAGTCTCGAATCCATGCAGCGCTTGACCTTTTGAAAGACAAACAGGGTAAGCGCTTGCTGATCAGTGGTGTGCATCCATCTACAACTGAAAAATCCTTGCAGCGCGCTACGCAAACCGATCAAAACCTGTTTGACTGCTGTGTTGATCTGGATCGTTCCGCACTGAACACGGTGGGAAATGCGACGGAAAGCGAGCGCTGGATTCGCGCAAACAATTATCATCGCGTGCTCGTCGTCACCAATAATTACCATATCCCGCGCAGCATTCTTGAAATGTCATATCGCATGCAGGATGTGCAATTCGTGCCTTATCCGGTCGTAAATGGCGAAAAGCGCTCACATAGCTGGGTGGCGGAGAGCGATACACTCCGGGTTTTGTTCATCGAATATGTAAAATATCTTGGAGCAGTTCTTCGCGTGGGCGGTGCTAAGATATTCGGCAGTTCGGTTAATTGATCATCGTGTCGTGATATTTCCTTATGGAAAATTCAAAACTTCCTGATATATCGGTTTCCGCAGCTTTCACGGGAAAGCACCGAATTTCTTTTGCCTGATCATCCGCAAATGAAAATATGCAGATCACGGGCGTAACCAAGGTTCTCGCCGATACGATGCTTCTCTATCTGCGCTCCATCCTGTTCAATCTTGCCTTCTACATTGGCACCATCGTGCAGATGATCCTTTATACGCCATTCTATTTTTTGCTGCCGCGCAAGAAGGCCTGGATTGTTCCAAAGACATGGGCCCGTGTTAATCTCTGGCTGCAAAAATATATTGCCGGCACGGATTACGTCATCGAAGGTCTCGAGAATATTCCTGAAGGTGCGTATATCGTTGCACCTAAGCATCAGTCAGCATGGGACACCTATGCTTTTCTGCCGCAGTTGGATGACCCGGTTCTGATTCTTAAGCGCGAGCTAATGCGGATACCGCTGTTTGGCTGGTATGTCGCAAAAATGGAAATGATCCCGGTTGATCGCGGATCGCGCGTCAAGGCACTGCATTCCATTACCAAGGGGGCCGAGAAGGCGATTGCCGAGGGTCGTCAGATTTTGATTTATCCTGAAGGTACGCGCCGTTCACCCGGTGCACCGCCGCAGTATAAATATGGGATTGTGCATCTTTATGAAGCACTCAACCTTCCGGTTTTGCCAATCGCGCACAATGCCGGACTTTACTGGCCGCGCCGTAAGTTCTTGCGTTTCCCAGGAACCGTTCGCGCCCGCGTGCTGCCGCTCATTCCGGCTGGGCTTGAAAAGGAAGAGTTTCTTCGACGTCTGATCGAAACGACGGAAAATGCCTGTGATGAACTTCTGGTTGCGGCAAGCCGCGATACCAATGCCCCCCCCATGCCACCGACAGCCGTCCAGCGGCTGAAGGAACTGGGCGAATAATTACCACAAAACCCAAATGAACCGACCGCGCTCTGTTTCGTGAAAAAGAACGACAATTCGTCACGTTTTGTTGAACTTTCGTTTTTCTTGCACGAAAACATGAAACCCGTTATCAGAGCGCGATACGAAAGGACCCATCATGAATATTGATGCTATCTCGATTGGCAACAATCCTCCAGAAGACATCAACGTAATTATCGAAGTGCCAGTTGGCGGACAGCCGATCAAGTACGAGATGGACAAAGAAGCTGGTGCTCTGTTTGTGGACCGCTTCCTTTATACGCCGATGACCTATCCGGGCAATTACGGCTTCGTGCCGCACACGCTTTCAGAAGATGGCGACCCGATCGACGTTCTGGTCTGCAACACACGTCCCTTGATCCCTGGTTGCGTGATCAATTGTCGCCCAATTGGCGTTTTGGTCATGGAAGACAATTCTGGCAAGGACGAGAAGATCATTGCGGTTCCTTCGCCAAAACTGACGCAGCGTTATGAAAAAGTGCATGATTACTCCGACCTGCCTGAAATCACGCTCAAGCAGATCGCGCATTTCTTTGAGCACTACAAAGATCTCGAGCCCGGCAAATGGGTGAAGATCGGTGACTGGGGCGATGAAGATTACGCACGCAAGTTCATCGTTGAAGCGATTGAACGCGCCAAGGGCAAGTAATTTCCCCTATATTTTAACCAAAACGCCCGGGTCAAAGCCCGGGCGTTTTCGTTAAGTCCATATTCTATTTTTTTACAGAAGCGCTGGAAGCAAGGTCGTCCACATAAACTGGCGGATGAAGAAGATAATCAGCAGCAATACGATCGGCGAAAGGTCTATGCCGCCGAGATTAGGCAGGATATTGCGGATCGGGCGCAGTACAGGTTCGGTAACCTTGTAAAGAAACTCGCCGATGGCACCCACGAAACGGTTGGAAGAATTGACGACGTTGAACGCATAGAGCCACGAGAAAATGGCGCTTGCGATGATGATCCACGTATAGATATCGAGCGCCAGATCAATGGTGCGAAACAATGCGATCATAAAGTCTTCTCCTTGAGAACTTGCCGAGATGTAGCGTTTGCGTTCGTCAAGAACAAGACCTGTTCCTTTGGATTTTCACGTGGTCGTCAATCATAGCGTCTGATGACATGGACGACAGGCTTCTATATCAATTTGTAGGACATGCATTTTATCTATGTTGTAGCGTCTGTTCGGGGCAACTGATCAAACATGAAGCTCTTTGGAATCTGGCCTCTGGTGACACAGAGAATTTACCGGCTGCACGGCGAAAGGGTCGTGTGGTTTTCCAGAATGAGCCGCAAGGGCCTGGGATTAAGAAGTATCCTTTCCACCCATGCACATGTGCCTTTCTGGCAAACCCAGAGCTACAACGCTTATATAGGTATTTCCTTTGCCACAGGGGCATTCATATTCGCGCTGGCAAGCATTCTGATGTTTTGTTCGCTGCGCTGGTCACAGCTCGCCAATATCACCAATCTTGCATTCTTCGTGGGTTCAATTCCGTTTACGCTTGCCGCAAGCCTCCAGCATTTTCAATCGGCCAATTCACCGGATTTCACGAATGACGAGCCAACGCGGGAAATCGGCACGCGTCGTTGGTCGATTATCGGATGGCATCCTAAAAGTGCGGGCTGGCTCAGTTCGTTTACGCAATGGCTGGGAACGATTGCCTTCAATATCAGTACGTTTAACAGCATTGCGGCACCCGGTTCCCATGAACTGAGCGTTCTCGAAATATGGGCACCCAATTTTGAGGGATCCGTGTTGTTTCTTGTATCGGGCTATCTCGCCTTTGTTGAAGTTGGCAACAAATACTGGAGCTGGCGTCCCAAAAACCTGTCCTGGCAGATTGTTTTCATCAATCTTTTGGGCTGTATCGCCTTCATGATTGCCGCGGTCACACCAACCTCTCCAGTGAGAGATGATGCATTGTGGCTGCTGGCCTATTCCAACACACACACGCTGATCGGGGCATTATATTTCCTGATGGGAGCAGTGCTGCTTGTGCGTGAAAGCCGCTTTGCAAACTCGGGCTGAGAAGCCTTAAAGCGTGTTTTGTTTTGCGATGGTCATGCCGATCAAATCATTGACATGTTCCAGCGCATGATCACGCACACGCATATTGCGAAGATGCTCAAGTGTGTTGGAAACATAGTCTACATTTGCGCCCGAACCGCCGCGTGCAGAAGCAACGATTGCAGCAGCATCCTCGGCTTTGAGTGATCCCGCATATTGGCTATGACGGCGGTCCGCAATATAGGTGACAGCCTTCACGTCGCGACCATCAGCAAGACGCAGCCCCAGCCATTTTTCGTGATAGACGTTGTTCGACATTTCACGTTCGCGCAAATAGACCATGACCTCATCCGTCATGTCGCCCGGAACACGAAAAGCCATGCCGAGGCACGAGCCGCCGGCATCTAGCCCCAGCACCAGGCCGGGATGATCCGGTGTTCCGCGATGCACATGCGAATATATGCACAGGCTGCGGCGATAGCCATGCAGACGCGCACGCACAGTTTCGACATGTGCAAAGCCCGGCCTCCACATCAGGGAGCCGTAACCAAATACCCAGAAATCATTCATTCGCTGTTCGTCGGTGTGCCGTGTCATGATGAGAATCAATATATGTTCAATTATGGCGAGTTTTTATCGGTAATCGCAGGATATACCGCATTTTTTAATCGCTAGAACTCTACAAGACTCATTCCTGCCATAATATAGCCACCTGTTGAGGACAGCAGATTATATGATGACCTCTCATGGTCGGAAACATCTGTCTGGTGTAGCTAACCAAGTGTTTGATTAAATAAGGGCTTTTTTGATGGCGTATGCCGATGTTGAAACCAAAAAATCCAGGAAGCGCCCAATCATAATAGCGGTGATTGTTCTCGTGCTTGTTGCAGCCTACACAGCTGGCTGGTTTTACATTGCAGGTGAAATCGAAGGACGCGCCAAGGCTGATATGGCCAAGCTTGCCTCACAAGGTGTGGGCGTTCAATGCGAAAACCTTCATACCGGTGGCTATCCTCTTCGTGTCAATGTGGTTTGCGACAGCATTTCATGGCAAAAGCCTTCGGAAGGCATGGCGCTGCGTGCAGGCCGCTTCACCTCAGGATCACCTGTTTACGCTCCGCGCTCGCTCAGCAATGCATTGACAGGTCCGGCTTTTGTCGAATTTCCTGGCATTCAGCCACTTGAAATCAACTGGAATTTATTCACCTCCAACACACGCCTTGCTCGCCCATTTCCGACCGAAATCGAGGTGAATGCGCGTGAAGTGCGTGTTGGCGTGCGAAGGGAAACCACCACCACTGAACAGATCAGCAAACTTGAGCAGATGAATTTCCGCATGAGCAGCGAGGATGATCAGCTTAAGATCAACGGACGTTTTGCAGCGTTGAAACTTGAGCCCTTTCTGATTGGCAATGCCAAAAGTCCAGAGATTGACGGTTTGGTCGATCTGGAAGTTGCTAATGCTGCAACATTTCTCGCGCCTAGCCCGGCACCTTTCAATGAACGCATGCGCGGCCATAGCGGCGTGATCAATCAGGCGTTTTTATCGATGCCGAATGGCGCCATGCTTTCGGTTTCAGGACCGTTTTCGGTTGATCTCGAAGGCCAGATCGATGCTGCTCTGAAAGTTACGATGGTCAACCCGCAATCTTTTGCGCAGGCTGGCCAGACTGTGTTTCCCGAACAGGGCGGCAATATCGCAACCGTGCTTTTTGCGCTTTCCGCCATGCCGAAAGACGAAAACGGCAATCCCATGATAGAGATTGCCGTTCGCAAGGGAAGAGCCAGTGCGGGCTTTATTCCGCTCGGACGTTTGCCAAATTTGTAGGGCAGTAAGGCAGTAAAGGAATAGGACAGTATTTTAACCTGCCCCAGTCGTTTTTACTCGCCGGGTTGCGGCGCTGTCTGACGCCCGAAATTCGGCGCATCAACTTCCTGACCTGCATCAATGATGCTGCGGCGAACGGCACGCGTGCGGCTGAAAAGATCAAACAGCGCATCGCCATCGCCCCAGCGAATCGATCGTTGCAGGGATGCCAGATCTTCCGAGAAGCGTGCCAGCATTTCAAGGATCGCATCCTTGTTGTGCAGGCAAACGTCACGCCACATGGTCGGATCGGATGAAGCCAGACGTGTGAAGTCGCGGAAACCCGAAGCCGAATATTTGATGACTTCCGATTTCGTTACCTGTTCCAGATCGCTTGCCGTGCCGACAATATTGTAAGCAATGATATGCGGCAGGTGCGAAACGATGGCCAGCACCAGATCGTGGTGCTGCGGGTCCATCTGGTCCAGGCGCGAACCACAGGCAGCCCAGAATGACGACAGCTTGTCGATAGCCGTCTGATCGGTGTCGGGCAGCGGCGTGAGAATGCACCAGCGATTGGTGAACAGTTCTGCAAAACCGGCATCTGGTCCCGAATATTCCGTTCCGGCCAGTGGATGACCTGGAATGAAATGCACGTTTTCAGGCAGTTCCGGCTGCATCTGCGCGATCACCGATGCTTTGGTTGAGCCAACATCAGTGACGATTGCGCCGGGCTTGAGGCTACCTGAGATCTGACGCGCAACTGTGCCGGATGAGCCGACTGGCACCGAGACGATGACGAGATCGGCGTCTTTGACGGCCTCAGCGCTGTCAGTAAAGTAACTGTCGCCGAGGTTGAGTTGCTCGGCGCGTCTGAGTGTTTCAGCACTGCGTGTGGCAATGGCGATATGATCGGCCAGACCTTCGCGACGGATGACGCGCGCCAGCGACGAGCCGATAAGGCCGATGCCGATAAGCGCGATTTTTTTAAAATGGGTTGTAGACATTGTTCTATTTTAAAAACTCAGTGAGAGCGGCGACAACGCCGCGATTGGCCTCTTCCGTGCCGACGGTCATGCGCAACGCATTGGGGAAGCCGTAGCCGCCAACGCGCCGCAGGATATAGCCGCGCTTTGAAAGATACTCATCTGCCTTGTCTGCCGAATGTGCGGCAGCGTCCGGGAAATGGATCAGCAGGAAGTTTGTCACGGATGGGGTGACGCGAAGACCAAGCTTGGTGAATTCGTCACTGAGCCATGACAGCCATTTTTCATTAAATTCGACCGATTTAACCACATGAGCGCGGTCGCGGATTGCGGCTGCACCGGCAGCAATCGCTGCCGAGTTCATGTTGAACGGGCCACGAATACGATTGACCGCATCGATGATGTGCAACGGCGCATACATCCAGCCAATACGCAGGCCCGGCAGGCCATAGATTTTTGAGAAGGTACGCGTCATGACGACATTTTCGTTTGACGATACCAGCTCGAGGCCTGCTTCATAATCGTTGCGACGCACATATTCTGCATAGGCTGCGTCCAGCACCAGCACGACATGTTTTGGCAGGCCTGCATGCAGACGGCGTACTTCCTCAAACGGCAGATAGGTGCCAGTTGGATTGGCTGGATTGGCAATGAAAACGATCTTCGTGCGCGCCGTAACGCCTGCAAGGATCGCGTCGACATCGATGCGCTCGTTCTTTTCCTTGACCGTTACAGGTGTTGCACCCGCGCCAAGGGTCTGGATTTTATAGACGGCAAAGCCATGCTCGGTGATAATGGCTTCGTCTTCGGTTGCAAGATAGGTCTGGCACAGAAGGCCGAGTAATTCGTCCGAGCCATTGCCACAGATGATGTTGCCGATGTTAAGCCCCTGCGATTCAGCAATGGCTTCGCGCAGCGCAAGGGCTTGTCCGTCGGGATATATTGCCAGATGATCGGCCCAATATCGATAGGCCTCGACCGCATGGGGGCTGGGACCGATCGGGGTCTCATTGGAGGAGAGCTTATAGACCTTTGCAACGCCTTCTACATGTTCCTTGCCTGGCACGTAAGCTGCAATGTCGAGCAGACCGGCTTTAGGCTGGGGACGGGAAAGGTTTTGCATATTGGTCATGATTTTGGCTCCGCCAAAAGGACTGATGTTAAGGTTACGCAGCGGGCATAAACCGCCGCTGCGTTCAAGTCGAGAAAAACCTTACTGTCAAAGGCTACAGAGCTATTTTTGGTGGTCTTTTGACGGTGTTTTTCTTATTCCGCTCAGCGGGGTTCCCTGCGGTGCTAAAACCGGCACGAAAACGCGGCGCGAGGAGCGTTGTGCGACAGGCAGGCCCTGATACAGTCGCTTCTGTGCTTCCACCACCAATACGCCTGAAAAGAGCGGCCATAGTTTGCGCCCCAAACTCTCCAATGCCATGCATGGGCGCATGAGCCAGCGACGTTTTACCGGCGGGAAATGAAGTGCATTGCTGATCGTGTTGACGGTGAAGTTCGCTTCGCGCAGCAAGGTTGTAAGCTGTGTCCTGCTATAGGGGCGACCGCTGCCAAATGGTGTGCGATCAAGGCGCGCCCAGACACCGCGCCGGTTTGGAACAACAATCACCAGCCTGCCATTGGGTGCAAGCACCCGCCACATTTCTTTGAGCGATTCAGCAGCATTTTCTGAATATTCCAGTGCATGAATCATCAATATCCGGTCGATCGAGGAATCGGGCAAAGGCAGTTCCTCGTCAAAAACCAGAGCAGTTGCTGATTTTTCTGCGTTTGGCCAAGCAATCGCACCCTGTCCCGCTGGCATGAAGGCAAAGCTGCGTTCGGTATCAGCGCTGAAACGGTCGAGATAGGGAAGGCTATAACCAAGGCCTACCAGCCGCTCCCCCGGCACATGGCCCCATAATGCGGCCAGCGCCATGCGGATGGAACGCTCGGATAGGTGACCCAGCGTCGTGTCGTAAAAAGAGCGCAGTTCGATAATGTCTGGATGCATGCGATCACGCTATATCAAATCTATTGAATGGCAAATGGTGCAATTCGGACAAAGCATGGTATAGAGCGTCCTTTGTGCGTCCAATTGGACGCACAAAGGACGCTCTAAGCTTTTGTTTAACGCGCATCTTAGTCCGGAAACTATTCTACACTTTTCGGATGCGCTTTAAATCAACGCATCGTGCTTTCTAAAAATCGATTTCGATTTTTGGGCCGATGCTGTAGAGCGTGCCTTTCAAAGCTATTTATGCTTGTAAATCAGGAGACGCAGCAGATGCCTCATGTCGGCGGTAAAACCATTGATGTGCTTTTTAGCCCGGAGGAAATTGCTGCGCGTAATCTCGCGCTTGCGCAGGAAATTGCCAAACGCGATTTTCACAATCTGCTGACGATTTCGATCCTCAAGGGATCATTTATCTTCGCAGCAGACCTTATTCGCGCCATGCATGATGCCGGTGTCGAGCCGGATGTCGAATTCATCACCGTTTCCAGCTATGGCAAGGGTACGACCAGTACCGAAGTGCGCCTGCTGCGTGATATCGACAGCGATGTAAAAGATCGCGACGTTCTTCTGATCGATGATATTCTTGAATCAGGCAAGACGCTGAAATTTGTGCGTGAACTGATGATCGAACGCGGTGCGCGCAGCGTCAGCATTGCCGTGCTGCTCGATAAGAGTGTGCGCCGCAAAGTCGATCTGCATGCCGATTTCGTAGCTTTCGAATGCCCCGACTATTTTGTCGTCGGCTATGGCATGGATGTGGGCCACTCATTCAGGCAACTGCCCTACGTCGGGCATGTGAAGGAGTAGTACCAAATTTCGAGCGGCTGTTTGGGTATCAATCAAACTGCAACAGCCGCTGGAGATATTCTTTCTCCATCTGCGGGGTGAGGGCGTTGCCGAGCTTACGGCGGATTTCATCAAGAATTTCACGGGCACGCTGAATATCAATCTCGCCTGGAATCTTGACGCCGTTTTCATTGGACATGCCGCCTTGCTCGCGGCCCAGTGGATCGCGGCCTCTCTGGCCATTCTGTCCACTTTGACCTTGCCCTTCTTGTCCCATGGCTTGCTGCATTTTTTGCATCATATCGCGGCCACCACGGCGAAGAGCCTCCAGCGCATTGCCTTGCTGATCGCCCGCTTCGGACCCTTCGCTGCGGCCCAGCGCATCAGCGGCATTGCCCATGGATTTGCCCGCATCGGAGAAGTCCTGGTTGGGATCAATGCCCATGCCTTTGAGGTCTTCAGTGAGCTTCTGTAATTCCTGCTGAAGCTGCTGTTGCTGTTGTTGCAGCTTGCGCATCGCTTCAGCCATTTCAGATGGCGTTCCGCCGGGCTGACCACCTTGCTGCGGTTCGCCCTGACCCATTGAGCCATCATCGCCGGGCATCTGGCCGTCTTCGCCAAATTCACCTTCGCCATTATTGAACTGCTGCTGCATCTGTTGATCGAGATTGAACGTCTCGTTCATCGTCTGCTGCTGGCGGCGCATCAGATCGCCCAGCTTGTTCATCTGCTGTTGCATCTGATTGGCCTGACCCTGACCTTGCCCCTGCTGGCCGGGCTGCTGTTGCTGGCCCATTTGCAGATTGTTCATCAGGTCCTGCAATTGCGACAGAAGCTGTTCGGCCTGATCACGCGAACCCTGACGTGCCAGATTTTCGATCTGGTCCATCATGCGTTGCAAATCCTTATCGGTCAAAACCCGTGCATTGGGGTCCATCGGCTGATTTTGGGCGTTGGGGTTCTGCTGCTGACGCTGCGCAAATTCACGCAGGAATTGCTGCATTGCTTCGCGTAATTCTGCGGTCAGCTTTTCGATTTCTTCCTGTGACGCACCGTTCTGCAACGCATTGCGCAACGCTTCCTGTGCTTGACGCAAACGCTTTTCGGCTGCCGACAGATTGCCGTCTTCGATGCCCAGAGCCACTTGCCACATATAATCAGCCGTATCGCGCAGTGCATCGTCGCCTGTTGCCAAACGCAGACGCGTGCGGATGGTCACGAGGCCCAGATAATGGGCTTTGTCCTTAATTGTCTCTTCCGGGCGGATCATCAGCGCGGAAAGCATGTCGCGGACATGATCGCGTCGTGTGGCATCAAGCGCAAGAATGCGGCGCTGTTCGGCGACGGCTTTCGCAAGCGGGTTGGAGAAAGGACGTTCGGGCAGGGTGATGATCTTGGTTTCGCTGCGCGCGCTCTTGCCACCCGCATCGGTTACAACAAGTGTGAGCGCCACTTTCTGGCCTGCCCATGGATGCTCAGTCAGGTCTTTGGACGTGGTTGCTTCTTTGGTTCCGCGACGCGGCAGGGCAAGCGGTAGGTCCGGTGCATCATAAAGCGGCGCTGTTTCCTCGTCTTCATAGTCAATGTCGAGCGGAACGATTTCGCCATAGGCTTTGACTGCGCCGTAATCGTCGGTGATTTCATAGGAAAGCTGCAAAGTGCCGTTTAGCGCGTGGCCCGGCTCTTTGCTAAAACGAATGGTTGGCGGATTGTCTGGCGTGACAGCAAATACCCAGCGGGCGTCAATGCCTGAGAGATTGAGCGTCTGGTCCTGTTGCAGATCATAACGGAAGTTGCGGCTATCATCGACGCTTGTTTGCTGGTCTTCTTCACCCTGTTTTGGTGCAACGGGTTTTATCTCTGCGCGATGGCCCGTGGCATCCGTTGTGGTTAGCCTTTCGGAACTCCCGCCAATGACACGGATATTGACGATGCTGCCTTGTGGCACTGTTATCGGCTTTTCGGCACTTGCATCATCAAGCGCCGTGCTGAGGAATATTGGCGCACGACCGGTATAAGATGGTGGCGCTACCCATGCATCAATACGCGTAACCGCACTTGGTGAGCCTGCACGGATGTTAAACGCGTCGGCAATCTGACCGCTATTCGGACTGAGGCTATAGGCGGCGGCGGTCACAAACAGCAAGGCCACGACAGCGCGCAGTGCATAAGGATCGCGTTCAGGAATGTGCGGACGTGGAACGCCCGATTGCAGATTTTTAAGCCGCTCAGCCATGCGGCGCTGATGTTCCTGCCAGAGCGCAACGGCAAAAGGATCATTGGCTCCTGTCGCCATCTGTCCGGTCTGTACGGCCAGTGGCTCATGGATTAGTCCGTTTACGTCTTCAATGCGAGCGGTGATAGCCTCATCATCCGGCAGGCGGAAACGGAAAGGCAGATAAAGCGCAACAACGCCTGCGAGGCCAAAAAGCCCAAGCACGCATAAATGCAGCCAGCGCGGCATCAGCGCGAAAAGCCCAAGCCAGCTTAGGCTTGCAAAAAGGGCGATTAACAGAATCAGCGGCAACACGAGCGGCCATGTCCGCTCGAAGCTGATTGTCAGAAAGCTTTGCAGACGCAGGCGCCGAAGGGCTGCACCCTCGCCGGAAAACAGGCGGAAAAACGCATCGCGCTTGCGGATTGGCAAGTCTTTGCTGTCTTTTGTCTGTTGTGTCATCGGGTCTTTCTGATGCGTGTAACGCCTATGGTTGTTTCATAGAATAACACGCATCATGGCAAAGGCGAGGCTTTGACTAGAATTATAGCCAGTCCGGTACAGAATCGAGTGCCAAAAGCTCTTCATAGGTCCGGCGCGGACGAATGACGTGGTAGCGATCACCATCCACCAGCACTTCGGGGATCAGGAGACGGCTGTTGTAGGTGCTCGACAGAACCGCACCATAAGCGCCGGTCGTGCACACGGCAATCAGATCACCGGGAGCAGGCTTTGCCACTTCGCGGTCGACGCCGAGATAGTCGCCTGTTTCACAAACTGGGCCGACAAAATCGGCACGAATGCGTGGGGCGTTATCTTTGGTTTCCAGAACAGGCTTGATGTCGTGGAAAGCTTCGTAAAGGGTCGGACGGATGAGATCGTTCATCGCCGCATCGACAATGACAAAATTCTTCGCATCGCCTTCCTTGACGAAAATCACTTCCGTTAGCAACAATCCGGCATTACCAACGATCAGGCGCCCCGGCTCGAAGACGGTCTTGAGTCCTAGTGGCTTGATGTGCTTTGCAACGATTTCGGCATAGGCAACAGGCAGCGGTGGCGGGTTGTTATCAGTGCGATAAGGAATACCCAAACCGCCGCCGACATCAACGTGACGGATATTGTGGCCATCGGCCTGCAATTCTTTTACCAGCTCTGCCATCAGCGCAAAGGCATGATCAAAAGGCTCAAGATCGATGATCTGGCTACCGATATGCATATCGATGCCGACAACGTCGAGACCGGGCAGGCTTGCAGCGCGTGCATAGGCTTGGCGGGCTTTTATGCGCGGAATGCCGAATTTGTTTTCGGACTTACCAGTCGAGATTTTGGCATGGGTCTTTGCATCGACATCGGGATTGATGCGCAAGGACACCGAGGCAAC
>Ga0308165_1002323_pt1 | contig 23144 bp, 24 predicted proteins | sample PhyWR2_FD_201032 | JGI IMG/M metagenome (GOLD analysis project Ga0308165, IMG submission 201032) | Phyllosphere microbial communities from UC Gill Tract Community Farm, Albany, California, United States - DLSLW.R2 | ecosystem: Host-associated > Plants > Phyllosphere > Unclassified | place: USA... | reverse complement strand
GTGTAACACTGGCATGGTGTACGGTTCCTGCAATCGTTAAGAAATGAAAATCGGCGGCATCATATAGCAAACAATGCGAATTTACATCCCCACATTTTGCGCTACATTTCTCTCAATCAAATTATAAAGCAGCAACATTCGCTGCTTCCGCCCCCGATTTGAGCCATTCATTTTGGTTATGTGTTTAGAAATGCGAGAATAATGGTCAAAGGACGATACAAAACAGGAGTGATATGACCCATTTACCCAAATTTTCTGCGGAGCTGCTTCATCCTCGATATTGGCTAACCTGGTTCGGCGTCGGTCTTCTGTGGTTACTGGTTCAACTGCCCTACCCGCTGCTCTACCGGCTGGGATGCGGCCTGGGTCATCTCGCCCACCGTTTTATGAAACGCCGCGTCAGAATCACGCATCGCAATCTGGAACTGTGCTTTCCCGAAATGGGCGAGCCAGAGCGCCAGAGGCTTCTCAAAAAGAATTTCGAATCCGTCGGGATGGGCCTGATTGAAACAGGAATGGCCTGGTTCTGGTCTGATAAACGCATGGCGCGCTGGTTTGACGTCGCGGGTACAGGCATGGAACCGGTGCATCAACTCCAGGCGCAAAAAACCGGCGTGTTATTGATTGGGATTCACTTCCTGACGCTTGAAATCGGCGCGCGCATGTTTGGGATGCAGGCTCCGGGTATCGGCGTTTATCGACCAAACGACAATCCGGTGATAGATCTGCTGCAAACATGGGGCCGTATGCGCTCCAATAAGCAAATGATCGACCGTAAAGATCTCAAGGGCATGATCAGAGCGCTCAAGAATGGTGAAGTTCTGTGGTACGCGCCCGATCATGACTACGGTCCTCGCTCCAGCGTATTTGTCCCGTTTTTTGCGGTCGATAAAGCCGCCACCACAACGGGAACCTGGATGCTGGCGCGCACGTCGAAAGCCACGGTGGTTCCCTTCGTACCACGGCGAAAACCTGACGGGAAAGGCTATGAGCTGATCATGCTTGAGCCTGAATGTTCCCCGCCGCTCGAAGATGCAGAAACCACCGCCAGATGGATGAATAGCGTCATTGAGAAATGCATTATGCTCGCCCCGGAGCAATACATGTGGTTGCATCGCCGCTTCAAAACGCGCCCCGAAGGGATGCCTTCTCGCTACTAAACAATGCGGCCTGCGGGCCGCATCGACTTTTCGCTTTATACAGCCTTATCCGGCGCACAGACTGTCGAGAACCCACCGATGGCGGGTCGTCGCGCGTGAATAAGACATCCGCGTGACAACTTATTGGCGCATTCATACTTGCAAAACCAGAGAATCAGCTATTCTTTCCCTGAATGCCATTGAGAATCACAGGGAGACACCGATGACTATGTACGCCACGCTGGCAGAAGCTATTGATGCCGCTCGCGAAGAGTTCCTCGCCAACAACCCTGGTATTGAGGCGGATGATGCCGATGTGCAACAGCTCAACATCCAGAAGTATGTCCTTCAGGATGGCGATATCATGTGGCAGGTAGAATTTTTTGCGGATGAGGGAAGCGACGGCGAATGTTTGCCGGTGCTAAGTGGTGAAGCCGCGCAGGCCGTCTTCGATGATGATTTTGATGAGCTTGAGCTGCGCCAGGAGTGGCTTGAAGAAAACACCCTTCACGAATGGGATGAGGGTGAATTTCAGCTCGAGCCACCGCTCGATACTGAAGAGGGACAAACCGCTGCGGATGAATGGGACGAACGCTAATCAGGCGTTACTCATAAGGTCCGTGCTGTGCATCGATGGGCAGTAATAGCGTGTCAAACACCAGTGAAAAAGGTAAATCGAGAACCGTCAAATAACGCCATGCGGAGTCGCGTACGTCCCATTTCACCCCGGGATAGTATTGATTGCCATGGCCCTGACCGGGGATCGTCCGGCTGATAATACTGCCGCACCCGCTGAGCAGCAGCGACATAATGACCACAATGAGTATTCTCATTTACACCTCATATAAAAAAATACCGGCCGTGGCCGGTATTTTTATTTCGCCTGACTTACTTCGCTTTTATCGCAAGGGGATTAAGCTTGATCGTCGAGTAGTAATTCACCCATGACGAGTATTTCTCAGGTGCTGACCAGACGCGGTAATGCAAGCGCGACATGGTGATCGGGTCGCTTAACAGGACCAGTCGACGGTCGCGGTTCAGTTTTTCCGGCGTTTCATTCAACGCTTGTTCAACGTGGCGATCGCGGGCGATCTCCAGCACCTGGCTTGCACGGTGACGTGCAGTGGCCATTGCCGTCGCCAGGGCGTTAAACGAAGGATTAAACACTGCGTGAATAAATCCATCATCCAGCGAACGGCTGCGGTTCAGCACCAGATATTTGTCGGTATCCACCAGCACCTGCGGCGGTGAATACTCTTCTGGAATCAAGAACAGCTTCCAGCGTTTGGTGCGCATTCCCATTGTCGAACGACTGGAAATCACCGACACAAATGGCGACAGAATCAGCGAGAACACGATCGGAGCCAGCCAGAACAGGAAGCGTAAATCCAGCCACGCCATCCCTGCGGCCCACACCAGACCCAGCAACATCTGCGAACCATGACGCATGAACGCTTCGCTCCACGGCGTGGAGTCGTCATCACGCTGCGGCGAGTTCCACACCACTTCCCAGCCCAGGAACGCACTGACCACAAACACGGTATGGAACAGCATGCGTACTGGTGCCAGCAGCACGGAGAACAGCACTTCGAGCAGCAGTGAAAGCGTCACGCGGCAGAAACCACCGTACTCTTTCGAGCCCTTACACCAAATCAGAATAATGCTGAGCAGTTTAGGCAGGAACAGCAGGATCATCGTTGACGCAAACAGGGCAATCGCCAGTTCCGGACGCCACTGCGGCCACACCGGGAACAGCTGGCGCGGTTGCAGGAAGTACTGCGGTTCAGTCAAGGCATGGACGACCTGTAAAGCGGTCGATAAGGCCAGGAACATAAACCACAGCGGCGCAGACAGATAAGACATCACGCCCGTCAGGAACACCGCGCGGTGAACCGGGTGCATCCCTTTCACAAGGAACAGACGGAAGTTCATCAGGTTGCCGTGACACCAGCGACGGTCGCGTTTCAGCTCGTCGAGCAAGTTCGGCGGCAGCTCTTCATAAGAACCCGGCAGATCGTAAGCAATCCACACGCCCCAACCCGCACGGCGCATCAGCGCAGCTTCGACGAAGTCATGCGACAGAATAGAACCTGCGAATGAGCCCTCACCCGGCAACGGCGCCAGCGCACAGTGTTCAATAAACGGCTGCACACGAATGATGGCGTTGTGACCCCAGTAGTGAGATTCACCCAACTGCCAGAAGTGCAGACCGGCGGTAAACAGCGGACCGTAAACGCGCGTGGCAAACTGCTGACAGCGCGCATAAAGCGTGTCCATACCCGACGCTTTTGGCGACGACTGAATGATCCCGGCGTTCGGGTTCGCTTCCATCAGTCGCACCAGACCGGTCAGACAATCACCCGTCATGACCGAGTCGGCATCCAGCACCACCATATAGCTGTACTGATTGCCCCAGCGACGGCAGAAGTCATCGATATTGCCGCTTTTGCGCTTCACGCGACGACGACGGCGACGGTAGAAGATCTGCCCTTCGCCCTGTACTTCCGCGATCAGTTCCATCCACGCTTTCTGCTCGGCAACGCAAATATCTGGGTTGTAGCTGTCGCTCAGGATGTAAACGTCAAAATGCGCTGCGTTGCCGGTCGCCTTGACAGACTCCCAGGTCGCACGCAATCCCGCAAATACGCGGTCAACGTCTTCGTTACAAATAGGCATGATCAGCGCAGTGCGGTGCTCGGGATTTAACGCTTCGTCCCCCACCGTCGACGCCGAAATGCTGTATTTATCACTCCCCATCAGCAGTTGCAGGAAGCCCATGAGCGCTGTCCAGAAACCGGCTGATACCCAACAGAACAGCACCGCGAACAGCAGCAGAATTCCACTTTGCAGAATGTACGGCAGCAGTTGCATAAACGACACCCACAGATCCTGTCCTACCATATCGGCAGGATTGATCATCGCCCAGCCCTGATAAGGCAGGATGGTCTTCATGTACCAGGTCGCGACAACGGTTTGCGCCAGCGTCAGCAAGAGCAAGGTATAGCGGCGGATGGTACCGACGGTACGCCATTTCTGCTCAGAAGCCTGCTGTTCTTTGGTCAGACGTGACAGATAGCGCGGCGCGACTTCACGACCACGCAAACGATCCCAAAAACGACCGACTGGGTTGGTGCGCCAGGGATCCGGGAACATGGAAGAACGCGTGGCTTTCGGCATAGCCTGAAGCTGGGTGCGTCCCTCGTCGTCCTTGATCAGTTGGCCTTCTGCCAGCGAGTCCGGCCACGCCTGCTCCAGACGCGCTTTGACTGAACCCAGCGGCGTATCATCATCACGGGTAAACTGATGATGATCGCCATCCAGCGCGGTGTGAACCGCGCGGATGTCGCTCTTAGGCAGTGCCGCTTTCTCAATATCCGTCAGCGGCAGGGCATCAATGTATTCAGTTGTATTATTCATTAGCAGGTAACTGATAGCTCCAGGTTTCGCTTAGCGGCTGATCGGCATTGACCAGCGCAGCGCGCATTTCCGTGGTCTGTTTAGGATCTTTCACTTTCACGCGCAGGGTTAAACGCCACCCTTTCGTTACTGGGTTATAACGCACGGAGCTTTCGGCGATTTCGCCATTATCACCAATGCTGGTTTGCGCAGTCACAGGGGTGTCCGGCGCCAGTTTTTTCATGTCCTGACCCGTGAAGTCCACCACAAACGCGACGGTACCGTCAGGTTGGCGAATAAGATTTGACTGCTTCACATCACCCGTTGAGCGGCGCGTCTGCATCACATACGCGTTGTCCGGGGCATGGAGCTTGTCTTCATCGCGGCTAAAGGTGATGGTGTATTTGAAGTTCATCTCTTTACCCGGTTCCGGCAGTTGATCCGGGGTCCAGTAAGCGACGATGTTGTCATTGGTTTCATCGTTGGTTGGAATTTCAACCAGCTCGACTTTCCCTTTACCCCAATCACCTTTCGGCGTAACCCACGCGCTTGGACGCAGATCGTAACGATCGTCGAGATCTTCAAAACGCGAGAACTGACGGCCGCGCTGCAGCAAACCAAAGCCCTGCGGGTTTTCCATGGCAAAGCTGCTGACCGCCAGGTGTTTCGGGTTGTTCAACGGACGCCAAATCCACTCGCCGTTACCGGCAAGAATGGAAAGACCGTTTGAATCATGCAGTTCCGGGCGGAAGTTCGTTGCCGGAGAAGGCTGATTTGGCCCAAACAGGAACATACTGGTTAATGGTGCGACACCCAGTTTGCCCACTTTATCGCGCAGATAAACTTTAGACTGCACGTCAATAACGGAGTCACGACCCGGCATAATGACGAAGCGGTAAGCGCCCGTTGCACGCGGAGAATCCAGCAGTGCATAGATAGTCAGACGTTTATCGGTCGGTTTTGGACGTTCGATCCAGAATTCACGAAAACGCGGGAACTCTTCGCCGGACGGCAGAGCAGTATCGATCGCCAGACCGCGTGCAGACAGACCATAGACCTGGCCGGAACCGATCACACGGAAATAGCTGGCACCCAGCATGCTGACGATTTCGTCGTTTTTGTCTTTGCTATTGATAGGATAGAGAACTTTAAAGCCCGCGAAGCCCAGGTCTTTCACGGTGTCTTTATCGTGCTTCACATCGCCAAAATTAAAATAGTCCGGGCTGTACTTGATCTTACGTACCGCTGTTGCCGTCACTTCATTGATGGCAACCGGGGTGTCGAAGTACATACCCTGGTGATAAAATTCAAGCTTGAACGGGGTTTTAATATTGTTCCAGTACGCTTTATCGTGATTGAACTGGATCTGCTGATAGTCCGCGTATTTCATGTCGCGGAAAACGGAGGGCAGGTTACTTTTCGGCGCTTCGTAGCTCTTATCAGCCATCGATTTAGCCTGTTTTGCGACGTCGTCGATGGAAAAAGACCATGCTGACGAGGTATACAGGGACAACAACACTGCCGCACCCAACCAACGCATTTTCATCATTTTTGATTTATGTTTCATAATAAGTAAGCACTTCCCCCTTTGTGTGCTTAATTCGATCCGATCCATTTTACTGGAAATTCAGGCAATCCGACAACATTATCACCGCTTTGTTCAGCGCACCGGCTCATGGATTAAGCAAGTGGAAGACCCTCTTTCCACTTTGTGTACTTATCCTGGAGACAGGGTGTCGGTCTTGGTGTAGGGTTGGCTTCGAATGTAACCACTATTAGTCTTATGGATAAGGCGAAAAGTCTGAGAATGCGCAAAGTTATATGACCACTGCACCCACTCAACGTGAATACTTCCTCGATTCGATCCGGGCATGGTTAATGCTTTTGGGGATCCCGTTTCACATCTCACTGATCTACTCGAGCCACACCTGGCATGTCAACAGTATAGAGCCATCGTGGTGGCTAACCCTGTTTAACGATTTTATTCACTCATTTCGAATGCAGGTGTTCTTCGTCATTTCCGGCTATTTTTCCTACATGCTGTTTCTGCGTTATCCGCTGAAACGCTGGTGGAAAGTACGTGTTGAGCGCGTCGGTATTCCCATGCTCACCGCTATTCCGCTGCTGACGCTGCCTCAGTTTATGATGTTGCAGTATGTGAAAGGCAAAGCGGATAACTGGCAAAATCTGACTTTTTATGAGAAATACAACACCCTGGTCTGGGAGCTGATTTCGCATCTCTGGTTCTTATTAGTGCTGGTCGTCATGACCACGGTGAGCCTGTGGATCTTCAGCCGCTTGCGCCGCCATTTAAGCCGTCACACGGAAGACCATTTCTCTACCATTACCTACGCAAAGCTTTCCGTTATCTTCCTGCTACTAGGGATTTCTTACGCTGCGATTCGCCGCATCTTGTTTATGGTTTACCCGCCGATTCTCAGCGACGGATTGTTTAATTTTGTGGTGATGCAAACCCTGTTCTACATCCCGTTCTTTATGCTTGGCGCGCTGGCTTTTATTTCGCCGAAACTAAAAGCGCTGTTCATTACCCCATCGCCGTGGTGCGTGGTCGGGTCTGCGCTGGCCTTCGCCGCGTATTTGTTGAATCAGCAATACGGAAGTGGCGATGCGTGGATGTATGAAACGGAAAGCGTGATTACGATGCTGCTGGGGCTGTGGATGGTGAACGTGGTGTTTGCGCTGGGGCATCGCCTGCTGAATTTTAAATCGAAACGCGTCACCTATTTCGTTAACGCTTCTCTGTTTATCTACCTGGTGCACCATCCGTTGACGCTCTTTTTTGGTGCATACATCACCCCGCATATCACGTCTAATGCGCTAGGTTTTTTCACAGGGCTGGTATTTGTGGTGGGTATTGCCATCGTGCTGTACGAAATTCATCTGCGAATTCCGCTGCTGCGTTTCCTGTTTTCAGGAAAACCGCAAAACAAAGCGGAAAATCTTAACACCGCGCAATAATTGTTTCCGCGCCGGTTATTCCGGCGCGCCTACAGTAACCATTCTACGGGCAACCACCAGGCCAGACGCACCAGAACCCGCTGCCAGAAGCGGGTAGACGGCTCTTTCGTCAACACCCTCTCTTTTCCGTCTTTTTGCTCGATCCAGTTCAACCGCCCAGTGTTATCCAGCCGGATTTGCCAGGCTTCCTCAAGTCGCGTTTTTAGAAAACGTTGATGGATAATTTGCGCCAGCGTTTCGCTTTCGATGACAAATCCCATTTCGGTGTTAAGCATCGTGGAGCGCGGGTCGAAATTCAGCGAACCAATAAACACCTTTTGGCCATCAATACTGAACGTCTTTGCATGCAAGCTGGAGCCGGAATTACCCGTCAAACCGCGATCGTGTAGCCCTGGGACGAAATCCTGCGTCGGTTTGAGTTCATATAACTCAATACCGTGTCGAAGCAATTTTTTACGCCAGCGCGCATAGCCCGCGTGAACCACCGCAACATCGTTAGCCGCAAGTGAATTGGTCAGGATCGCGACCTTGACCCCTTTACGCACCATTTGCAGCAGCAGCGCAACGCCTGCTCGGGTGGGCACAAAATAAGCAGAAATAATATCGATTTGCTCGACCGGAGACCCCATCACATCCAGTAAACGCTGCGGCAGGAGCGAATGACGTTTTGCCCGGCCCAATCCTTTGCGCGGATCGTCGCTCAGCAAACGTGTTTTTGCCCAGATTAGCGGCAAATCACGCGCCTCAAGTTGGGTAATGAACTGGCTGGATTCCAGCTTATTCAAATAACGCTGGGTTATCTCGTTCTGATACCATTCGTCCGGTGGCTGGATCCGCGCTTCAATTTCGGATTCCGACAATTCCAGAACCTGCTTGAGCGTGGAAACGCATGCGCTGCTCCAGTAACGTTCGAAGTCGGCGGACACATCAGCGACCACGGGCCCCACCGCCATCACATCCAGATCGGAAAAGAGCGGCGCGTCCCCTGCCCCAAAGTACGCATCTCCCACGTTTCGGCCGCCAATAATGGTCACTTCGCCGTCGACGGTGAAACTTTTGTTATGCATACGACGGTTAAGTCGCGCGAAATCGGTGAGATAGCCCAGTGAGCGGAGCGTTCTAAAAGAGAAGGGATTAAAGAGTCGTACATCAATATTTTGATGGGAATCGAGCAGCCGCAAAATGGCATCCAGACCCTGGGTATTATTATCGTCCAGCAGAAGCCGAACGCGCACCCCGCGCGTTGCCGCCGACAGCAATACGGAAAACAACAGCCGTCCGGACATGTCGTCTTCCCAGATGTAATACTGCACATCGAGCGTTTTTTCCGCCATTTCCACCAGCCGATAACGGCAGGCAAACGCGTCAAGGCTGTCATCCAGGGGAAGAAGACCACATAACCCCGGATGCTCCGCATTGACAGGCGCAATGGCACGCCCGAGCCGCGTTTTATGCGTCGGTTTGTTGTCCTCGTTGAGTAAGGAGTCGCTGGTAAAGCTGGGCATTTTCTTCATCATAGCAGACAAAGTATACCCGCTCCGGCAGAGGCTTGCGGGTGAGAAATTCTGAAACTGCATCCACTGCTATTTCCGCCGCAGCCGGTTTCGGATATCCATAAACGCCGGTGCTGATAGCCGGGAACGCCAGAGTTTGGTATCCATTCGCCGCCGCCAAACGCAGGCAGTTAAGGTAGGCATCTTGTAATGTTCTGGCTTCATGATGATCGCCACCCTGCCAGACCGGGCCAACGGCATGAATCACCGCTTTAGCCCGGAGATCGCCCGCAATCGTAATGACCGCATGCCCAGGCGCACATTCACCCTGTTGTTGGCGCACCGTTTTGCAAGCTTCAAGCAGTTGCGGTCCGGCTGCCCGATGAATGGCCCCGTCTACCCCGCCACCGCCCATTAACGAGGGATTGGCTGCATTGACGATGACATCGACATCCATCGTCGTGATATCCCCGAGAACAACTTCAATTTGCGGCTTCATATTCCATCCTCTACTACCCGTCTTTTAATAAGTGTATAGCAGGGGGATGGTGCAAAAAAGGGATTGATGAGAAAAGCCCCCGCCACAGGACGGAGGGCTTTGGTTTAGCGATAGTCTATTTGCACAACGGCCAATGACTTTTCAGGGTTGATATATTTCATACTGACCCTTGCCGCTTCAGGATTTGCATGGCGGCCGCTAACGGCATCCTGATAGCTCACCTGAGTCGTTTGCATTTTCCCGTTTTTTGGACAGGAAAGCGCAAACTGCTGCTTTTGCGGCGTGATTTCGCACGGATTCTCGACAATCATCCCACGGAAATGAATGACACCGCCGTTAACGAGAGTTGCTGAAAATGCCGGTATCAGAGCAGATGAAAGCATCATCCCCACACCGAATATCATTTTTACGCTGAACGCTGCCATGGATTGGTTCCTCAATGAGAAATCATCCTTGAGGGGGTCGTGCATTCCTTATTTACAGCATAGAAAGATTCATTGGGAACCGCCAAATTATCCAATATATTGATTTCGTGAATATTTCATTCAGAAGTCGGCCACTGTTGCGATAAATGAAGCGATTTCCCATCAGAAACGGTAACGACAATCTTTACCGAGTCCTGATGGGTGATATTTAAACTGAGACGGGACAAATCAATGGCCTGATTAGCAGGGAGAGAAAGCGTATTTCGCTGACTAGAGGTACTTTGTCCCCCTTGCCCCTGTCGAGAAGAGGTGATTTGAACCTGACATATACAAGGCTCGGTCAACGTCACCTGGGGAATTATGGTGGTCATATCCCCATTTTGTGTCGTTTTAAAGGTAATTTGGCTGGAGAGCGCAGCGAGGAGCAGAAGGGTATGCATGATAAACTCCCGAAAAAAAACAGGGCCTATGCCCTGTTTTTTTATAGCACAGAGTGCGTATTAGTACTGATGCGCAGTTGCGTTGTTGCCGAAACCAACCTGGGTAACAGTTACAGTTGAGCCAGAAGCTGTCTGGTCTACTGCTGCGCCGTTGCCGCCGCCGAACTGTTTAACAGTCATAGTAGAATCTTTACCATTCCACTGGTCGAGGGTTGCGCTGTTACCGAAACCTTTCTGAACCAGGTCGATAGTGCTGTCATCAGAACCCTGGCCAACATCAGCACCGTTACCGCCACCGTGCTGAGAAATCGACAGTTCAGAATCTTTCGCATTAGATTGCAGAGCAACAGCTGAGTTGCCGCCACCGGACTGGTAAATGCTCAGAGTTGAGTTAGGACCGCTATTACCGCCACCCCAACCGCCACCACCACCGTGGCCGTATTGTGGAATTGAACCAGCCAGAGCACTGCCAGAAACTACGATTGCTGCGATTGCTGCCACTTTGAAAAGTTTCATGGTAAACCCCCATCGGATTGATTTAAGTCGTCGAAATAGTTAGCGTTGAATAACGCGAATAGCCATTTGCGACTGTCTCTGAACGACAACTGCTGTTTTCTGCGTACCATACTGCGTAATACTCGCTCTGTTACCCGAACCTTTCTGAATAATCATTGCGGTATTACCAAAAGCCCCCTGCTTAATACTTGCATCATTCCCGTTGCCGGTCTGATCAATATAAGCAAGGTTATAAGTCCCTGATTGATCAACTTTCGCTCTATTGCTCCCACCTTCCTGAGAAACAACGGACAGTAATTTCGAACCGCCCTGACGAACTTCTGCGTTATTACCCACGCCTTGTTGACCAATAATGGCTGCCTGATTATATGAAGACTTGCTTAATTCATTAACCGCGAAGTTATATTCCGAAATTGCCAAATCCGGACCTGCCGCGATTGATAACCCAGGCGCACCCAGTAATGTAAACATCATAAATAACGTTCTGTTTTTCATGTTGTCACCTGGACCTGGCTAAATTAACATCTCGGTGTTAACGCGATTCGTTTTTTGTTAACGCCGCGTTACGATGAAGAGTATGTCTTTTGAAACAATTTAAATATCTCACCCGCGAGTGTTATTTTTATTTAAAGAGTCACCTCAAAGTATTAATTAATCCTGAAATATGCTGTCGCCAGCGTGACTTAGTATTTTTTAGAAATATTTCCGCAGATAACATGCTTACATTGAACGGGAGCTTGCCAGCCCCGTCACATCGGCATCTGCCCTTCCAGATGGAATGCAACATGACTGACTCGTCACAACTCGCTCGATTTCTTAAGAAGAATCTGAACACCGATCAAGTCTTAGAGATTCACGCCAACTCATACCCGTAATGCGATAACAATAAATTATCAATAATCTTTAAAATCAACATCATAAAATAATTTGTATGATTTTTAAAATGTGTGCAGATTATTTACCATGTACAACTTTTTTATCATTTCAGAACATTTCGCAGCCCATGAATTCACAAATTAATATTGAATTTTACATCTTGTTACACCATTAACACTTGATTTAAGAACTGTAATAGCTAGATTGAAATCAGCAGGACGGAGTATTTTTTAATATTTACCTCTCTCTTCAGAGGTTATGTTTAGATTCTACACACAGCAGTGCAACATCTGTCAGTACCTCTGGTGTCCCCCTTGTATATCTCAAGGGGACAGCTGCCGGGTGTTATAAAAAGTGGGGTTTCATCATGTTTAATGAAGTCCATAGTTTACATGGTCATACATTATTGTTGATCACTAAGCCTTCCTTACAAGCGACAGCTTTATTACAGCATTTGAAGCAGACTCTGTCATTGAATGGGAAACTGCATAATATTCAACGTTCTTTTGATGATATTGTTCCTGGCAGCATCATTCTTTTCGACATGATGGAAGCCGATAAAAAGCTTATTCATTACTGGCAAGATAACTTAAGCAGGAAAAACAATAATATCCGCGCGCTATTATTGAATACCCCTGACGAATATCCCTTCAGGGATATTGAAAGCTGGCCACATATTAACGGCGTCTTTTACGTCACTGAAGACGAGACGCGTGTGGTAGAGGGGTTGCAAGGTATTTTGCGTGGAGAGTGTTACTTTTCCCAAAAACTTGCCAGCTATCTCATCACTCACTCCGGAAATTATCGCTATAACAGTTCAGAATCCGCGCTGCTCACGCATCGTGAAAAAGAGATCCTGAATAAATTACGCATCGGTTCTTCAAATATTGAAATCGCCCGTTCTTTATTTATCAGCGAAAATACCGTTAAGACTCATCTCTATAATCTTTTCAAGAAGATAGCTGTTAAAAACAGGACTCAGGCTGTTTCATGGGCAAACGATAACCTCAGGCGTTAATAACATGAAACGCAAGTTGAGTTGGGTAGCGGCAGCGGGCTTTCTGCTTGCTGTCGGGAATCTTCACGCTGTTGAAGTGGAAGTTCCCGGATTGTTAACTGACCATACTGTCTCATCTATCGGCCACGATTTTTACCGAGCGTTTAGCGACAAATGGGAAAGTGATTATCCTGGCAACTTAACAATCAATGAGCGTCCCAGTGCACGATGGGGAAGCTGGATCACAATAACGATTAATCAGGACGTTATTTACCAGACCTTTTTATTCCCGACGAAACGAGACTTTGATCAAAACGTAAGTTTCGCACTGGCACAAACCGAAGATGCGGTCAATCGCCTGCAAATCGATAAGGCTCTCTTGAGCACTGGCGATTTAGCAAAAGATGAATTCTGACTACGAATAATATCCGGAGGCTGTAATGCGTCTCGCACACACAGTGATTTCGTTAATGTTGATTGCTCCACTGAGCTGGGCCGGGAATATGACTTTCCAGTTCCGTAACCCTAACTTTGGCGGTAATCCGAATAACGGGGCATTCATGCTGAATGAAGCCCAGGCTCAAAACTCGTATAAAGACCCCAGTTTTGATGACGATTTCGGCATTGAAACCCCTTCTGCACTGGATAATTTTACTCAGGCTATTCAGTCGCAAATATTAGGCGGCTTATTAACGAATATTAATACCGGTAAACCAGGTCGTATGGTGACCAATGAGTTTATCGTCGATATATCAAATAAAGATGGGCAACTGCAGTTGAATGTGACCGACCGGAAAACGGGTAAAACATCCACGATCCAGGTTTCTGGTCTGGCCAATAATTCAGCTGACTTTTAAACAACATCGTAATAAGGACAATACTCATGCAGCGCTTTCTGATACTTGTTGCAGTGTGCTTATTGAGCGGTTGTTTAACTGCTCCGCCCAAAGAAGCCGCGAAACCAACATTAATGCCTCGGGCCCAAAGTTATCGTGATTTAACCCATTTACCGATGCCAACAGGTAAGATTTTTGTCTCGGTTTATAACATTCAGGATGAAACTGGCCAGTTCAAACCGTATCCGGCCAGTAACTTCTCGACCGCCGTACCGCAAAGTGCCACCGCGATGCTGGTCACAGCGCTTAAGGATTCACGCTGGTTTATTCCTCTGGAACGTCAGGGGCTGCAAAACCTGCTGAATGAACGCAAAATCATTCGTGCAGCTCAGGAAAATGGCACCGCAGGGATGAATAACCGCACACCGTTGCAATCGCTTGTTGCGGCCAACGTCATGGTTGAAGGGTCAATTATCGGCTACGAAAGTAATGTGAAATCTGGCGGTGTCGGAGCACGTTATTTTGGTATCGGTGCTGACACGCAGTATCAACTCGACCAAATTGCCGTCAACCTGCGCGTGGTCAACGTGAGCACGGGTGAGGTGTTGTCATCGGTCACCACCAGCAAAACGATTCTCTCGTATGAGGTTCAGGCCGGTGTGTTCCGCTTCATCGATTATCAGCGTCTGCTGGAAGGTGAAATTGGCTACACCTCAAACGAACCGGTCATGATGTGCCTGATGTCAGCCATCGAAACAGGGGTTATCTTCCTGATTAATGACGGTATCGATCGCGGCTTGTGGGACCTGCAGAATAAAAACGAAGTGAAAAATGACATTCTGGTGAAATACCGTGAAATGTCCGTGCCTCCTGAATCCTGATTCAGCAGCGCAAAAGAAAAGCGAGACCCGTGGGTCTCGCTTTTTTATTTGCTCAATACCGTGACGTTTTGCGCCCTTTCTCGTCGCGCCGCCAGCCAAAGTCCGCTGTTCTTCATGGCGTAACCAAACACCAGACCCAGCAGCAACGACGGGACGATCATTTTCCAGTCGCCCTGCCCGGCAAACGTCGCGCATGCTCCAATAAACGTTCCTGGAACAAAAGACAGCAACAGGTGCTTCGCCTGGATGCACATGAGAAATGCCACCACGCCTGTCATCATGTAGCCCACAATCTCAAGATGCGGTGCCAGTGCGCTGCCATGCATGATGATCAACGCCCACACCACGCCGCTCATCATGGTACATCCTGAGATAAACAGACCTTTGAGCCCGCCTTGTGGGCAAGCAAAATAGGCTGTACAGCCGAGGAATCCCGCCCAACTGAGTAAGCCCAGAGACACAGCCACCCATCCCCAGAGTCCGGAGAGAATGCCCGTCGTGATTGCGATAGAAAGGAGTATGTTCATGGTGCGCATCTTATCAGATGCGCGGCCATGAAATGAGATCATGAGCACATTTTATGCAAATCCGAATGCGCAGTTACATTTAAAATGTGATTTACATCACTTTTCATTTTCTTCTTGCAGTTCGTCCCACATGGCCGACACGGCATCGCGCGTCAGTGGTGCCATCGTCCGCCAGAAAGGTGATGTCGCATGCGCTTCGATTTTCCCAAGGAAAGCGCCGCACCACGGCAACAGATAATCGGCAAACAGCGTTTCGAGCGCTTCGCTTTCATCTTCCCCGGCATGATCTTCAATCCAGGAAGCAGCCAGCAGCAGCGTGCCAATATGATCGGCAGGCGCATCGGTCAGCGGCATTCCGCGTTCTGAGAGAAACGCGCGGACTTCAGCTTCGGTCGCGCCCTCTTCCCATGCGGAACGGTACGGCGACACGCGGCACTCTTCGCCGACAAACAGCGCATTGTAATCCGCCGCAATCTGCTGCATATCGCAACTTTTTTGCAGTCGTTGCAGTTGCTCATCCTGCTCCAGCGGCCAGTTATCCGCGAGCTTACCTTCGCGAATCAGCGTAAAGAGCGGCACCAGCAGCGGATCCTGCGGCTGGCGGTAATACAAGGTGCCCAGTACGCGGCAAAGGATTGAAAACTCGTTCATTTCATTCTTCCATTACACAATTAAAGTTCAGCAAATTCAGGGATAGACGGCATGCCGCGCGATTCGAGGAAATCGAGCATGCGCCGCGGCGAGACGTTCAGAATTCTCTCTTCCGGGAATCCCACCTCATCCAGCACTTTCCGGCACTCGGTAAACTCACCCAGCGTAAAAGCCGTGTGAGAATCAGAGCCCAGCGCCACCATGCCGCCAGCGTCACGTACCGCCGCCGCCACCGCGCGACAGTTCGCTTCACTGCCGATTCGCGAGTGCGTAAAGGAAGAGTTGTTAATCTCCAGCGCCACGCGATGTTTGGCAGCCGCTTGCGCCACTGCCTGAATGTCGATCGGGAATTTAGGGTTGCCGGGATGGCTAATAATGTGCACGTTGCCGCTGGCAATCGTCGCAATCATCGCCTGAGTGTGAGTCTCTTTGTCCTGCGGCGGGAACACCGGCTCATGAAAACCGGCAATAATCATATCCAGAGCAGTGAGCATCGGGCCGGTACAGTCGATTTCACCGTCTGTATTTTTGATATTGGCCTCGATGCCACGCAGTATCCCAACGCCATCGACCAGACGCGGCCAGATGCGCATATTCACAAAATGCCAATAGTGCGGCGCATCAGCCATATCAGGACCGTGATCGGTGATCGCGAAAAGCTTAATCCCTTTAAGCCTGGCTTGCGCGATGTAGTCATGGAGGGTGCTGTAGGCATGGGTGCTGGCAACGGTGTGCATATGCAAGTCAACGGGATACATCGGTCTCTCCTCTGATGTTTTACCAAAGGATAGCAGGAATGGGGGGTGAATATTAGCAAAAACCCGGCCAGCGCCGGGTTTCCGTTAGGCTGGACTTAGTAGCCGAACTGTCTGTTGACCTGTCCGGTGGCCGCGTTGCCCTGCTCCAGTTGACTAATAGTGCGGGCGATAAAGTCTACGGCTTCCGCTGGGCGCGTCACTGCTGCGACGTGCGGGGTCATCGCCACGCGCGGATGCGCCCACAGTGGGCTTTCAACCGGCAACGGCTCACGGCTGTAAACATCCAGCATCGCGCCTTTGAGTTTACCGGTGTTCAGAACGTCAATCAGATCGTCCTCAACCACATGCACGCCACGCGCCAGGTTCATCAAATAGCTTTGATCCGCCAGTTGATTAAGCAGCCCTTTATTGATGATCCCCACGGTTTCCGCCGTGTTTGGCAGCAGGTTAATCAGCACACGCGTGCCGTTTAAAAAAGCCGGGAGTTCTTCCGTCCCCGCGAAGCTTTGCACACCGGGGTACGTTTTGCGGCTGCGACTCCAGCAACGCAGCGGGAATCCCCACGGCGCGAGCGCTTGCGCGACTTTCGATCCCAGGACGCCTGCGCCTAAAAGACCAATCGTAAAATCTTCACGCTGATAATCACCCAGCGGCTCCCAATGCGCTTTAAGCTTGAGCGCCTGATAGTCATCAAAACGACGGAACCAGTGCAGCACCTGGCTAACCGCATATTCCTGCATTTGCTGACCCATACCGGTGTCTTCGAGTCGGAACAGGGGAATATGTTCTGGCAGCATTTCCGGATGGGCTTTCAGTTTACTCAGAATCGAATCGACACCCGCGCCAAGGGCAAATACCGCTTTAAGGTCGCGCCCCTGCAACATCTCAACGGGCGGATGCCAGACTAACGCGTAATCAGCATGTTCATTATCGCCGCGCTTCCACTCACGAACGCGTGCGCCAGGCAGGGCTGCCGTCAGCGCATTGACCCAGTAAGGGGTATCAAACGTCGGGTGATAAAAGATGATATCCATAATGACTCCTGCCTTTTATTTCACTGTTTTATATTCATTTTTAACCGGCTTGCCAGCATAACAAATTTATCTGGAAACTGCGTTGCTGATAAAAGAGACGCTTTCAGCACATTCAGGAATCATGTTGCTTAAAGTTTGTCTCAACATGCTAATTAACTGAAAAAGTTGATTGACGGCAGTTCGGCTTTTCCTTACATTAGCGCCCGTCCCAGCAGCATTGGGATGACAATACGGTGAGGTGTCCGAGTGGCTGAAGGAGCACGCCTGGAAAGTGTGTATACGGCAACGTATCGAGGGTTCGAACCCCTCTCTCACCGCCATATTTGAAGAAGAGCTCGCATGAAAATGCGGGCTTTTTTTTCGTCTGCAGAAACCGCATATCACCCGTCTATAAAGCGCATCACCCTTTCTTAACGCTAATCTATTCGTGAGAGTGATTATTGCTTAACCGAACAGGCGCTCATGCACAAAATAAGCTTGACCGTTTTAGCGCAACTCCCTATAGTAGCGCCCCGTTGCCCCCCACGCGGTAAGGCAGCAGAACAATACGGTGAGGTGTCCGAGTGGCTGAAGGAGCACGCCTGGAAAGTGTGTATACGGCAACGTATCGAGGGTTCGAACCCCTCTCTCACCGCCATCTTTAAAGAAGAGCCCGCATGGAAATGCGGGCTTTTTTTCGTCTCGTGTTTGTAGAAAAAACAAAGCCCGGTTTCCCGGGCCTTGAAAGCAACGACGCACTCAGTAATACGCGTTTAACGTATGCTGGCAGAGCGCTGAACGCACGCAGTCGTCTTTGGTGAAACGCACCACACCGACCATATCGTCTTCAACAAAACGTGACATGGCGTCGCTCAAACCAGACTTGACGCCTGATGGCAAATCGCATTGGGTAATATCGCCATTGACGATAACCGTCACATTTTCCCCGAGGCGCGTTAGAAACATTTTCATTTGCGCTGCCGTCACGTTCTGAGCCTCGTCAAGAATCACGACCGCATTTTCAAATGTACGTCCGCGCATATAGGCGAACGGCGCGATTTCCACCTTGCCAATCTCTGGTCGCAGGCAGTACTGCATAAAAGATGCCCCCAGTCGTTTCACCAGCACGTCATAGACGGGTCGGAAATACGGGGCAAATTTCTCTGAGATGTCGCCGGGCAAGAAGCCGAGATCTTCATCGGCCTGCAATACCGGGCGGGTGACGATAATTCTGTCCACATCCTTATGAATCAGAGCCTCCGCCGCCTTAGCAGCACTAATCCAGGTTTTCCCGCATCCGGCTTCACCGGTGGCGAAGATCAGCTGTTTACTCTCGATAGCATTCAGGTAGTGCGCCTGAGCCTCATTGCGCGCTTCAATTGGAGAATGATCGCGGCAGTCGCGCGCCATGCCAATTGCTTCTACGCCACTCATCTGCACAAGCGAGGTGACCGATTCTTCTTCACGCTGTTTATGGCTACGTGAATCCCGTCTCAGCACACGTTTTGCTTCGCGACGAGCTTTGATCACTGCTTTTTGTCTTCCCATGGATAGCACCTTGAGTTGTTGGTATTCATCACACGCACCGACAGTTGCGGCGCGATTATGCGAACGAACATCTGAGGTTTGGCTTCCTTGTAAGCCATTGCTTGCCTTTTTGGATGACACAACGGAACGGCTATGCGCACCGCTCTGTATGTCGGAAAAGTCATGGATATGCATTGGAGAGGAGATTTTTGTGGTGAAGAAATCGCTGCCGGAGTCAGGGCCTCCGCGCTGGGTGGTGCGGTTGTGATATTGCTTATGTCCAGTACAGGACCCAACCATTCGCGATCTCCATAGTGATTCAACGTCACTGCCGGGAACTACCGCCGTCTTATAATAAGTACATCAGGATTTATCATAAATGCAACATTTATTTTACCTGGATGCAACTTTAAGACCGCTCCTGCAGCTGAGATCAGTCTCTTACAGGAATATTACAGAAATATAACAGCGGGATAGCCATACGAAAAAATAATATCCCCGCGAAGTATCACGGGGATAAATTTACGCTTCGATCAGGCCTTGGGCGAGGTATGCGGTTTCACCGCGCACGCCTGGCAGGGCAAAGAAATAACCGCCGCCGATAGGTTTTATGTACTCTTCCAGCGCTTCGCCATTTAAGCGTTTCTGCACCGTTAAGAAGCCTTTTTCCAGATCGTGCTGATAGCAGACAAACAGCAGCCCCATGTCCAGTTGGCCGGAGTTGGTGACGCCCAGAGAATAGCTGTATCCACGGCGCATCATCAGGTTCGACTGGGTTTCTGGCGTACGCGGATTGGCGAGACGAATATGGCTGTCCAGCGCAATGGTATCGCCATCAGGATCGCGGGCGTAATCCGGCACGTCGTGCTCGTTTTTCATGCCCAGCGGTGCACCGCTTTGCTTATCACGACCAAAAATCGTCTGCTGCTCTTTGAGCGGCGTACGATCCCAAAACTCAACATGGAACTGGATGATCCGCACCGCCTGATAGCTGCCGCCCACGGCCCATGCCGGCTCGTGCTGTTCCGCCGTCGTCCACACCACGCTTTTCATCAACGCCGCGTCAGTGCTGTCTGGATTTGCCGTGCCGTCTTTAAAACCAAGCAAGTTAACCGGCGTCTCCTTGCCCTGGCTACGCGCCGCGTGATCGGAGATAAATCCCTCACGCTTCCAGCGCACGCTTAGCAAATCCGGCGTGTGCTTGATGATATCGCGCAGGGCGTGGATCACCGTATCCTGCGTATTGGCACATATCTGGATCAGCAGATCGCCATGACACAGCGCCGCATCCAGAGAATCATTTGGAAAGCGCGCCATCTTTTGCAGCGTTTTCGGCTTGTGTTTCTCCAGACCATAGCGTGCGTCAAACAGCGAGTCACCGACCGAAACCGTCACGGTCAGGTTATCCGGGGCGATAAACGGCCCCAGAATGCCTGAATCCATTGGCGGCATACGCGGATTTGGCGTTTCCGGGGCCGGGCCGCCTGCCGTCAGAAACGCAATACGTTTCGTCAGCAGCCGGAAAAGGCGCTCCAGATCCGCTTTGTCACTCGCGAGCGAGTCAAAGGCGACCACCATCATCGCGGCCTGCTGCGGCGTCAAAATCCCGCCCTGATGCTCACCGTAAAACGGCTGCGTTTCCATCCGCGCATTCGGGGAAAGCGTGCCCGGTGCGCTTTGCGGTTTTGCCGCATGCGCCATCGGGCAACCACCAGCCAGTGCAAGCGCGCCTCCCAGCGCACCCACGCCTTTCAGCAAACGACGCCGTGAAGGTTCGGCAACGTCGTACTCTTCATTCTTGTTCATGGTGCTTAGTCCAGACCCAGTACGCCACGCAGCTGAGCCAGATCTTCTGCCAGCGTAGTGATTGGCCCTTTCAACGCATTGCGATCCGCATCGGTCAGCTTGTCGTAGGTTTCATACCCGTCTTTGGTGCGGTATTTCGCCAGAATGGTGTTCACTTTTTTGAAGTTCGCATCCACTTTCGCCAGCAGTTCGCTGTTATCTTTTTGTAGCTGTGGACGCAACAGATCGACGATTTTCTGCGCACCATCAACGTTGGCCTGGAAGTCCCACAGGTCGGTGTGGCTGTAACGATCTTCTTCGCCGCTGATTTTGCTGGCGGCCACTTCTTCAATCAGGCCCGCCGCGCCACCCACGACTTTTGATGGTGGGAACGCCAGTTCGCTGATGCGTTTTTGCAGATCCAGCACGTCGGTATTGAGCTGCTCAGCGTATTTCTCCATGCCTTTGGTGGAGTTGTCGCCAAACAGCGCTTTCTCGAGACGGTGGAAACCGGTGAATTTCGGATCGGCGGCCTTCTGCTCATAATCGTCTTCACGGGCATCAATGCTGCCGTCAAGGTCGGAGAACAGTTCAGCGATCGGCTCGATGCGCTCGTAATGCTGACGCGTTGGGGCATAAAGAGATTTCGCTTTTTCGATATCGCCCGCTTTCACCGCATCGGTAAAGGCTTTGGTGCCAGTAACCAAATCGGCGGTTTCTTTCGTGACGTACTCTTTATACGAAGTGATTGCGGTCCCCAGGCTCAGCAGTGCTTCGCCTTTGGCGGCGTCCGCAGTGGCTTCACCCTTCACGATCAGCTTGCCTTTCGGGTTGGTCAGCAGACCACAGGTCATGTCGTATTCGCCCGGTTGCAGGTTCGCCGTCATTTTCTGACTAAAACCGGGCGCGATGTTTTCACGCTCTTCCACAACCATCACGCCTTTGAGGATTTCCCACTCCAGCGCCTTCTGACTATGGTTTTGAATAATAAACTGCGTTTTACCGCTGTTGACCGTGATGGTCATCGGCTCACACTGTTTGTCGTTTACGGTGACTTTCACCTGAGGAACATCAGCCGCCTGAGCAGAAAACGCATACGCAAACAGCGCTGCCACACCAACCTGTAACGCACTACGACGAAATTGAATTGCCATGACCTTTTCCCTATTAAAAGTATGTTGTAACTACACTGAGCACTTCACGGCGCGGTTCGCGACGGCTGAGTGCTGGGGCGTGATGGCATAAAGAACAGCACCAGCGCCGGAATGAGATAGAGGAAATACATCGCCACTTCGCTGACGCTCGGCGTTTCCTGATAGCCAAAAATGCCTTCGAGCAGCGTTCCGGTAAGCGAATGGGTGGAGAGAATATTACTGAGATCAAACGCGACGTCCTGGAAATGGTTCCACAGGCCCGCCTCGTGGAAAGCACGAATCGCCCCTGCCGCCAGACCCGCCGCCACCAGCAAAATAAACAGACTAGTCCACTTGAAGAACGCACCAAGATTAAGGCGAATGCCGCCCCAATAGAGCATAAAGCCCAGCACCACTGCCGTTGCCAGGCCTAGCATCGCACCAATTGGCGGCCAAATGCCCACATCCTGCTGGAACGCAGCCAGCAGGAAGAAGACCGATTCCAGCCCTTCGCGCGCCACGGCGAAAAAGACCATCAGGATCAGCGCCCAACCGTGGTTATTGCTTTTTTGCAGTGCGTTATCGACCGCTTGCTCCAGCTGCACTTTGACGTTGCGCGACACTTTACGCATCCAGAACACCATCCAGGTAAGGATCACCACGGCGATAACAGCGACAATACCCTCAAACAGTTCCTGCTCTTTTTGCGGGAATTCACCGGTGGTTTCGTTGATCAGAATACCCAGGCCCAAACACAGCGCGGCGGCGAGGAAAACGCCAATCCACATCACGCCGATCCAGCGCCCTCGTTGGGTTCGCTTGAGATAGCTGGCGATCAGGCTGACAATCAAGGCCGCTTCAAGACCTTCACGTAACATAATGAGAAATGGAACAAACATGCCGACACCTTAAATGTTTATCGCGGTCAACTGATGCAAAGAAAGGTAAATTCTTTTGATAGTGATTATCATTACGGAGCAAATAAACACAAGCGAAATGTGTTGGGTTTTGATGACGAGATGTAAATTGCTCGCCTGTTAATAATTTCATTCGTTATCGTTATGTGTATAACTTATAACGTAAATGCCCATTTACGCCTGGCAGATGCTATGGCTAAATAAGCGCTTCGTTAACCTGCTGAAAATCTAAAATGTATAACTTTGTCCATTTCCTGCTGGCGCTGGTGATTATTCTTGCGCTCGCCTGGCTGGTGAGTTTCGACCGCCGAAAAATTCGTATTCGCTACGTTTTACAGCTTATTGTCATTGAAATT
>Ga0308165_1002322_pt1 | contig 23145 bp, 20 predicted proteins | sample PhyWR2_FD_201032 | JGI IMG/M metagenome (GOLD analysis project Ga0308165, IMG submission 201032) | Phyllosphere microbial communities from UC Gill Tract Community Farm, Albany, California, United States - DLSLW.R2 | ecosystem: Host-associated > Plants > Phyllosphere > Unclassified | place: USA... | reverse complement strand
TTTGCCGCGGACTTCCTTCAGATTCGCAGTCACCCACGACACCCTTGTCTCTAGCTAACACTTCCTACTGCTAAGCGTGTTCGGGACTCAAACCCTATAGTCGATTGCCATGCCCGGCGCACCAAAATAAAAAAAGCCTTCCAGTTGCACTGAAAGGCTTTGGTGGGAAATGATCCCGATTTCAATCGGGACGCCTCCTTCAGTGTAAACGAGGTATTATAAACCAGCTGACGAAATCAATTTCTCTATCATAACCCTACTTTTCCAATTTTTAATCCGCTTTTCCCCAAGTATTGCCTCTTTTTTGGTCTGAAAAACTGCCGACCATACTACACACCAATCGCCAGTATGTCCGGTAAAACCTGCATGGTTTGTATTATGTTTCTTTAACCTCTCCGTTAGGTTAACTGTTGAGCCGATATAATATTTGTTTCGGATTTTAGAATATAAAATATAGGTATAAAACATCTTTGGTAGTAGCATAATTATTTCGGGATGTTTTTGTTTTTCGAAATCAAAGGAGGAAATATGATCTCTATTTGAACTAAAAAGCCTCAGATTTCTCTGAGGCTTTGGTGGGAAATGATCCCGATTTCAATCGGGACGCCTCCCTCGGTGTAAACGAGGTATTATAAACCAGCTGACAAAATCAATTTCTCTATCATTACCCTACTTTTCCAATTTTTAATCCGCTTTTCCTCAAGTATTGCCTCTTTTTTGGTCTGAAAAACTGCCGACCATACTACACACCAATCGCCAGTATGTCCGGTAAAACCTGCATGGTTTGTGTTATGTTTCTTTAACCTCTCCGTTAGGTTAACTGTTGAGCCGATATAATATTTGTTTCGGATTTTAGAATATAAAATGTAGGTATAAAACATCTTTGGTAATAGCTTAATTATTTCGGGATGTTTTTGTTTTTTCGAAATCAAAGGAGGAAATATGATTTCTATTTGAACTAAAAAGCCTCAGATTTCTCTAAGGCTTTGGTGGGAAATGAGGGGTTCGAACCCCCGACCCCCTCGGTGTAAACGAGGTGCTCTGAACCAGCTGAGCTAATTTCCCTTTTGGCAATACTTCAGATTATTTCAACTTTTTAGATCCGACCCTCCCGACTGATAATGTCGGGATGCTCTGAACCAGCTGAGCTAATTTCCCTTTTTGGGTATATTTAAAAGTTTTATAAAAAAGCCTCAGATTTCTCTAAGGCTTTGGTGGGAAATGAGGGGTTCGAACCCCCGACCCCCTCGGTGTAAACGAGGTGCTCTGAACCAGCTGAGCTAATTTCCCTTTTATATTTTGTCAAACTTAATGCCCCATCCTCCGTTTGGGAATGCAAATATAGTGCTATAAAACTGTTCTGCAAATCTTTTTTTCTTTTTTTTCAACTTAACAAAGTTTCGAGGATTTTATGCGATTGCACCACCCCAAACGACGCCGTATGTAAGGTATAGAATACCAATATCTTATCTAACAAAAACCGCCGCTGGGCATTGCTCATTTTTATTTCAGAAATTTTTTCGAATGTGGTGTTAAAAAGCGAAATAAAGCTTAATGCATCTTCCAATTGGAGATAATTGGAGTGAATAGGCAGCCTGGAAGTAAACTCACCTTCCTGCAGATCGAAATAAATCTGATCATTTCTTCTCTTTTCGTTGGGCGAAAAACCCAGAAAACGGGTAAGCTTTAATAAAAATGAAAGATGAAAATTGGGATTGATCTCGTCTATTTCATCAAACCATGCAATCGAACTAAAAATATAATCGAATAAACTTTCGTCAGCAGATTGTTGCCTGATGCTTTTGTAAAGTACTTCGTTCAGAAAAATTACAATACTGGTTTTAACTATATCGTAGGGGATGCTTTTAAAAACAGGAGTTTGCCTCACCTCTGATACCCTTTGGATGTTGGTATTGGCTTTATGATAAACCACCATATCCAACAAATGGAGTGATTGCAGCATGTTCATCTTGATCTTTGCCTTGGGCTTTTTAACACCATTAATGAGATAAGACTGCATGCCGAATTTATCGGTAAGCACCTGCACAACCACACTGCTTTCGCTGTAATTTGTGGTCTTTAAAACAATGCCCCTAACTTTGTGCAACATCCGATTAAAACAATTTTTTCAAAAGTATGTTATTTGTGCAAATTTAATTGCGCAAAAAGTAATCACGTTTTACAAATAAGATTAGTTTTGCCGTTAATATTATTATTAAACTAAGCTGCACATGTGGGTTAAGCTATCGAGATTTATTCTTCAGAACCGTATCGCAATCATCGTATTTTTTGTTTTAGGAACCATTTTTATGGCTTATCAGGCCAAAAATGTAAAACTTTCGTACACAGGAAGCAAAATCCTGCCTGTTACAGATAGCGCATTTGTAAAATACAACGCTTTTAAAAAGACCTTTGGCGAAGATGGGAGTGTGATGGTGGTGGGGATACAATCGCCGGATATTTTCAAAAAAGAAGTTTACAACCAATGGGTTCAGCTTTCTAACGATATCCAGAAGCTAAAAGGCATTAAGCAGGTACTATCTTCAGGAAGGATATTTCAGCTTGAAAAAGATACTGTAAACCAAAAATTTGTTTTAAAACCCCTGCCTGGCGGCCTGGTTAAAACCGATACAGAAATGGATTCGATCAAGAATACCATTTACAGTAACCCATTTTTCGAAGGTTTGGTTTATAACCGTCAGAATGCCACTTTAATGGCCATCACTTTCGACACCAAAATCTTAAATACTGCCGAGCGCAACCCAATTCTACGAGAAATTGAAGCAAAGGCTAAGGCTTTTCAAACCGCAACCAAAATCCAGGTGCACATTTCGGGCCTACCTTATATCCGCACAGCGGTAAGTAAATTGGTTAGTAACGAATTTGTGCTGTTCTTAGGTTTATCGATACTTGTTTCGGCATTGATACTCTTGTTTTTCTTTAAGAAATTTTACGCCGTGTTTTTCCCGATTTTAGTGGTAATCATGGGGGTAATCTGGAGCATCGGCACCTTGGTACTCTTTGGTTTCGAACTCACTATTTTAACAGGACTGATTCCACCGCTTATTGTAATTATCGGTATTCCGAACAGTATTTTATTGTTGAACAAATACCAGAATGAGCTTAGAAAAGATGGCGATAAGCAACGTGCCTTAAGCGTAACTATAGAAAGAATTGCCATTACCACCTTAATTGCAAACATTACCGCAGCAATTGGCTTTGGTGTACTTTATTTTACAGGAAGCGAACTTTTAATGCAGTTTGGCAGCGTGGCATCCATTAATGTAATGGTTACCTGGTTAATGTGTTTATGCTTAATCCCGATTATTTTCAGCTACTTGCCGGCACCAAAGCTTAAGGCACAAAACCATGTTGAGGAAGGCTTTTTACATAAATTATTGGTAAAAACAGATAGCCTTGTGCAGCGCAGAAGTGGGCTGATCTATATCGGAACAATCATTATCTCCATTATTGCTTTTATCGGAGTTATGAAGATCAATGTTAACGGATATGTGGTTGATGATCTGCCAAAAAATTCTGAAATTTTAACGGATTTAAAGTTTTTCGAGAAAAATTTCGAAGGTATTTTGCCATTGGAAGTAAGTGTGGATACCAAGAAAAAGAATGGCGTTTTCAATTTAACCAACCTGAAAAGGATGGAAAAACTGGAAAAAATGATTTCGGCTTACCCTGAATTTTCACGGTCTATTTCGGTCAACATGGGCTTAAAATACGCTACACAGGCTTTTTACAATAATGATTCTACTTTTTTCCGCCTGCCGGATAATTTAGAAAAGAATTTTATCCTGGCCTATATCGCAAATGGCGGCAAAGGAAATGCAAGTTTGCTCACCAATTTTATCAGCAAGGGAAATCAAAGTACCAGGATCAGTTTTCAGATGGCCGATGTGGGCTCGAAGCGTTTAGATGCCATCATGGCCGAACTGAAACCGCGGATCGATAGTATTTTACCGCCAACTAAGTTTGATGTAGAACTAACCGGTTCGAGCATTATCTTTTCTAAAGGAACAGATTATATGTTAAGGCACCTGGTAGAAAGTATTGCACTGGCTATTGTATTGATCTCGCTTTTAAGGCTGGCACAGTTTAAGAGTTTGGGCATTATGTTTATTTCCCTGCTACCTAACATTGTTCCGTTAATTATAACCGCAGGGATAATGGGTTATTTTGGCATTTCGCTCAAACCCTCAACCATTCTAATTTTTACAATTGCCTTTGGTTTGGCTTCCGATCAGACCATTTATTTCTTAACCCGTTATCAACAGGAATTAAACCTGACCAATTTTAGCGTACCGAAGGTAATTACCGATACAATTACCGAAACAGGGGTAAGCATGACTCATATTGCCCTAATCTTATTTTTTGGTTTCGGAATTTTTACAGCTTCTACCTTTGGCGGTACTGTAGTGTTAGGTCTGCTCCTATCCATAACTTTATTGGTAGCCTTAATTTTCAACCTAACTTTATTACCGGCACTCGTACTCTGGTTGGATAAAAAGAAGGTGAGAAAACTGGTTTCGGATGAAGAATCGGCGAAGAATGCAGGTGAGTTTGATCATTAGTCTACAAGACCTATAAGGTTTTTAAAACCTTATAGGTCCGAATCTAGAAATTTTTCATTTTGATGAAAGGCCACAAACTCTTCAATACCTCCAAACCAATCAAAAACAGCCCTTCTTTCAAGTTTTGAACTTTTATTCATCGAAATTATCGAATTGTAAGAAGAATAATCCCACTCTGCTGCCGATTTACAAAAGCCATGATGCACTGGGTTTTGATGGATATAATTGATTAATCTAGAGAAATAGAATTCATCCTTAATTTCCTTTCTTCGTGTGAAATCTAAAAATAAAGCTCCTCTCCTGCCGTACTGTTTGTTAAATGCTTTCGCATAACTGTTCAGGAAATTACTGACTTGCTGCATGATAAATCTATGAAAATTAAATTCATCATGATCATTCTTCGCTAGTTGCCTGATTGCTTCTTCATCTCTTACTTGTATTAATATGTGGAAATGATTTGGCATTAAACAATAACTAAATGTTTTAGCTATCGGAGATATGTATTTATCATACACCTAGAAAAAAAATAAAATTATCATGCTTTCTGAATAGATTCTCATCTCCTACAGCATGATTATAAATATGATAAAAATTGTCGGGATGAAATTTATCGAAATATTTCATAGCAATTTTTTTTATAAATATAATAATCCTATAAGGTTTTAAAAACCTTATAGGATTTTAGAAGCTTTTTTTTACAAAATCACCAAACCTACATTCCAACCTAACCAACCTGTATATCGCGGATCTTTAAAGGTAAAATCCTTATGTTTTTCCTGCAGCAATCCAAATTCACCAATCTTTGTGTTTTGTTTGGTATAATAAACGTTAACAGATGGACCGCCCTGTATGGCCAGCCATTTATTTAACCTGATGTTTATCGGCAGCTCAAATTTATTCAATAGATTTAGATAGTCCCAACTACCCTGATATACATATTGGCTACTCATTTCGGGGGTTAGCGCAACGCTTCTGAAAATTTTCATTTCTTTTCCGAAGCCTAATCCACCTGTGTATATTTTTTCGGCTGATTTTGGGTTCATGCCAAACATGAGCATATTGTAAAGCCGTTTGCTCCCACCTTTATAAGCCACATTATACGTTGTACTTTCATTGGTACCGAAACTGAACTTATGATAACCTTTTATCGCAATATTGATCAGGCCGATTGAATAGCCATCATTTTGACCTGAGACATTAAGGATGCCGAGCTGAGCGCCCTTTAAGTTTTTGGCATAATTTATTGTGCCAACCTGCAAGCCTCTGGCCTTATTTGCACTATAATTCCCCAATACTGCGATATTTAAGCCATTTGATTCTTTGTTTAGATTTGCAATTCCGGCAACCTGCATCCCACGCGACATGCCATTTACAATGTTTCCCGCAATTCCAATCTGAATGCCCTCCTGTTTTTTAGTAACCAGGTTTAACGCACCAATCTGCAAGCCGTTAAAACTCCTGCCAATATTATTTAGACCTAGCGATACCTGCCCGCCCCTAAAATTATAGTTTACCCGGTTGTAAATACCGCCCAGCTGAAAACCCTCGTAACTTTTGCCAACCCGGTTATAAGCCAAAGCAACCTGGGCTGCCCGTACATCACCAATAACATCGTTAAAAAAACCAGCAATCTGTACGCCCTTCACATTCCCACCCACTAAATTGAAAGCTCCAGCAAACTGAAAATATTGCACATCGCTTTTGTTAATATTGAAAACAAGTCCTATTTCACCACCATCAACACCTGCACTGTAAGCCCCAATAGCATTAAACGAAAATTTGTTAACCACCTGTCCGCTTAGGGAGCCATGGGAATTTAAACCGGGTAGAAGCGAAAACTGAAATGGGGCCTTAGCAATAAAACCACCAATATTAACCGACTGGATTTTTTGTTGTGCGGTAACCAAAGTATTGCCCAGCCATGTTTTTTCTATATCGCCTAAGTTTCCGCTGATAAACTTTTCTCCAGGATTTTCTTTCCTATTGGTAATATTTACTTCTGCCAGGAAATGGGTAACTGTTGATTTGTAATTCTCTTTGCTTACTGTTAGTGATATTGGCTGTGTAATATTTTTTAAACGCATCGAAAAATAACCGTTTCCATCTGATATTTCTGAAACCAGCAGGTTTTTTTCGTAAATACTGGCATCCTGAATGGGTTTATTGGTCCATTTATCAACAACCTGACCTGTAATGGCATAAAGTTCGGGATTACCGGCCGACTCTTTGATCAGTAAAAGCAGTTCGAGCGGTGCATATCTGATGATCACAAAGTTACCCGATTGACGGTATTCGAAACGGTGGTTCAATAACTTATCAAGCGTTTCGGCAATATTCAGGTCGTTTTCGTGGATACTCACCACACTATCAACAGGCACTATATTGCTGTTATAAGAAAACCGAAAGCCGCCTTTCTCTTCTATCATGGCTAAAACGCTGCCCAACTTTTGCTGTTCGATGTTGAGGGAGATATTTCTGGATAAATTAGATTGCGCTTTTAAAAAGGAACTGGAAACAAGGAGAAAAAGAACGGTAATTCTGATCTTAAGCATTGGCTATTATTTAAGTTTAATCACATCTTGCCCATATTCGACTTTTATTTTAAAAGTTATGGCAATTACATTTAAAATTTCTTTAAGTGATTCGTTTTTAAATGTGGTACTGATCGGCAGTGTTTTTAATTCGGGTTTTGCAATAATGATGTTGGATTTAAATTTCTCATTAAGCACTATCACAAGCTCGTTAAGTGGCGTTTTATCACAAACAAGTTCATTGGTATAATAATAATTGTACAATTTGCCCTGATTTTCGCCCTTGGCTAAATGGAGCTGGTTTCGGCTTATTTCTACCTTTTCACCAGCAGTTAACCGTACGCTGTCTTTTTGGTTATTTACTTTAACAATACCACTTTCTACAATTACAACAACCTCTTTTCCATCACTTTTTACATTAAATGCGGTACCCACAACAGTTACCCGAACATGATTAACACTAATGATAAATGGTTTCGACTTATTGGCACTTACTTTAAAAAAAGCCTCGCCCATTAAAGTTACATCGCGGGTTTTATTAAAAAATCCACCTACAAAAGAAATGGAAGATTGTTTGTTCAGGATTGCTACAGATCCATCGGGCAGTACCTGAGTTAAGGTATTTTCGTTACTATTTACATTTAGTTTATTGCCAATTAAATTATTGTAAAAAAACAATGCAGCACTAAAAACCACCGCAATAATGGCCACCCAGGGCAAAACAGATTTATAAGAAATGGTTTTTTGCTCGTTCTGCAAACGCAGGTTTAAACGCTCCAAGGCTGCATGTTCGTCAATCTCGGAGTCGATACGAAATTTACTTTTTTCTAATATTATCCTGAAATCTGTTAATTGTTTCAGGTGATCGGGATTTGATTGCGCCCACGTTTCAACCTGCTCAATTTCGGTAACAGTGGCCTCTCCAAGCAGGTATTTTGCAAGTATATCGTCGGTAATATGTGTATAATTTTTATCCATAAGCTTATTTCAATAAAATGAAAACAAGGATCAGAAAATCGACTACTTTAAGCCTTAAAATCTTTAATGCCTTGCCCATCTGGTTTTCAACTGTTTTAATCGAAATATTTAAGGCATCGGCTATTTCCTGGTATTTCATCTGGTCGAACCTGCTTAATTGAAATACCTGCCTGCACTTTTCGGGCAGTTGACCTATTGCGGAATGAATATTCTTTTCCAGCTCTGTTGCCATAATTTCGGTGTTTAAATTTCCGGTTTCGTTTTTCACGGTATCAGCATAATGAATATTAAAATTCGATCTCACTTTTTGATGTTTAAGGTAGTTTAGGCTTTCGTTATGTACGGCGCGGTAGAGAAACGACTTTAAAAACCCGTCTTCCTTTAACTGACCGCGCTTTGTCCAAATGCGCACAAATACATTCTGGACAATCTCTTCAGCATCATCTTTTTCTTTAATTATAGTAAAAGCGTAGGCATGCAGGTTTTTAAAATGTTTTAAAAACACCTGCTCGAAAGCCTGTTTGTTACCGCTTTTAATTAATCCGATAAGGTGGTTATCGTTATTTTCCAAACTTCTTAATGATGTTTCTCTTTATATTTACTACTAGTGCCAATGGCTTTTAGCTAAAAATGCTACCTGTAGCCATGCTATTGATCTGCGGTAATGTTCATGCTGTTAAAACCGCCTTCAATTTACGCCTTATTATAATTTCTTTTAAAAAGCCCGGTATAATTTTATCCAATATGAGCAAAAAGCGGTTGGCAAAACCCGGTATAATTTCCTTTTTTCCCTTCAACATGCCATCAATTGCAGTTTTAGCTACAAAATCAGCTTCCAGAATTGTTGCTTTGGCAAAACCTTTAAGTTCGTTGTTCATTACCAGCAGTTCGGGCTTGGTATTGATCCCCCCTGGACTAAGCAAACTGATGTGCACATTGGTACCCGCTAATTCAAGCTGCAAACAGCGGGTAAAATAACCTATAAATGATTTGGTTGCACCATAAACCTGCTTTTTGGGTACAATAAAGTGCCCGCCCAAGCTGCCAACATTTAAAATATAGCTTGCTGTACTTTTGTCGATATGATTCAGGAATAACCGTGTAAGCAACACGGTATTCGTAATGTTAAGATCAATCTGTGTTCTGTAAAAATCGGCATTTTTATCTTCAAACCAGCTCCAGTTTCCCAAACCTGCATTATTGATCAGAACGTTAACCGTTATTTGCTGTTCTTTTAACCTTTCAAATATCTCAGTTGCCGAAGTGCTTTTGGTCAGATCCATTTCAATGCAGAATACCCTGCAGTTAAAATTTAGGCGCAGATAGTTCGCCAGATGCTCCAATCCACTGTTTGGCAAGGCAACCAGCACAAGGTCCATCTTCCTTTTGGCCCATTCAATTGCAAAAGATTTCCCTAAACCTTCGCTTGCGCCTGTAATTAATGCAGTTAATTGTTTCATTTAATATCTGTTATTTTTAACCACAGATTTACAAGGATAGACACAGATTTGGATGCTGAGTGTTAAATCCTATCTATGCGAATCCTTTTCATCTGTGGTCAAATATGTTAAATCGGCAGCGTTTGTGACGCGGATGCACGAGCCTGTCGATTGTATCGACTTCCATGCTTAAAAATGCGTATCTAAATCTAATTATTCTGGAAATGGTTAACCGTTTTCGCTAAACCCACGGCAAAAGGCGTTATCTTATAATTTAACTCAGCAATGGCCTTATCGCTCGAATATTGCTGATTACAATTTAACCGATCGGCAAATTCGGGCAGAAAAAACGGTGTAAGTTTAAACAGCTTCGATTTAAGCGATTCGAGCAAACTATAGGCTTTAATAATACCAACAGGTATTTTATAGAGCTTTCTCTGTTTACCTGTTAGCTGTTTTAAAGTGTTAAAAAAGCCATTGAACGAAATGTCGGTCCCCCCTAAAATGTACCGTTCGCCGTTTCTGCCATTATTCATCGCGGCAATATGTCCATGTACCACATCATCTACAAAGGCATAGTTGGCAACCGCTTTTCCATCACCAGGGATAAAATGCCAGGTTCCGTTTATATAGCCCGTAACCATTTTACTTACGGTATTGCTATCGGTAATCGGTCCGTCGCCGTATACCCTCGATGGATTTACAATCACCACTTCAAGTCCTTTGTTCACAAAATCTTTAACCTCCATTTCGGCCAGGTATTTTGTACGCTCATAACTGATGGGGAAGCCAACAGCTCTGGGATCATTTTCCGAAACAGGCAGGTTTAAAGTTGGGCCCCATACCCCGCAGGTTGAGGTATGCACCACTTTTTCTACGCCCAGTTTTAACGCACAGCTGAGCACGTTGCGCGTTCCGGTAACATTTACATCGTAAAAATCCTGTTCGTTGCGGCACCACATTTTTGCCATGGCAGCGGTATGGTAAACCTGGTAACAATCTTTCATGGCGTATTCCAAACTTTCGGTTTCCAGAATATCACCTTTTACGAACTGGATATTTCTGTGCTGGATAAGAAAGGGATGTTTAATGTTTCTGCAGAGCGCCACTACGTCATAGCCCATTTCTGCCAAGGTAAAACTTAACTTCCGGCCGATAAAGCCCGATGCCCCTGTAACCAAAACTTTCAGGTATTTATTTGCTACTGTTTCCATATTAAACCCTTTCCATTCTAATGGTATACAATGAGTGATTTACAACTACCAGTTTACAGATTCCGTTTTCGAAATGGTAGTCGTTATAATTGCCGTCTGGAAGATTGATCCGGTATTGGTGCGTGCCATTTTTTTGGATAGGGATAAAACACTGAAAATTATCAGAGTATATTTCAGAAATATTAACCGGTTCTTTCACATATAAAAGCATCATATTGTAATTGATAGGCTGATTGAGTGTACTGATTTTATCGCCGGTTTTAAGCTGATAAGCATTATTGAGCCAGCTTGTTTTTTTAGCTTCTTTGGGATTGCCATTTACAATCCTGTTTACATTGGAGGTAAGCAATCTGCCATTTTTAAAATGCGCCTGATCCTCTGTTTCGACATTAATTTTAAACAAAAACCTGGTGTGTACTTTCGATGTTATGGTTAAATAAGTATTTTCTCCCTCTTCTTTCTGTTGAAAATACATCTGCCCGATGATTTCACCATTACGTTTAATGTTAAACTTACTTTGCTGTGCAAAAACAGATGAAAAGGAACAGATTAAAAAGATAAGTAAAGCAGCCCCTTTGGGATTGATTGGGCTTTGGGATGAGCATGTTTTGTACTTTTTTGGAGCAAGATATTTCTTGAAGAGCCAAATAATTAATGCAGGAATCATAGTATCTCTATTTGTTAATTTAGAGCTATTACAACTCATAAGAGATTTACCCCTACGCCTAATTATTTTTTTTCTGGGATGGGTTTAAACCCATTGCAATGAAGCAAGATTATTATTAGAATGAATACGAACAGGCTTCACTTATATACCTGTATGTAAGGTGTTTAAACACATCATTACCAGCATTTACTCGGCAGCAGGCTTTTTCCCCTCTTCTTCTTCAGGAACTTCGACCGTTGGATCGGTAATGATTTCGGCATTGCCATCTTTATCTTCTTTAGCAAAAAGAATCGGGTACAACATCCACAGTGCACCCACTATTACCAAAACACCCGCCAGCATCTGCAGATAACGGCTTCCGCGAACATCATAGGCGTTTAATACCCGGTACGCAATGTAAACAAGTACACCCAGGATAAGGACTAAAACGGCTTTTTGTAATTTTAAGAGCTTTATCATGGGTTATTTTCTTTTAAGTTTTAGAATATGGATTAAAACAAAGATCAGCCCAATAAGTTCGAGCAAACCGCAGAAATAAAAAGCATACAATACCAAATCGCGATTTGCAGGACTTACAATGGCCACAATTGGCAGGGCAATTACGGCCACAATCATCAGCGTTAGCCCAATATTAAATAATTTCACGTTAAAAGTATTTACACCAAAACTACCAAAATTCAGTCAATTCTGTTAACTTTGCAACCTTTAATTTTTTGAGGTACTTGATTGATGTATAGCGAATTTAAACAATTAGACCTTGCCAAAATAGGGCAAGAAATACTGGATTTTTGGAAAAAGGAAAATATCTTTGAAAAAAGCATTTCTTCCCGCCCAAAATCTAATCCGTTTACTTTTTACGAAGGTCCACCGTCGGCCAATGGCATGCCGGGGATTCACCACGTAATGGCGCGTGCGATTAAAGATATTTTTTGCCGTTACAAAACAATTAAAGGTTACCAGGTGAAAAGAAAAGCCGGCTGGGATACCCACGGACTGCCAGTTGAGCTTGGAACCGAAAAGGAATTGGGCATTACCAAAGAAGACATCGGCAGAACCATTTCTATTGAAGACTATAACGAAGCCTGTAAAAAAACCGTAATGCGCTACACTGATGTGTGGAACGATTTAACTGAAAAAATGGGCTATTGGGTAGATATGGATGATCCGTATATTACCTACAAGTCTAAATACATGGAATCGGTATGGTGGCTGTTAAAACAGATTTACGATAAAGGATTAATCTATAAGGGTTATACCATCCAACCCTATTCGCCAAAAGCTGGCACAGGTTTAAGCTCGCACGAAGTAAACCAGCCAGGTGCTTACCGCGATGTTACTGATACTACAATTGTGGCTCAGTTTAAAGCATTGGCTGAAACACTACCAAGTTTTTTACAAACCTTTGGCGATATTTATTTAATGGCTTGGACCACCACACCATGGACTTTACCATCGAATACAGCTTTAACCGTTGGACCAAAAATCGACTATGTTTTAGTAAAAACTTTTAACCAATATACTTTTCTGCCAACAAATGTAATTTTGGCAAAAAACCTGGTTGGGAAACAATTTAGCAAAACTTTCTTCGAAAGTAACGAAGCTGAAGATTTTACAAACTTTAAAGCCGGTGATAAAAAAATCCCTTACCAGATCCTTGCCCAATGCAAGGGTGCCGATCTGGTTGGTATTAGATATGAACAACTTTTAACTTACGCATTACCATACAACAATCCAGAAAATGCTTTCAGGGTGATATCTGGCGATTTTGTTACTACAGAAGATGGTACCGGTATTGTACACACTGCACCTACTTTTGGTGCAGATGATGCGAAGGTTGCCAAAGAAGCCGTGCCGGAAGTACCACCAATGTTGGTATTGGACGATAATGACATATTGGTTCCGTTGGTAGATTTGCAGGGCAAGTTTACCAAACATGTTGGTCCATTTGCAGGTAAATACGTTAAAAACGAGTATTACAATGCTGGCGAAGCTCCTGAGAAATCAGTTGACGTAGAAATCGCAATTTTATTAAAAGAAGAAAACAAGGCTTTTAAAGTAGAGAAATATGTACACAGTTACCCACACAGCTGGAGAACTGACGAGCCGCTTTTATACTATCCTTTAGATTCGTGGTTTATTAAAGTTACGGATGTTAAGGACCGGATGTTCGACCTTAACGAAACCATTAACTGGAAACCAGAATCGACCGGTACAGGCCGTTTTGGCAACTGGTTAAAAAATGCCAACGACTGGAATTTATCGCGATCGAGGTATTGGGGTATTCCGTTGCCAATCTGGAGAACGGAAGATAAAAAAGAAGAAATATTGATCGGCTCGGTTGAAGAACTGTACAATGCCATCGAAAAATCGATAGCTGCTGGTTTTCAGAAAGAAAACCCGTTTAAGGGATTTGAAATCGGAAACATGTCTGAAGAGAACTACGATTTAATCGACCTACATAAAAATGTGGTTGACCAGATCGTTTTGGTATCTCCATCGGGCAAACCAATGCAGCGTGAAAGTGATTTAATTGATGTTTGGTTCGATTCGGGCGCAATGCCTTATGCACAATGGCACTACCCATTCGAAAACAAAGAAACAATTGATGCAAATGAAGATTTCCCGGCAGATTTTATTGCCGAGGGCGTAGACCAAACCCGTGGCTGGTTTTACACCCTGCACGCCATTTCTACACTTGTTTTTGATAAGATCGCTTATAAAAACGTAGTTTCGAACGGGCTGGTGCTGGACAAAAACGGGCAGAAAATGTCGAAACGTTTGGGCAACGCTGCAGATCCTTTCCAAACCATTAGCGAATATGGTGCGGATGCTACGCGTTGGTATATGATTTCGAATGCAAACCCATGGGATAACCTGAAGTTTGATATTGAAGGAATTGCCGAAGTTCGCCGCAAATTTTTCGGTACACTTTACAACACCTATGCTTTCTTTGCTTTATATGCCAATATCGATAAGTTTGAAATCGATAAAAATAATTTAAGCAAAGTTGAAGACAGAACAGAGTTAGACCGTTGGATTTTATCGTTATTGCAAAACTTAATTAACGAAGTTGACGAAAATTACAATGCCTACGAACCAACCAAGGCTACACGTGCGATACAGAACTTTGTTGATGAGCATTTAAGCAACTGGTACATCAGGTTAAGCCGCCGCCGTTTTTGGAAAGGCGAAATGACAGATGATAAACGTGCTGCTTACGAAACGCTTTATACCTGTTTAGAAACTTTAGCCCAGTTAATGAGTCCTGTTGCGCCATTCTTTGCCGATTGGTTGTACAGAAACTTAACGATAACTGATGCTTATGCAGCAGAATCAGTGCACTTAACTTTATGGAATGAAGCCGATCAAAGCCTGATTGATAATGCATTGAACGAAAGAATGGTTTATGCCCAGGATATTTCTTCAATGGTTTTATCACTGCGTAAAAAATCGGGCATCAATGTTCGTCAGCCACTAGAAAAAATCTTAATTCCATCTTTAAATGGCGATTTCGAACAAAAAATCTCAAAAGTAGCTGATTATATCCTTTCAGAAACCAACGTAAAGCACATCGAGTTTATCACCGATACACATGGCATTGTGAAGAAAAAGCTGAAAGCCAATTTCAAATCTTTAGGTAAAAAGGTTGGTAAGGATATGAGCACAGTGAAGGAAGCTTTGGAAAATGCAACCCAGGATGATATCCAACGTTTAGAAGTAGACGGTTTTATCGTGGTAGTTGGAAGCAATGAACAGGATTACACCATCAATTTAAACGACGATGTAGAAATTTTTGCAGAGGATATTCCGGGATGGCAGGTAACCAATTTAGGCAGTTTAACCGTAGCACTTGATGTTACCATTTCGGAAGAACTGAAACAGGAAGGTATATCCCGCGAACTGGTTAACCGTATCCAGAATTTGCGAAAAGAATTAAACTTTGAGGTGACTGATAGGATTAAAGTTTCGTTACAAAATGATAACTTGGTGGCGAATGCAGTTACGAAAAACAAGGGCTACATTTGCGCGGAAATATTGGCCGACGAATTTGAGTTAACAGATACTGTAAATAATGCAAACAAAATCGTAATTGACGATGTTGAGTTAAGCATTTCGGTAACTAAAATATAAATCCATATATTAGAAAATTAGAACAAGAACATGGAAAACAGCAACAAAACACGCTACTCAGACAGTGAACTTCAGGAATTTAAAGAATTAATTCAAGATAAATTACGCAGTTCTAAAGAAGAACTTAATGCATTAACATCTTCATTAAGTAATCCAAATGCAAACGGAACAGAAGATACTTCAGGTGCCTATAAAACATTGGAAGACGGTTCTGCCACAATGGAGAAAGAGCAGATCAATCAATTGGCTGCCCGCCAGAAAAAGTTTATCGATAACTTAGAAAATGCATTGGTACGTATCGAGAACAAAACCTATGGTATTTGCCGCGAAACTGGTAAATTAATCCAAAAAGAACGTTTACGTGCAGTTCCACACGCCACTTTAAGCATGGAAGCTAAATTAAAGCAGAGTTAATGAAAGGCTATACCAAACCTTTAATTATAATCTTTTTGGTTTTACTGGCCGATCAGCTGGTTAAAACCTGGGTTAAAACTCATATGTACCTTGGCCAGGAATTCCATATTATCGGTAAGTGGTTTATTGTCCATTTTACCGAAAATAATGGTATGGCCTTTGGGATGGAATTCGGCGGTGAATTTGGCAAACTGGCCTTATCGCTTTTCCGCATTGCAGCCGTTGCCGGTATTGGCTATGGTTTACATTATTTAATTAAGCATAAATATCACCGCGGATTAATCCTTAATGTTGCACTGATTTTTTCGGGCGCACTGGGAAACATCATTGATTCGGTATTTTATGGAAAAATTTATGGTTACGAAGGCTGGTTTCATGGCCGTGTAGTAGATATGTTCTACTTCCCGATTGCCGAAGGTCATTTCCCAAACTGGTTACCGATTTGGGGAGGCGAAGAATTTGTTTTCTTCAGGCCGGTTTTTAACCTTGCTGATGCCGCCATTTCAGTGGGTGTGATATTAATCCTGATCTTCCAAAAAAACTACTTTAAAGAAGATGTGAAGGATGATGTGAGCATTAACAGTGAGATTGTAGAAGATTAACTAAATGCTTCGTCATGCTGAACTTGTTTCAGTATCTTCCCCGCGATTGAGACCCTGAAATAAATTCAGGGAGACGACAAAAAATAACGGCCCATTTCTTAATTGAGATGGGCTTTTTTTATTGGTGTATTTCTGAATCCGGTTCCTCATCTAATCGTCATTTCGTGGAATAATTTATTTCATAAAAATCAAGATGAATGACTTAAGTCAACTACTCTTTGGCCTACGCTCATGCTTGCCTCGGCTACCGATGAAAAATCGGTACAGGTCAGCCGCCGCCGAAGGGGGCTCTTTCTTTTTGGCATCAAAAAGACCAGCGGAGCTAGCTTGAATGCAGCTGAAAATATAAAAGCTTATGAAAAAACAAAAAATGCCGACTTAAAATTTATTCATTTTTTATTGTAATTTTTAAAGGCATTCATGAGGGCTACGCCGTTTTCTTTCAAAGGAAGTAGAATGGCTGGGGCAGTAGAGCCCGAAAAATTTGTTAGGCCGAATTCAATGGAACGGAGAGACCCAGCTGGGGCCTAGCTGGATGGAAATACATAGTTGATAAAAATAACGTCAATGGTAGGGATAATTTATTCTATAAAAATCAATATAAATGACTATTCAGTATAGCTAGAATAAAAAAATGCCATATAAGATCATTCAAGCTCATATGCTCTTATATGTCTCATATGGTTAAAAACAGGTAAAAAAAACGTCAATGGTAGCGGGTGCTACCTGTCCCGATTTTCATCGGGAACATAGTCGACAAATCTGTTTTTATAGGTTTCTCCATTCCGCAACCGATGAAAAATCGGCAACTTCAGTCGAAATGATGCGCTTTCAATAGGTTTATTAACTTTACGCACTAAACATGAAAAATTGATCAACTTTCACGATATCACATATCTTCATTCTGGAACGGAAAAGCAGATAAAAGCGCATCAGGTATTAACCGAGAAAAAGATTTTAGAAAAGCTTTCAGCCTTCTCTCCTATTCTTGTGGGCACCATTCCCATTAATATCGACATCGAAGGCAGTGATCTTGATATTATCTGTTATGTTCAGGATAAAGCAACATTCATTAAAACTTTAACTAACCTTTTCCAAAATGAAAAAGGTTTCACTATTTCTGAAAATCCATCTTTACAGTCGGTTAAAGCCAATTTCTTTATTGATCAATTTGAATTTGAAATATTTGGGCAAAATATTCCTACCGTTATGCAAAATGCTTACCGCCACATGTTAATTGAGCATAAAATCCTGTTGGAAAAAGGAGAAACATTTAGGCGGGAGATTATCAAGCTAAAAAACCACGGTATTAAAACCGAACCTGCTTTTGCACGGTTAATGGGTTTGAAGGGCGATGCTTACCAAATATTATTGCAATTGGGTATTGATAAGCCTTAGCTTCCCGCTAAGACTAAAAGGGTTTAAACCCAAGGCCAAAAGTCACAAATAATAAGGATAAATCTTATATTTGAAATAACCAAATATCAATTATATGAAATTATATCCCGCTCTTTTGTTGTTAATCATCTGCAGTTATGCTGCTTCAGCTCAAAAAAGCCTCTTCAATGGCAAAGATTTAAAAGGCTGGCATGTGGATGTACCTGCAATGGACAAAAAGCCAGATACGATAAATCCATTTATTGTACGTAATGGCCTGTTGGTAAGTTTAGGCACACCGGGCGGGCATTTAATAACCGATAAAAATTATAAAAACTATCAGTTAACGGTACAATATCGCTTTGCAGCCAAACCAGGGAATTGTGGCGTTCTGGTACATGCATCAACACCCAGGGCACTTTATGGCATGTTTCCAAAATCGTTAGAAGTGCAGATGCAACATAAAGATGCAGGTGATTTCTGGTGCATTGAAGAAGACATTACCGTACCCGATATGGTTACCAGACGCGGACCTAAAGAAAACTGGGGCGTAAATGGCGATAAACTGCGCCGCATTAAAAATTTAACCGATGATAGCGAAAAACCATTGGGCGAATGGAACACCATGGTTGTAGAATGTTTAAATAACGAAGTTAAAGTTTGGGTAAACGGCATATTGGTAAACTATGGCACCAACTGTACGGCAAGTAGTGGCCAGATAGCGCTACAGGCCGAAGGCAGCGAGGTAGAATTTAAGCAACTGGATATAAAGCCGATTAAAGCGCTGTCTAAATAACCTAACTTCCATAAATAGCCTATTTGCCTAACACTACCGTCATGCTGAACTGTTTCAGCATATTTACTGCTTAATAGACCCTGAAATAAATTCAGGGTGACGAAATCACGGCGTTAATTTCATTTGAGCATAAAAAAAAGAAGTCAAGTTTTTAAAAGCACACTGGCTATCAAAACTTGACTTCTTTATCAATAAAGACCCTGAAATAAATCCAAGGTAACGAATCCTTAATTCTAAACGCCTAATAACAATCTAGCTGGATCTTCCAACAGTTGTTTTACACGAACCAAGAAACCTACAGACTCACGTCCATCAATAATTCTGTGATCGTAAGATAAAGCAACATACATCATCGGACGGATCACCACCTCACCTTTTTCGGCAACCGGACGCTCAACAATGTTGTGCATACCTAAAATAGCTGATTGAGGGGCATTAATGATCGGAGTCGACATCATTGAACCAAACACACCACCATTGGTAATTGTGAACGTTCCACCAGTCATTTCTTCGATGGTTAATTTGCTATCACGTGCTTTTAAAGCCAATTCTAAAACAGATTTTTCGATCTGAGCTAAAGTCATGCTTTCTGCATTACGGATAACCGGAACCACCAAACCTTTTGGTGCAGAAACCGCAATTGAGATATCAGCAAAATCGTTATAAACCAATTCTTCGCCTTCAATACGGCCATTAACTGCAGGAAAATCTTTTAAAGCTTCGGTAACCGCTTTAGTGAAAAAGCTCATGAAACCTAAACCTACACCAAATTTCTCTTTAAACTGATCTTTATATTTTCCGCGCAAATCCATAATTGGCTTCATGTTCACCTCGTTAAATGTGGTTAACATTGCGGTTTCATTTTTAACAGCAACCAAACGTTTTGCAACAGTTCTACGCAAAGGCGACATTTTTTCGCGGCGCTCGCCACGGCTTCCTGCCGGAGCAGCAACAGCAGCCGGAGCACTCGCTTTAGGTGCTTCTGCTTTTTTACCAGCTTCTGCTTTAACAGCATCATCTTTGGTAATGCGGCCATCTACACCAGTACCTTTTACAGCGGCAGCATCGATACCTTTTTCTGCAAGGATTTTACCCGCAGCAGGTGATGGAGTTCCGGTTGCATATGAGTCTTTAGACGATTGTGCTGAATCAGCAGTCTTAGGTGCTTCAGCAACAGCAGCTGGAGCTTGTGCATCAGACTTCGGACTTTCGGCCTTTGGACTTGCAGCTGCGCCACCGTCTTCAATTTTACAAACTACTGCACCGATGGCTAAAGTATCGCCTTCGGCAGCTATGGTTTTTAAAGTTCCAGCTTGTTCTGCGGTTAATTCGAATGTAGCTTTATCCGATTCTAATTCGGCAATAACTTCATCCATTTCAACAACATCACCATCGTTTTTTATCCAACGCGATAAAACAACTTCGGTTATCGATTCACCAACTGGTGGAACTTTTATTTCTAAACTCATAATATAAAATGTGTCTTTATTATCTTTCTAATGATCAAATTTCAATAATCAATTATCAAAACGCCACGCCCTAAACGCTTAGCGCTATGTCCTTAATCTATCTGAACTAATTTTTTTGTTGCTTTTTTGGCAATATCCTTTACATCTTCCGTTACCGAAACTTCTAAAGCTTTTGCCAAAATATACGCTTGTTGATTGGCATGTTGTTTTGCAAAACCTGTTGCTGTACTGCTGCTCTCTCTTCTCGAAATTACATCAATACCTTTTAAAGCTGTTTTGTACAACCTGCGGAATAAATATGGCCATGCGCCCATATTTTCTGGCTCTTCTTGTACCCAGAAAATCTCTTTTGCATTTTTATATTTTTTCTGGATCGCTTCCATCTGATCAACCGGAGTTGGATATAACTGCTCTACGCGAACCAATGCAACATGTTTAATTTTATCAGCTTGCTGTTTCTCCAATAATTCGTAGTAAATTTTACCGCTACAGAAAACAATACGTGTTACTTCTGCAACTTTAACATTTACATCATCAATTACTTCTTTAAAACCACCATCTGTAAATTCTTCTAATTTAGAAACACAGGCAGGGTGGCGCAACAAACTTTTTGGTGTAAATACAACCAATGGTTTGCGGAAATCGCGCTTAAACTGGCGGCGTAAAACGTGGAAGAAATTGGCTGGAGTGGTACAGTTGGTTACCTGCATGTTATAATCGGCACAAAGCTCCATAAAGCGCTCAATACGTGCTGATGAGTGCTCTGGTCCCTGGCCTTCGTAACCGTGAGGCAATAACATTACCAAACCATTTTCGCGTTGCCACTTGGTTTCAGCACTCGCAATATATTGATCTACAACAATTTGTGCACCGTTGAAGAAATCGCCAAACTGAGCTTCCCAGATGGTTAAAGCATTCGGGTTAGCCATTGCATAACCATATTCGAAACCTAAAACACCATATTCTGATAAGTGTGAATTGTAAATATCAAATGGTGCCTGTTGATCAGAAATATTTGCCAATGGTACATATTCTTCCTCGCTATCTTCTAAGGTGAGTACGGCATGACGGTGAGAGAAAGTTCCTCTTTCTACGTCCTGACCGCTTAAACGAACGCGTTTACCTTCTGATAACAAAGTACCATAAGCCAGCTGCTCGCCCATTGCCCAATCGAATATATTGGTTTCGTTAACCATTTTGGTACGCTCCGCAAATAATTTTTCGATTTTTTTGAAGAACTTCTTATTTGATGGTAAAGTAGTAATGCGTTTACCAATTTCTAACAAAGTAGACTTTTTAACAGCTGTAACTGGCGAAGCTTCAAAATCTTTAGGTGTAGCCATACGCAGATCTGCCCATGCACCTCCAAATTTAACTTCTGTGCTGCCGGCAACAAATTCTTTTGCTTCGTTTAAGCGTTCCTGCAAAATACCACGGAAATCTTTTTCCATTTCTTTTGCCAAACCGGCCTCAAGCTTACCTTCTTTAGTTAATTGCTCAATATAAATTTCCCGTGGATTAGGGTGTTTTTCGATTGTTTTGTACAATAAAGGCTGCGTGAATTTAGGCTCATCAGACTCATTGTGCCCAAAACGACGGTAGCATAAAATATCAATAAAAACGTCGTTTTTATATTTCTGACGGTATTCCATTGCCAGGTTAATTGCATAAACCAAGGCCTCTGGATCATCACCGTTTACGTGAAAAACAGGAGACAAAGTTACTTTGGCAATATCAGTACAATAAGTACTGGTACGTGCATCTTTATAGTTGGTGGTAAACCCGATCTGGTTATTAATTACCAGGTGAATGGTTCCGCCGGTTTTATAACCTTCAAGGCCTGCCATCTGAATCACTTCGTAAACAATACCCTGGCCAGCAACTGAAGCATCACCGTGGATTAGGATTGGTGCTAAGCGACTATTATCGCCACCATATTTGAAATCGATTTTCGAACGGCTCATGCCTTCTACCACACCATCAACAGTTTCTAAGTGCGAAGGGTTAGGGCATAAACTTAAGTGAACGCTTTTACCCGAAACCGTGGTTACATCTGTAGAATAACCCAAGTGATATTTTACGTCGCCACCAAATGGGGTATCCGGATTGTAGCTCTTGCCTTCAAATTCAGCAAAAATATCTTTATATGTTTTTTGCATGATATTGGCCAACACGTTCAAACGACCGCGGTGTGCCATACCAATTACAAATTCTTCAATACCCAGTTCAGCACCTTTTTCGATTACTGAATCTAAAGCCGGAATTAAAGCTTCTGCTCCTTCTAATGAGAAACGTTTTTGCCCCAGGAACTTTGTTCCTAAAAAGTTTTCGAAACTTACAGCTTCATTTAATTTGCGAAGGATGCGTTTTTTCTCTTCGATAGAGAAATTAGGCGTATTACGTGCACTTTCCATTTTGCCCTGAATCCAGTTCAAAACCTCAGGTGTACGTAAAAATTTAAATTCGGCACCGATCGAGTGTGCGTATGTTTGTTTTAAAAAGGCTACAATATCTTTTAATTTTGCAGCACCGATACCAATCTCTACACCAGAGTTGAAAACCGTTTCCAGATCTGCATCCGACAATCCAAAATTTGCAAGATCCAAGGTTGGCAAATGCTTGCGACGTTCGCGAACCGGATTGGTATGTGTAAACAAGTGACCGCGGCTACGATAGCCATCAATCAGGTTTAAAACATTAACCTCTTTTAAAAATTGTTCAGGAGTTTCTGCGGTTACTGCTGGGGCTTCTGATCCTCTTCCAAAATCGAAACCTTCGAAAAATTTCTGCCAACCAAACTCAACCGACTCAGGATCTTGTTGATACGACTGATATAAAGACTCTATATATTCGGCGTTTGCGCCATTAAGATAAGATAATTTATCCATTATTAACTGTTTACTATAAGCATTACAAAATTAGAATTTTACCTTATATAAATGGC
>Ga0308165_1002320_pt1 | contig 23152 bp, 20 predicted proteins | sample PhyWR2_FD_201032 | JGI IMG/M metagenome (GOLD analysis project Ga0308165, IMG submission 201032) | Phyllosphere microbial communities from UC Gill Tract Community Farm, Albany, California, United States - DLSLW.R2 | ecosystem: Host-associated > Plants > Phyllosphere > Unclassified | place: USA... | reverse complement strand
GAAAAGTAGACTTTTGATACAGCCACCTCTATTACAAACCTTTGTTCTTAAACCCCTGCCTGCAGCAGGCAGGCGATCGAAGCGAGATGCTCCCCAAATCTTTCATTGGGAGCAGAAGCGGGAGCGCAATGTCAGTTAGTTAAGGAAAAAACGAAAACATTGTCACCCTGAGTATTTCGACTACGCTCAATACAGGCTTAGTCGAAGGGCGATGTTTATTTGGTTTTTCCTACAGAAAAGGTCTTCGACTGAGTTTATCTTGAGCATTTCGACTACGCTCAATACAGGCTTAAGTCGAAAGGTTCAGATCCGATAGCTATCGGATGGCACCCATCGAGCTTAACTAAATAACATAGAACGGGAGCGGGACTGCAAGCGGCCACAAGCAGCGAACGTTCATTTCCGAAAAAAAGAACTGCCGTTTATCTAAAAGCTATTTGCACACCTATCAAGCAAAAAGCTTTTCACAAATCGAACAGCCCCTGCTTCTCCCCCCCGGCTAAACCGCCTTATATTGTTCATCAGAAACCGGCTCAAGCCATTCCGGCTTGCCAGCAGTAATTGCAATATGCGCAAACCAGCTGTCGTTACTCGCCCCATGCCAGTGTTTTACACCATCGTGAGTAGTAACCACGTCGCCCTGCTTTAAAAACCGGGCAGGTTTACCTTCTTCCTGGTACCATCCTTCGCCACCCGTCACCAATAAGATTTGATACCCGTCGCGATGAATGTGCCAGTTGTTCCGGCAGCCGGGTTCGAAAGTTACCAGGCCAACGCTCACGTTTACGCCGGGATCGCCCCCAACAAGGCCATTTAAATAACTCTGTCCGATAAAATATTCAGCGTAGGCATCGTTTTTTGCTCCAATAGGAAAAATAACACCATCTTTTACTTCTTCATGCTTTGCCATTTTGCACCTTTTTTACTTATTAATAGTGAATTAGTTTAATCGTTTGCAACTAACCGTCAGTTTTTATAAAATACGCCATCGAAAAACGACAGCATCTTTGCCGCATAAGGCACGCCGTATTGATGAAAGGTAGCCCTGGTTGTAGCATCGGGTTTCCAATCGAAAAAAGCATGTCCGGCGCCCTCAACCTGAATATACTCTGCTTTCTGCCCTGCCGAGTTTAACGCATCTACATAATGCTGAACCATTGCATTCGAAACTATCGGATCTTTGGTGCCTCGTACCAGGAAATGCGGCAGCTGGCGCTCAGCAGCGTTTGGAACGTGCCTGGCAGGCGAAATTGCATCCCAGTAGCCTTTGTCTTTTTGTTGAATCAGACCACCAAAATCAGCGGCTTCAGAAACTCCGTAGCTGGGCGCAACGGCCTTAATGGCACTAACAATTTGCATTCTTACGGCAGCAACCGTTTTCCCCTTGGGCAAATAGCTGGGCATGTAGTTGTAAATGCCATCGGTTAGGCCGAATCCCTTATCGCCGATCATGGGGCTAAGCGTTGCGGCCGCTTCGGCCAAATGGCCACCGGCACTATCGCCTGTTACGCCCATGCGGCTTCCGTCGGCACCATACTTAGCGGCATATTGCTGAATGTGTGCAATTGCACCAAACACATCTTCAATCAAATTGTGCATATAAACCGGCTGTGCTTCGCCGTCCAGTTTGTTTATCCAGCGGTAATCGATACTGAAAACCACATAACGGCCGCCTTTTACCAGTTCGAGGGCGAGGCCACGCATAATATCCTCATTATTTGACGCCCAGCCGCCACCATGAATAATAACAATACAGGGCAGATTTTTAGCCCCCTTTGGTGCGTAAACATCGTACTTTAGTGGCTTAATGCCCGGCTTGGCGTAAACCACATTAGGCGTTACCTCGATACCATTCACCAACGATTGTGGAATAAACGTTGCGCCAACCTTCATGTCGCTATTTACCGTTATTTTCATTTTTGGAGAGAAGCTTTCGTGGTTCGTCGTTCCCCACATACCTCCCTTAATGGTATAATAAACAGCATCTAAGGCATAATCAGCTGCAGGCGTGGCCTTCAGCGTAAATACCGTACCCGCAGCCACTTTTCCGTCTTCGGGTAATGCCGGTTCGATACTGTACGTCCCGTTTTCGGCAGCAACAGGCACTACCGTAAACTGTTGTGCAGATGTTTGTGCATTTAAATCGGCAGGCAGGAATAAAACCCCACAAACCGACGCCGTCAATAGCAGCTTTGTTCTTAATATTTTCATCACATTAATTTTTAGCGTATTCTTCATCCGTAACTTTCTGCAGCCAGGTTACAATACCTTTCTCTGTTTTCGGCAGGATGTATAGCTGCAGCATTCCAGTTTCGGGACTGGCGCCATGCCAATGCGCTACATTTGGCGGGCACTCCACAATATCGGCTTTTTTCAGCATTTTTTTCGCTTGCCCCTTAATTTGGTGAAAACCTTTCCCATCTGTGATCATCAAGATTTGCCCAGCGGGATGGATGTGCCAATTGCTTCGGGCGCCCGGTTCAAAATACACATTGCCAACAACGGTGTTATAAACGGTGTCGTTAGCTACCAAACCCATATTCCAAGCTCTGCCGGTAAAATTTTGTGCTGGTCCGGGTGTTCCCTTTTCAAAAATAAAGTTGAGGGCGGTCGTTTTGGTTTTGCCCGTTTGTTGTGCGTTAACATTACCGGCCAGCAGCATGATCGCCGCAAACATTTTGATCCATAAATCTTTCATATCTTTTTTTTAAAGTTCGCGTTGTAAGAATTAATTTTTCGATGCTCAAATGTTTTTGATGAATTTTGCCGGAACGCCGCCGACAACGGTATTTGGGGCAACATCTTTTGCTACAACGGCACCAGCGGCAACCACGGCATTTTGGCCAATGGTTACCCCCGGCAAAATGGTGGCACCTGCGCCAATCCAGGCGTTTTGCCTGATGGTGATCGGTTTTGTAATCAGGGCTCTCCGATCGGCCGGGTCTAACGGATGGTTTTCGGTAACCAGATTTACCCTTGGTCCAATCAAAACCTTATCCTCAATAGTGATCCCGCCCATATCAAGAAATGAACAGGCATGATTGATAAATACATTTTTGCCTATGCTTGTAAACCTGCCGAAGTTGGTGTAAAAAGGCACAAAAACAACAGTACTTTCATCGATCTTTTTACCAGTAATTTCTCCAAGTACACTACGCACTGCATCAATATCTGCGCTACTGTTAAGCTGCTGCGAAAGCCGCAGCGTGCTGTTCACCACCTCATTTATCCTGTCATACTCCGGGTCATTCAGCCTGATCGGGTCGCCCGCTCTTAACCGTTCAAAAATTGTTGTGTTTTCCATTACCATTATATCTTTCGAAATTTATTTTTTATCGATTTTTTACCTGCATCGTTCTGCAGCAAAAATCGCCGGTACAAATATCGGTAGCTGGGCTTGCTTACGCTTTATATAGAATACGGTATTGTTTACCACTTTTACTGATTTCTTTGCGTTGATGGCCATGCATCGATCCTTTTCGTTAAATTTGAATTACAAAGAGAGCATTATGGAAGATGTGAAAAGAATAGACACGGTTCGCCAGTACAATGAATATGTTGGCGTAGATACGCTCCATCCGTTGGTAAGTGTTGTAAATTTCAATGAGGTGCCCACCATCTTGCACCACAGGCATTACATGGGCATTTATGCGGTTTTCTTTAAGCATATCAGTTGTGGAAATATAACCTACGGATGCCAAACGTATGATTATGATGACGGTACGCTGGTTTTTGTGTCGCCGGGGCAGGTTTACGGGGTGGATAGCAATGGCGTTGCTGTGGTACCATCTGGTTATGCGCTTGTTTTTCACCCCGATTTGCTAAAGGGCACGCATTTGGGACAGACGATCAGAGATTATAACTTTTTTTCGTACGAAGTAAATGAAGCGCTGCACCTTTCAAAAAAGGAAAAAACCACCATCATAGAATCGCTCAGAAAAATTGCCGCCGAAATAGATCAGAATTTAGATAAGCATAGTAAAACGCTCATCGTTTCGAACATCGAATTATTCCTCAATTACTGCATGCGTTTTTACGATCGGCAGTTTATTACCCGCACCCACGCAAACAAGGATATTTTGATGCGGTTCGAAAATCTTTTGTCCGATTATTTCCGCTCGGGCAAAGCTTCCGAGTTTGGCTTGCCAGGTGTGGCATATTGTGCAGAAAACCTAAACCTGTCTCCAAACTATTTCGGCGACCTGATTAAAAAGGAAACCGGAAATACCGCACTGGATTACATCCAATCGAAAATGATCGACCTTGCAAAATCTTACATCTTCGATCGATCTAAAACCCTAAATGAAGTTGCCAGCGATTTGGGCTTCAAATACCAGCAGCACTTTACAAGGCTGTTTAAACAAAGAACGGGATTAACGCCGAATGAATACCGAAACCAGTAAGCGATTAAAGACAGCGTTCAGGCAGCAGATAACATAAAACCGCAGGCCGATTGATAAACTCATGTAACATTTCGCAAATCATTGGGCGAGGTGCCGAAACCTTCCGCATTTTTTTGCTTTTAATTCCGATTTTTTTTCATAGAGCCGATAAAAGACGATCAAGTTTGATAAAAATCAAGTTGCATTCTTATCATTTTTAGCTAATTATCTAATTATCTTTCAGTAATTCATATATTTAGCCAACCTAAACAACCAAACCATCTCTTAATGTCTATTTACAACTTAACGGCGGAGAAGATATTGCTGCAAAAAATTGCCGATGGTGATGAGTTTGCGTTTAAGCATGTTTTTGAGCTGTATAAAAGCAGAGTTTATAGTTTTGTTGTCAAGTTTGTGCACTCAAAGGCCGATGCAGAAGAGATTGTTCAGGATACATTCTTCACCATTTGGCAAAAAAGAGACACACTTCCAAATATCGAGCATCCACGCAACTACATTTATACTATTGTTCGCAATAAAACCTACAATTATTTAAATCAGGCTTCGAAAAATCAGAAAATATTAGCGCAAATATGGGCCAACATGCAGATAGAAGGCAACAATATTGAAGATTTAACCAATTTTAAAGATAGCGAACTACTCATTAAGCAGGGTCTGCAGAATCTACCTCAGCAAAAACAGCAAATATTTAAAATGAGTCGCGAAGAAGGTTTAAGTCACGAAGAAATTGCTGCCCAAATTGGTTTATCCAAAAGCAGGGTTAAAAATATTATCGTCGAAACATTAAAATATCTTCGCCACCACCTTTCCATTAACACCCTAAAAATCAGCATTTCGGCGCTGCTTACTTACCTGTTTTGTCAAAGCTGATAAAAGTATTTGTTCATAAACTGGTTAATCACCTTCGAAATCGATTTTACGTACTCTCCTCTTTTTGCATCATTCACTCTCACATCGCCATTAAACTCCAATTGAATGGCCGATACATTTCCCGAAAATTTAGAACCGTGCCTTGCCGTATTATAGCCGCCATTAAAATATTTTCCATCCGGAAAAATCTGTGGGTCGATGGGGTTCGGAATTGATTTCGATGGTGTAGCCACCACCCCATTGTTGTTAAGTAGCGTTCCGAGGGCAAACTCGCCTTTAATCAGCTCCGTCATCGTTGCCTTTCCGCTCTTAACCATCGCCCTCACGCTCGATTTGTCTGCGAAACTTTCCAGATCGCCAGCGGTAAAATCCTTGCTTTTCAATAAAAGGCCAACCTCCGTTCGCTGTGGGCGGTGTGCGTTTCCATGAATATCCAACACCAATCCGTCCCCGTTTATTGCCACCTGTTTTTTGGCATCATCTATATATTGATGAAACGCTTTCCATGCGGCTTCTGCATTTTTATCACCTTGTGCCGCCAAAGACATGGCCCTGTTTGCATCAAGCTTACTTCGATGTAAATGATTTAAGATAATGTGTGGCCTCAATCCTGTAGTTTGCTTGATTTCGTTCGCCAGTTCTTCAGTTAGCTCAAGCGTTTTAGTGTCAGCTACGCTTGCAAAGCTTTCTGTATCGCCGTAATCGTTATCATTTGCCGTAACCACAAATTCTTTGGTGCGGGTGTGCATAAACTCGGGCCTCAGGTCGCCACCATGCGGCGAAGTTAGAATCAATCTCGATTTTGCATCGCCGGCAATGTATTCAATCCCGTTTGCAAATTCGCCGGTTGGCGAAGTTACCTTAAAAACATAGTGCTTCCCAGGCTCATAATGCTGAACACTATCTTGAAAGCAAACTTTGTTAAACTCTGCGGCATTAATTCCGGTAGTAAAAAGCGTTATCGTTAAAACGGCAACGCCCGTCATTTTTTTAAACATGGTGGTGAGGTTTCGATTTTAGATATAGACACTTACCTCGCCCGATAGGACCGCATAAATTTTTTTTTATTTCTGCGGTCCTTTGCCTCCTTTCAACAGTCTCTGTAATAAAGGCCCTTTGTGCCTTAGCCGAACATGCCAGAAAACCACGATAGAATTAACCTTTTATTAGAACAATACATTAACAAGACCATTTCTGAGTCTGATTTTAACGAACTGTTTGATTACATCAGCAAAGATGAGAACAGACACGTTTTCGACGACTTTATGAAAAAGGTTGATAAAATCAGTTTGCCGGATGCAGATGTGCACCATATTGACTGGCAACACATGTACGATAATATTGTTGCGGATAAAAAAGAGAAAACAACATTTGCGATTCTGGTAACCATCGGAAAAACAATCACTATTGCGGCATCGCTGATTATGGCTATTTATTTGGGTTATAAATTCATCAATAAGCCGCCAGTTGATTACGCTGTACAAACAACGGTAAAACAAGATCTGGTACCGGGAAGCAATAAGGCCATTTTAAAGCTGGCAGATGGTTCTGAAATTGTTCTTAATGATGCGCAAAATGGCGTGTTAACGCAGCAAGGGCATTCGAAAGTGAGCAAAAGCAACGACGGTTTAATTGAGTATAATGAGCAAACGGCCAATGCCGAGGAAACGGTGTATGTGAATACTTTATTTACGCCCCGCGGCGGCCAGTATAAGCTGATGTTGCCCGATAAAAGCCTGGTATGGCTCAATGCACAATCGTCGATCACTTTCCCATCGGCGTTTACAGGCAAACAAAGGAAAGTGTCTGTTACCGGCGAAGCTTATTTTGAGGTTACGAAAGACAAAACCAAACCTTTTATAGTAGAAACCGGCAGCTCGACCGTTGAAGTGCTGGGCACGCATTTTAACGTAAACGTTTATCCCAACGAAGAAAAATCAGCCGTTACACTTTTGGAAGGCGCTATTAGGCTCAACCACAACAACTCGTCAAAATTACTTTTGCCCGGACAGCAGGCTATTTATAATGCGCATAGCAGCGGCATTGAATTGAAGCGAGTTGATCTGGATAATGTTGTTGACTGGAAAAATGGGTTGTTCATTTTTGAGGATGCCAGCGTTGCCGAAGTAATGCGCCAGATAGAAAGATGGTACAATATTGACGTAAAGTATATTGGCAAAACGCCCGACATTAAATTTAACGGCGTAATTAGCAGGAATAACAATGTATCGAAGTTATTGAAGTTGCTTCAGGCAGCCGGAAACATCGACTTTAAGATAAATGAGAAAACAATAGAAGTAAAACAAATCAACAAATAAACCATATGAAGTAAGCGCGGAAATACTCATAGCAAAAAAATCTCCCCGGTTGCAGCCGAGAAGATTTCACAGAGCTGCAAGCAGCAGTTTTGGGCTATAAAAAAATCAACTTATCCAATAAACCAAAACCAAACAAACTTATGAAAGATTGTCTACAATCTGAAATGGGCACCCCTATGCCCAAAAACGTTACAAAACTAAAAAGAAGAAGTTATGCCTTTAAAGCTTTTTTGGTCATGAAATTTACAGCAATAATTATTTTTTGCCTGGCCCTACAGGTTAGCGGTAAAACAATGGCGCAAAAGATTACCTTATCTGCAACAAACGCCTCGTTAAAAACCATTTTTAAAGAAGTAAGGAGGCAAACCGGCTATTATTTTATTTACACCAACGAATCCATCAAAGCGGCCAGTTTAGTAAACTTAAACGCCAGAGACCTGACGCTGGAAGAGATGCTTAAGGCGATTTTTAGTACGCAGCCACTGGCCTATACCATTGAAGATAAAACGATTGTTGTGAGCGCCAAACGCGAAGTAAAATCGACACGGATTGATCGAATAATTTCAGGTACGGTTACCAGCAGCGATGATAACAGCACCTTACCCGGGGTTTCGGTACGCGTTAAGGGCAAAAACGGCGGCGTTATTACCGACTCCGATGGAAAATACGCCATTAATCTGCCTGATGGAGAAACCACCCTGGTTTATTCGTACCTGGGCTATGCTAGCAAAGAGGTGGTAGTTGGCGCAGGTAACACTTTAAACGTTCAGTTAACTGTAGAAAATAAGCAGCTCGAAGAAGTTGTTGTACAGGCTTACGGAACGGTTAGAAAAAGTGCACTGACCAATTCGGTGTCAACAATTAGCGCTAAGGAGTTAGAATCGAGACCGATTTCAAACCTGAGCACGGCGTTGGTTGGTGCTGCACCCGGCATTCAAACTACTACAGGTAGCGGGCAGCCCGGCGCTGGCCCAGCGGTGCGTATCCGCGGCTTCGGAACAATTAACGGAGGCTCCGACCCGCTTTACGTTGTAGATGGTGCTCCGTACGAAGGTGCCCTGAACAACATCAACCCTGACGATATTGAAAGCATTTCTGTATTAAAAGATGCATCTGCATCGGCCTTATATGGATCGAGAGCAGCAAACGGCGTGATCTTGATTACAACCAAAAAAGGAAAAGATAGCCCGCCAACCTTAACCTTTAAAACTACACAAGGATTAAACTCGCGGGGTTTGTCTGATTACGAAAAGGTTGATGCTTACCAATATTTCCCTTTGCTATGGGAATCGATGCGTAATAGTTTGGTAAGCGGCGGGGCAACGCTCGATGCCGCGAATACCCAGGCATCAAATAATATTGTGGGTTCGTTAATTTCAAATCCGTTCAATGTGCCCGATAATCAGGTGGTTTTAACAAACGGCTCAATCAATCCTGCCGCCAGCCTCGTTTATCCCGAAGATTTAGATTGGAGAGATCAATTGCGTCGCACCGGTTTACGCAGCGAATACAACGTTAACTACCGCGGTGGAAGCAATAAAAGCGATTTCTTTGGCTCGTTAAACTATTTGAAAGATGAAGGTTACTCTGTGCTAACCGATTTTAACAGGTACAGCGGCAGGGTGAATATGAATTCGCAAATTAAGAAATGGATAAAAACAGGCATTAACCTTTCTGGTTCAGTTCAAAAAACAAAAGTGGGCAACGAGGATAGTGGAATTTGGGAGAATCCCTTTTACACGGACCTCATCTTCGCCCCTATTTATGCCGTACATAAGCACAATGCCGATGGAACCTACGTTTTGGATGCACTCGGAAATCAGGTTTACGATGAGGGTTATACCCGCCCAATTGCACCCGGAAGAAACGTTTTGGCCGAAACGGAATATAACGACAACTTTACCGAAAGAAACTTTGTTAGCGGCCGTACCTATGCCGAAATTTCTTTCTTAAAAAACTTTAAGCTTACCACCAATTTCAGTCTCGACTTAAACAATTACAAGTTTAGTGTTTTCGATAGTCCGATTATTGGCGATGGGCTGACCTCAAACGGGCGAAGCAACCGCACCAACTCAACAACAAGAACAATCAACATTAATCAGTTGTTAAACTACAATCGCTCATTTGGCCGCCACAACGTAGATGTGCTGGCTGGTCACGAAGCTTACCAACGTCGTTACGATTATAACTTTGGCAGTGCCGCTGGTCAGATTGTTTCAGGGTCTACCGAGTTAAAAAACTTTGCCAACATCCTGTCGTTAACTTCTTATCAGGATAATTACCGCATCGAATCTTACTTCGGAAGGCTTCAATATGATTTCGATGGCAGGTATTTTGCGTCGGCCTCGTACAGAACGGATGGATCATCGAAATTTTCGCCAGCTTATCGCTGGGGTAAATTTTGGTCGGTTGGCGCCGGATGGCAAATTAGCAAGGAAGAATTTTTCAAAGTTGCCTGGATAGATAACCTAAAGCTTCGCGGATCTTACGGACAGGTTGGCTCCGATGATTTGGGTGGCTATTACTTATACCAAACATTTTACGATACAGGTTTTAAAAACGGGAATGAGGCTGGTATCAAACAGTCGCTCGTGTTGGGCAATGAAGAAATCAGATGGGAATCGAACAACAATATGGACGTTGCGCTGGAGTTCGGCCTGTTAAAGAACCGCATATCAGGAAGCGTAGAATATTTTAACCGCTCTACCGACAATCTCTTGTTTAATGTTCCACTGGCACTCTCATCGGGTTTATCGTCTCAAAATCAAAACTTCGGCAGTTTGTACAATCGCGGTGTAGAGATTCAGTTAGACGGAACGCCTGTGAAAACCAAAAGTTTTAAATGGAATATTGGCATCAACTGGACCCGTCTTACCAATAAAATTTCGAAACTTCCATTTGATGAATACATTGATGGAACGAAAAAATACATGGTGGGTCAATCGCGATACGATTATTGGTTGAGAGATTATTACGGGGTCGATCCCGATACCGGATCGGAGCTTTTTGTTGCCAACGCAACTGCAACCGGCACCAAAACCATGCCTGATGGAACAGTGGTTACCACCAGCGGAAGCAGCGCACAATACCATTACGCAGGTTCGGCAATTCCCGATTTTTATGGCAGCATAAACAACACTTTCACCTACAAAAACTTCGCCCTCGATTTCAGGTTCATTTATCAGGTAGGCGGCGTTTCGTTCGATAACGACTATCAAACGCTAATGTATAACGGCACTTACGGACGGGCCCTGCATGTTGACGCCTTAGACCGTTGGCAAACACCAGGACAAATTACCGATGTACCAAAAAGAACCATCGGCGCAACCATGTACGATAGCGACCGCTGGCTGGTAGATGCCTCTTATTTATATTTAAGAGCGGCAAACTTTAGCTACTCGCTTCCGAAAAAGTTTACCAGAAAATTAACCATCAGCAATGCAAGGGTGTTCTTAACCGGCGAAAACCTCTTTATGAAATCGTATAGAAAAGGTTTCGATCCCTCTCAGGCTTATAATGGAAATTCGAGCTATACTTATGCTCCAACCAGAATCATTTCTTTGGGTTTAAACGTAACGCTTTAAAAATATAATCATGAAAAATTGTAAAATCACCTCAGTATTCATGCTTATCGTAGCATTGTTTACTTCATGCAAAAAAGATTTCCTCGAAACCTTTCCTACCGATCAGGTTGCTCAAACTACGGCCTTCGAATCGGTTGCTAATGCAAAACTGGCGGTTAATGGAATGTATCGGTTAATGTATTTGCAAATCTCGAATCAATCGCAAGATGGGCACGGCGCCATGATGTTGAACATGGATGCCATGGGCGAGGATTTTGTTTGGTCGGGCAATACCTACAGCTATTTTAAGCCCGCCTTAAGATGGGTTGATCACCGAAGCGCCTCAAGTTCGCTTGCTGCCTATCCTTACCTCTTATATTACCGTATTAACAGTAATGCCAATATGATTATCGAAAACATCGATAATATCAATGGTGCATCGGCCGATAAGGATGCCATTAAAGGAGAATGCCTTGCGGTTAGGGCCTGGTGTCATTTCAATTTGGTTCAACTTTATGGAAAGCGTTATGAGGCCGGTAAACAAAATACGCAGCCGGGTATTCCGATTGCGATATCAAACGATGGGGTAGATCAGCCGCGGGCTACGGTAGAGGCCGTGTATGCGCAGATAAACAAAGATTTAGACGAGGCAATTTCCTTACTTGGCGCTGCGCCTGCAGCTTCTGCCAAAACACACGTAAACCTAAATGTTGCCAAAGGCTTTAAGGCACGCGTTGCTTTAACTATGCAAGATTGGGCAAACGCAGCGAAGTTTGCCAAAGAGGCCAGAACAGGTTTTTCGTTGATGACAAATGCCGATTATCTGGGCGGCTTCACCGTAATCTCAAATCCTGAATGGATGTGGGGCGCAAATCAGCTGGCAGATCAGGTACCTACCTACGGTTCATTTTATTCTTACGTTTCGGGCAATTTCAACTCATCGTGGAACCGACTGGAGCCAAAAATGATCAACTCGTTATTGTACGCAAAAATAGCGAACACCGATATCCGAAAAAAATTATGGTGGGATGGCACCACAGCAGATAAAGTGAACTTTCCCGGTGCCATTGATGCTGCAAAAGGAACTGCCGCATCAGGCGTAAAGGTGATTAAATACATGCACCGCAAGTTTAAGGTACAGGATGTAAACAGCAGAGCAGGCGATATTCCGTTTATGCGGGTGGCAGAAATGTACCTGATTGAGGCGGAGGCATTAGCCAGAACGGGTGGACAAGATGCCGCAGCAGCCGCAGCACTTTATCCCCTGGCCGTAAACCGGAATCCGAATTACGTTCTATCTACAAAAACCGGCGCTGCCCTGATAGATGAAATCATGGTGCAGCGACGGATCGAATTATGGGGCGAAGGCTTTCGTTTCTACGATTTGAAACGTACAGACACCGATTTGGATAGAAATGGAATGGACAACCCGAGAGTGAGTACTTCAGTAACTTATACCGACATCGCCTACACCTTATTTAAGGCCAGGGCATCGCAAAACAATCTGTGGGAATACAAAATTCCACAGGATGAGATTGACATTAACAAGGCCATGGGTCCCGAAGATCAAAACCCGTAACGCTCCTCAATAGCTAACAGGCTGGTTCGCCAGCCTGTTCTTTTTTCATTCTAATCTTTATTCCGTGAATAAACAAAAAGATATCCTTCTGGGTATACTCTCTATCACACTTTTGCTTTCGTGCAAAACGCAACACTTAATTAACGGCTCAAATCGTCCCGATTCAGCAAAAGCCACAGTAAACTTACAGCAAAAAAAGGTCTTTCCGTTCAATCACGCTCAAGTGATGTTTAGCAATAATTTCGCCGCGGCTCGGGCCAACTCGATAACACAGCAGAATGATAGCACTTTTAATATTGCAATAGCGCCAGAAAACGCACCCATTAATCCTAGTCCATGGTTTGCCTTTAAAGTTTGGGGCAGCACTCAAAAAAAAGTGTATATCAACCTCAAATATCAAGGCACTTCGCATCGGTATAATCCTAAAACAAGGCAAAACAGCGGAGCCTGGGAAGATGTTGCAAACGTTGAAATAAGTAGCGACAAAAAAGTTGCATCTTTCAACATCAATGTTTCGACAGATACTACCCTGGTTGCAGCACAAGAGCTCCTCAGCGCACACGATAACTATAAATGGGAAGACAGCTTATCGAAACTGCCATTTGTTAAAAAACAAGAGATTGGCCGAAGCGTTTTAGGCAAAAAAATTAATGCGCTGAGCATCGGTGGAAACGCAAAACGATTGATTGTTGTATTGAGCCGTCAGCATCCGCCGGAGGTAACGGGTTACATGGCTATGCAGGAATTTGTTAGAACGGTAGTTGCCGACACCGAGTTAGCAAAAAACTTTAGAAAACGATATCAGCTACTTCTGATTCCGCTAATTAATCCGGATGGAGTTGACGAGGGCAACTGGCGCCACAGCGTTGCTGGTGTAGATTTAAATCGCGATTGGGAGAATTTTGCCCAGCCAGAAACCAGATCGGTGAGAGATTACCTGCTGAAAAAAACAGATCGGCAGCAGGCAAAAGTGTATTTCGGCATCGACTTCCATTCAACGTATTACGATGTTTTTTACACCAATGAGGATCAACCCACCAACAAGACCAATATACCTGGTTTTACAGCACGATGGCTGAATGCCTTCAGCGAAGCCATTCCAAACTTCAAGCCGAACATTAAACCATCGCCAAACGGAGGAAATGTTTCTAAAAGCTGGATGGGACGGGTTTTACACGCCGAAGCACTAACTTACGAGGTTGGCGACGATACGCCCCGACCGCTATTAAAATTAAAGGGCAAGGTTGCTGCAGAAAAGATGATGGAGTTGTTGTTGAACGAAGGCCAGTAAAATCGGATATGAAAAAAGCCAAATACTAAACGGTTTTTACTTTTCAGGGCAATACAAACGTGTTGAACCAAAATTGAGATGCGTAATATGTTAAAACGCTTGTGGTGACCAGCTCACATTTTGTTTTAAATTTTTATATTCCGTATCTTTATATTATGACTACAATGACCATACAAGTTCCTGAGGCTCTTGAGAAAGAGCATGATGAAACAATACGCCTTATTGCAGCCAAACTATATGAAGCAGGTAAGCTGACTTTGGGGCAGGCCGCTGAGATGTGCGGTATGAAAAAGTGGGATTTTCCAGAGATTCTTGTTAAGTTTAATGTTGACTATTTTCAATATACCAGTGAAGATTTGATTAATGAACTCAAATAGGTCTGACCAAACTATTGTTATTACCGACACCAGTTGCCTGATCATTCTGGATAAATTGAATAGGCTTTCGGTTTTACATCAGTTATTTACTGTCTAAAAGAAAAGCAAACCTATGAGAAAGGCAACTCACGGTCACAGCGTTGGCTTTGTTGCCATTCAGCTGCATCGCCAAAAGACGACGATGTTGTCGCATTAAAATTTGGTGTACGGTTTATCCTCTTTGGTCATATATTAGTTTTAATTGAAATAATAAGACCTTTCTCGATTGGCGAAACGAGATTTTTCCCGAAAATTTTGCATAGCAACCTAAGCTCAGTGTCCTGTTCGATTTTGCCAATTGCCAATCTAATCGGAACCTTAAATCCCTTTTGTTTGATGTTGTGCTTAATGTTACCGATAGTCTCGGTCACAATATAATTTCCCTTATCTTCTTTCACCAAGGGATAGTTTAGTTCATCAAAGCTTATCGTTCTCGGTCTTGATGGCTGAAGTGGGTTTGAATTTGTTTTGTAGACATAATGTATCCTATCCGCCACCAAAATTTTACCAAGATTTGGGATGATAAGTTCAACCGTTGCATCCTCTAAATAGGTATCGCCCGAATTGAATATTTCAAGATTCAGCTTAAAGGCATGTTTTTCGAAAATAGTGTAATAATCTTCGTCCTGATAAGTCTTGGCTACATTTTTAAGATTTTTGCGCAAAGTTTCCAAATCCCTTTCTTCATAGGAAGTCCCGTCCCATGGGAACATCGGATTTCTTATCGATAAGTTATAGTTAAAGGGGTTGTTTTTCTGCATATCCTCTTTTTTTGCAATTATCATTTCTAATTCTTTTGCATTCTCTCTTGACGGAAGTATAACATCTTTCAAAGCTTTTAGCGTGATTACATCTAAATCGGTACCAGCAAATGTTATGTCGAGTTTTCCTTTGAAGCTTTCCTTACTAGCACCAAGTGCATACATCCTGTCAAAATCTTTTCTCGTTGCCGCTATCTGATAACTGCCTTTGCGAACCAAGCATTCATTAGCTTTTAAGCAGACTGCACCCTTTTTGTAATATACATCTTTTTCTACCATGTAGGGTTGCGATTCCGGGGACTGGATGGTAATAACCATTAAGTTAAATCCTTTATATTGGTACGGTGCGTAATCAACAGAAAGCTCAGGGGTGATATTAGCATGAACATATTGTTGGATATTAGCAGAATCTAACTTGCTTTCGATATTAAAAAGTTCGGTGACGCCATCTTTCTTTTTAACACCAATTATGATATAACGGTTGCCAATAATAGCCGCATTCGCAAAGGCTAGTACATCTTTGATCAAATGTGGTTTGTTAAACTCATTATATTCTTCTTGTTTGAAGTCTAGGAACTCACATTCGTTGTGAAATTCAATGAGATCGTCAATATCATGCATAAGTGAATTTTAATATTGCAATTTACCTTTTTAAACAAAATAAACTGACCATTTCAGATACGATTTTCCGCACAAATTTAAGGGCATCGAACCAAGACAGCATTTAAAAAATATAATCAATCGATTGTTAGAATACTAATTTAATAATTATTCTATAACAAATTTTGCCGCGTCAGGGTACCCCTATAAGGCTCGAACCAAAAATCGGCCTCTATTCCTTTAATTCAGCTATTTGAAAATCGTCTAAAATAAAAAAGCCCTTTAAGATATCTTAAAGGGCTAACAGGTGGAAGGGTCTACAAATGTCGTCAAGGTTTGTGGCTGATTTGAAGCGGTTGGCCGATTTAAAAAGAAAAATGGATGAGATGGACGAGGTTGGAAAGTTGTTAAAGAAGTAAACAATTTTTGTTCACGAAAATGATTTCAATTTGAACTATAATCGTCGCTAGTAGGGAAGTTTAAACATCCCTACTAGTGATATATTATTATACTGAAAGTTATCTATAGTGATATAGGAACATTGATTCTCGCTCTAGCAACGCAGATTTTATCTTTAACTATATAACATTCAACATAGTGTGGCCCATTAAAATTACTTGTTTCTCTACGCTCCTCATGTCCTAAATCTTTTATTATTTGACCTCTGATCATATTCCTGTCTATAGCCATTTGACCTAGGTTCTTTATCTTCCAATAAACTTCATATGGCCTTGGCGCATCACAATGGGAGATAAAAAACAGCAATGATTTTTTATTCCTAATCACTTTAAGACTACGTAATAACTCTGTTCTGTAGCCATCCTGAGATACTTTACAATCAATTCTTAGACTATAAATAATATCTAGCTGAAATCTCTCCTCCACGAATTCTTCGCTATTACTGACATTTTCTGCTTTTTCAAGCATTTTATTAGTATAAGGGAATGCTTTCCCAAAAAGAGCCCGATATTTTTGGCTTTGTTTATTTACATCTTCAAGATCATAAGCTTCAGTAGCGATTTCCAATGATTTCTTAACCTTTCTATTGATATTAATCTTCTTATGTACCTTTTGTCTAGCACCAGGAGAATACCAATACCTACGATCAGCGCTAAAATTAGAAAGGTAATTAAAAAAGTCTTTAGTCATTTCAGGGAAATGGTCGAATCCCGCATTATGAAATTGGGTGTTTTCTTTTAAGAAATCATAACACCAGGTATCAATAAGTAATCCTCCAAGTTTCAAACCAAATTTATTTTTCCATGCTCTAACAAATCTACATAACCTAACTAAGGTATGCTCCGAAAGTGCGTCAAGTTCTTCCATTGCAAGATTTTCTTGTAGAGGTTTGGTTACTTTCCAGCAACCACCATCATTAGTATCGGGATAAACAAAGGTATCGTCTGGCTCTAAAAATGCTGGGCACAATTCAATTTTAAAGCCTGTAAATTGAATAACAACGACTTGCCCGCCACCACGAATATTAGTTTGGCTATAAGTTAGAGCAATAATATTCCTAATTTTCTGCACAAGTGCACTTTTACCGTTAGTTTCGTAGGCATCATAGGTGTAATACAGATTATCTGGCAGAGCAAATATAACATCGAGATCGCTCACGCCCTTAATTGCTGTATCTCTACCAAAACTCCCTATAATGTAGGAATGTTCAATATCACTATCAACATCATACAGTTCTTTATTAAGTGTTTTAACTATTCTTTTGATTTTTTGAAAGATGCTATCTTCGTTATCAACTAATAGATTATTTAAACATGATTCAAAAGCATCGTTTATCGGCATTTAGATTAATTGTTTGGAGTGTCAATTTAAACTGTTGTTCTTCTTAGTGATATAGGTAATAGTTTGTCTATTTCCGCATCTGCAAATGTAAATTCTTCATTTTCCTGTAATGCTTTAGAAGCAATTTTATAGCCTTTGCTTATAGTTTTCGGTGCGCCCTTGTAAGTGTTAATTAGTTCAATGCTTAATAAATCGCGGGTTGCCTGAAGTTCATCTATCGGCCGATTACCTATTTTGATGTCAACGAGTAGTGAAAGGTAGCTTTCTCTGATAGCCAATATTTCCAATGCCGACTGTTTATGCTTTTCTGCGATAGCAAGGAGATCAAAGTCTTTAGCATATAATGTCAAAAATAAAAGCACACTCGAAAACACAGCAGCTATAATTTCAAAAGATATGCCCGACCCAAAAAGAACAGTAAGAATACTTGTTGTAGTTAGGGCTGAAAGAATAACTTCCGTTAATTTAAGTCCGTCACTTCTGGATTTAAGTATATCGGCACACTTTTCATGTGTTTTATGCGTGTATATTACCCTTCCATAGATTTCTCTTATCTGAGATTCTAAAATTCTGTAGTCATCGGTCATATTTGATATTTTCTCAAATATAACGTTATTAGTAACATACCTTGTTAAACCTGTAATCTTAGCATGCCTTCGGAGCAACAGTTATCTAAAAAATGACCGTATATATTCAGCTATTTTGTATAAAAATAAACCAATCCAGATATATAGTCCTCCGACAATTACAAATGTAACGAGGTCGCTTTTTTCCAGCGGGTTTATTAAAAAAAGTATCACTGAAGAAATAATGTAGATAATGTAACCATTAATTATCATCCATCGACCTAGCCTATTATTTTTGCCTTCAGCACTTTCAGCCTCAATAAGTCTGATCGACCTTTTTTCTATTGGGTGCATCAAAAGTGGAAGATCACCATTAAAATTTTCAATCAGAAAGTTGAAGGTGACTGAGTCCTTTCTATTCCATACAGGTACGTTCCACGTCAGATTCTTTAAAATATAGCTATAGGCATTTGTAATTTGCTGAGGCATCTGTTCACCTTCGACTTTGATTTTATTATACTCCTCAATTTCATCTAATTTATCCTGTCTTTCATCCATGAAACTATCATCTAATCGAATTAATGTGCGATACCTATCATGAAAGGCATCAAAACTTAAAAACTGGCTATTGTTGTCAACCCAGCATTTTATAATCACATTTTCAAAGTCTGTATTACTAGCATTATGGATATTTAAAGAAACAAAATTCAAGTGCTTTACCACCCTGGTATCATTGTAGAGAACTTTAATGTTGCCATAAAAACTATCATTTATAGTTGTTCCAACTGAGTTAAAAGTAGTAGTGTAGGTGAATAAAGACCATCTATTCTTGAACCTTTCAAGAATAATGTAAATTATCAATGTGATAATTGAGGCAATCACAGCCCAACCTAATTTGGAAATACTATCTATAACATCCTTCATATGAGAGTTTTTGATAAAGATAAACATATCTTTAGACATTAATTAAACCGGATCTTTCCCAAAAAATGATGATTTCTATGGTTAAAGCAAATAAAAATCATTTTTATTTGTGATTTAGACCTTACGATTTATCAAACAGCATATACTGGCGGCATAATCATATTTAACGAAGCTGTAAAAAGAATTTGCTATGGGGTTAACATTGGCAAGCAGGATGGGAACGAGACTCAAGCAACTTACCAGAATATTTGGCACATCCCCCCTATTGGTAATTTTAGAATATTTTAAATCACTATGCTTATGTGGTTGCGCATAAAATTTAATTGCAAATACGTCTTCTTGATGATAATCCGCACGAATGACATAATTATAACCCGTTACCGGTGAAAAAAACTTATAAATATATGTGAATTCGTGAGCTGAGGCATCTCTGCAAGGTTCTTTTTGAATGAAGTTCAAAGGATATCCAGGTACATCGAATCTCAAGGAATCAGATAATTTTTGCCTGGCTGTTCTTTCCCTGAATGTCTAACACCGTCAGATGATTTTCCCGAGTGGCTCTGCTTAGATGACTGCCGAACCCAAGTTCCTTGTACAGAATCACGAGAAAAGCTGACGCTTCTCGCCTCTTCCAATGGAGCCCATTTTAACCTTACACCTTTCGGTCTCTGTTTTTGATTTACTGCCATATTAGTGTTGATACACAAATATAATTGTATTTTTTGAGTATCACAAAACTCTTCCCGGCTTTGTATAATAAACAGTCGGCTATATTTTTGCCTTATTATGTTTGCAGTCAGTGACCAACCTTCCTAATTCGTTCCAATCAAATAAATAAGAAAGACTTCGAAGACATATACATTACCTAAACATCCCCACAACTTTTCCGCTTGACCTAAAGGTGCTGAGTATGGCTAAAAGACTGGCTGATTTTTACAAATTCTGTTTTTAGCCACTCTTAAATGTATACTAAACTGACTTAACGCATGGGATTAATACACTTCAATTTTTTGACTCGTTCGAAGTCATTTAGATTGCGAGTATAGATTTCGAGGTCATGTATTAAAGCGGTAGCAGCAATGAGGCTATCGCCTAATTTAAGATTGTATTTTTTTCGAATTTCGATCGCCTTGTTAAATATGTCTTGATCAGGAAGTATAATAGGCAGATATTCAAAGACATCTTTAAAGTACTCTTCTTCGTCTGTCTTCAACGCATGATAACCGAGCACTTCGACCCTGGAAATTTCCGATACTGCGCTCGATCCATCAATGATAAACTTCCTTAGATATTCGTACTCGTTTGAATACGAATAAATGATCAAATTACTGTCTAAAAGAAAAGCCATACCTATGAAAAAGGCAACTCACGGTCACAGCGTTGGCTTTGTTGCCATTCAGCCGCATCGCCAAAAGACGACGATGCTGTAGCATTAAAATTAAGTATTCGGTTTTTAAGATCAACCTTGGCTACATTATTAAAGTCAATATCTTTCTTTTCGATAATCACATTTAACTGCTTTGCTAAAGCAATAATCTTGGCAAGACTTTCTTCGTTATTTGATTTTAAAACTAGCTCCATGGTCAAAACAATCGTTATGAGACAAATACAAAGATACCAAAATACAAAGAAATTATTTAAATCCCCACAACTTTTCCGCTTGATCCAAAATCTCTGCGCCTGACCGCAAACAAAAGAAAATCTAAAAAAAAAGCAGCTCTTTTCAGAACTGCTTTAAAAATTTCGGGGAGGCCGATGAGACGTAACTCGAACCATTTTGTGGACGAATTGATTGAACTGGCCGGTGTTTCAAGAATTTTTGAAAAATTAATAGATTAAGAGAGCTTTGACTAAGGAATTAATTTAGCTTGCTTGAGTTGCTCGAAGAGCTCGTAAAATGTATCTTCAGTATCCTGATAAACAAGGAAACCAAGTTTTCTGCTTTTAGACATATTGGTCATCACCTCTATCGGTCGTCCGAGATCTAAATCTGTATGCCAAGGAGTTGCAACTCTACTTAACTGATTCTCCTTTAGTTTGTATTTATCGGCAATTTTATGCCAAGTCACTGCATCATTCGCCATTTCTGTTTCTAATGGTTTAATTTGAGTGTAATATCCTACGGCTTCAACATCAAAATAGGCTGCTATACGTTTCCATAATCTACTCCAACGAAATACATCACCGTTAACTACGTTAAAAGCCTCATTTCTTGCGGCATCAGTAGTTGATGCCCATATCAGGTGTTTAGCTAGGAGTCTTGCATCGGTCACATCAGACAAGCCATTCCATTGTGCAGCAGATCCAGGCCATACAAAAGGGCGCCCCTCCTCTTTACAAATTGAGGCATAAACTGCTAAGGTAGTCCCCATGTTCATGGCATTACCTACAACTTTTCCAATAACTGTATGTGGACGGTGGATGCTCCAAGTAAAACCGTCCCTTTTAGCGGCAGCATATACCTCATCTTCTTGTGCATAGTAGAAGTTCTCTAAATCTAATCTGGAATGTTCCTCCCTTAAAGGAGTTTCTGGCAAAAACCCCTCCTTAGCGTAAGCGTCAAATGGACCTAAATAATGTTTCAGGCCTGTAACAAGTGCAACGTGCTTTACCGATCCTTTAGGGGAGAGCGTATCAAGAATATTCCGAACCATTAAACCGTTCACCCTAATATTCTCCTTTTCGGTCTCGTTGCGCATCCAGGTGGTGATGTATACATGGGTTGGCCTCACCTCCTTTAAAGCCAACTTCAGGTTTTCCAAATCCAAAAGATCGGCTGCTATCGGCTTAAGACCACTGTTTTCGGTATTTGGATTTCTGGCAAGGCCATAGGTTTGCCAACCAGAACTCAACAATTGCTCTGTCAAATTGCTTCCAATAATGCCACTAGAGCCTACTACTAATGCTATTTTATCCATCTTATTTATTGCTGTTGATATGTTAATTTTTAATACAACAAAAATAGCTTAGCTTCTACTGCTGCCGAATGATCTGAATCAACAAATACACTTAATCTAGATCAAATCTTTTAGAGCTAAGCAATGGTTGTTAAGAATGAATAAATTATATTTGATGCGAAGAAGCTGAAGATGATCGAAATACTCTTAAAGCATATTGAAGAAAAGGTAAGCCTTACCGCAACTGATAAAGAGATGATCAGTCCTTTTTTTATAAGGAAAAGATTACGCAGGAAGCAGTACTTACTACAAGAGGGAGATGTATGCAGGTACCTTTCATTTGTTGCCAAAGGATTACTCAGAAGCTATAATGTTGATGAAAAAGGCGACGAACATATGAGTATTTTTGGCTGGGAAGGATGGTGGATTTCTGATTTTAACAGTTTCCTTTCTGTAGTTCCTGCAATGTTTTATATAGATGCCATTGAAGATTCGGAGGTCTTGATGATTTCCAGATCTGATTATGATACATTAACACTCCAAGTTCCTATCATGGACCGCTATTTTAGGATACTGTTTCAAAACAGCCTGGTTACCAAAGAGCGACGTTTAATGAGCTCTATTACGCACAGTGCGGAAGAAAAGTATATCCAGCTACTCAATTCTAATCCTGAAATCATCAATAAAATACCCCAAAACATGGTAGCATCCTATTTAGGTATTGCACCTGAAACATTGAGCCGTATTAAAAGAAATCTTAACTACAAAAAATAAATTTGCCTAAATTTCACTAACAGCACTTAAAGAGCAATTTAAAGATAAAACCAATATTCAACCTCTGGTGATCAATGCTATAAAAACGCTCTGTACTCTTCCTCGTCTCTATCAAACAGCCACGATTGAAGAGAAAAGATACCTGGTAGAGATAATTTTTATTGGAAAGTTGATTTATGACAAAGATGGGTATCGAACCACAAATATCAACCCGATTGCAGCGATAACCTATTTGAAAAACAAAGAGTTACAAGGGCATAAAAAAGGGGAAAAGTATCTTTAAAAGACTCTTTTCCCCATCTACGGGTGGCTGATGGGGCTCGAACCCACGACCCTCGGCACCACAAACCAATACTCTAACCAACTGAGCTACAGCCACCGTGTTTTTTA